>Ga0213866_10002002_pt1 | contig 14745 bp, 17 predicted proteins | sample PICome_11_FD_160079 | JGI IMG/M metagenome (GOLD analysis project Ga0213866, IMG submission 160079) | Coastal seawater microbial communities near Pivers Island, North Carolina, United States - PICO284 | ecosystem: Environmental > Aquatic > Marine > Coastal | place: USA: North Carolina...
TGCTTCAAGTTCGGCAACTTGAGATTCAAGTCCATCTACACGACCCTTGAGAACTGCAAGTTCTGCAGCAAACTCATTTAGAAGACGCTTCAGTTCATCAGTAACTTCAGTTACACGATCAAGACAAGCATTAAGAAGTGCTGCTGCCTCATAGCGGGTCAGAGCACGACCACCGCGGAAAGTGCCGTTAGGATAACCGGCAACGCAACCATAACGCTCTACGAGGCTGGAGAGTGCTTGATATGCCCAATCGGTAGGCTGCACATCAGAGAATTGAGTAACGCTAGTAACCTGTTCTTCAGAAGCATATTGGTTTACTCCACTCATATTAAGATCGGCCGCCATCGCAGCAGGAGCAACCATTCCCAGAGCAACAGGTGCAAGCATCAGTTGTTGAAAGAATTTCATAGATTGATTTTGTTTGTACTATAGGACAAAAGATTAAGAATTACAACAGAATTCTTAAGTACTTATTTAGTGTAGTATGTAAAGTTAAAAATGTCAAGATTTCTGTTGGGTGGCAGAATTTTCGGTTATCCGACCAAGATATGGATCATAATTCATATATTCTTTAATATTGATAGAAGGACCAGACTGTTGCCACCAATTCAACAGTGCATCATGAGGACCTTTATGAAAAACACTAAGATGTTCTGGATGAATAGCAGAACCCATATTCAAGTTATATAGAAATAATGGAATTGTGTATGTTTTGCCAGTATCTAAGATTGTATCTTCAGACACTGCTCTGGGTTTTACGCCATTATCAAGTTTAAATTTATCACCACGAATATGATGTTTCATTAATTTTGAGGCGTGGTGGCGAGTAATCAAATAAATTGCAGCAGAAAAATCATTAATAAATTTTAAATGAAGTTTTACGTGAATATTACCAGTACAGATAGTAGTCAACTGGACACAATCCCAATCATAAGGAACTTGCGAAAAAAAATCAATCCAAGTAAAATTCCAATACTTTACAATATCAAAATTAACATCATCTTCAAGAATTAAACAATAATCATCATTTGTATTTTCATAAAAGTGTTTTATTGCTTTTAAGTGTGACATACAACATCCCAGTTCATTTTGAGAAACATTGTCAGGAATTCTACCTTTCAAATGCGAAGAAACATCATCAATTCTTCCATCGTAACCAGAAATTCTAGTATGATTTTCTATTTCCCAATAATTAAATTGATTTTCCATATACTCTCGTCGATGAGTATCTGAATCTAGATTTAACCAATAAATGTGAGGAATTCCTTTTAGTTTGTGTACAGATTTATTTTTATCTCTTTCCATGGTCAAATAAAATCAATTAACTTTTCTACTGTATCTGGTGAGCATTCTTTAAATGGAGACCTTTTATCCTTAAGAATAGTATTTGTACTCCTACTGTTTATAGAGAAAGTATTTCCCGAATAACTTCTATATCTCATAGACCATTCTACATCATCTCCCATACCCCAAACTTTATTTTCATCAAAAGGAAACTTTTTCATTATACTTTTTTTAGCAACAAAGTAAGAAGCATTCACATACATATACTTTGATAAGTGAGTAATATCATAAGGAATCAAACACTCTCTGTTGGCATGATCTTTTTCTATTTCTGTTTGCAATCCAGATGAAACTATCTTATCCATGGGACTTCTATTAAATGGCCAAATAAGCCAATCCATATATCTTTCATTGCGTTTGTTCAAAACTCTATTCAAACATACTTTAAAATTATCTCCATACCGCAAATATCCATCATACCAATCTTCATTAAAGACATAGTAGTCATGAGAATAGGCTATGTTTTCATACTTAGCCTTTTCGGTAACTATGTTTTTTTTCTTTGTTATCCAATTTGGCCTTTCATTTTCATCAAAAGGAATCACCGTAGTATTTTTCCCAGATACATTACTATTTCCAACAATTAAAATTTCATAATTAGATATTTTCAATCTTTCTATACTAGAAACCATTTCTCCAACAAAATGATCTCGTTTTCCATCAGTAATAATTCCAAATGTAAAATCCATGATACCCTCAAACAAAATACCTTGAAATGTTTTCTTTACTGGTTTTAATATAATCAATACATTGCTTTATTTCATTTTCAAGTCTTGCTCTCAACTGCATCATTTCTCTGGCAGCAACCTCTTTGTTATAATTTGTTCCCATTTTATGCTCTATTCTGTGATTATAATCTCTTATGACTGGTCTCGACATAATAAAGGAAAGTGAGCACATTACCAAATCCCAACCCCATCCCATCTTATTGGTTTGAAATGCATCTAAAAGATTTCTGTTATCAAAATCTTTAATAACATCAGAGTGAATAAACCAAACAGTTTCATCTGTGCAAGCACACATCTTAATATTGTCATGAGATGAAGCAACTGAATTTACATCCACATACTCGGATGTATACCAAATGTTTGCAATATCAGGAGCATATATTCCCCATTCATATTCATCAAAATATTTTAGAGAATCGTCAACCAAGTCTTCCCATTTATCATATGAAGTATCTCCCTGCACATGAAACAAAACTTTTTTATCTCTACTATAAAGTTCTAATGCTTTTCTAAATTGATCACTAAAATAAGCATCATTTCCAATATTAATCCAACCATCATTAGTGTTGTCATCATCACTATTAATAACAATAACATCATCAAATATTTTATTAAGTTCTTCTTCTATTTTACAGACCTTTTCATATTGACCAGGCCAATTAAAAATAAAAGGTTGAATGTCTTTTTTTGCCAGTGTCATTTTTAAATAAAAATATAGAACTATTAAGATAGATTATAACAGATTTTTTCTGTATTCCAATCGATGTAAGTATATCCCCTAGATCCTTCAGATCTATGAGTAAGTAAATATGATGCTAATTTTGTAAACTGAACATTATTTGCACCAATGACATGAAACGATTCTGCCATTGTATATATTATCTTTATTGCTACGGCAGTTTCTTGAAACTTTAATGAGTTATTTTCTAAAACCATTTTCCAATTCTCATTATTATATCGATATTCGGAATCATCGTAAAACCACTCTACATGGCGATTGTCAAAAATATCACCCGCCTCATGTATAGCATCAAGAGAATCTGAATTCAAATATACTGGACGTTTGCCATATAAATCAATAATCTCAAAACAAGCATTAACTAATGAATCGATAGAAACGTATTTTCCATGCCCTGTGTATGGATTATTTACGTCTCCTCTTCTGATATGAAGTGCTATTGAATTTTTTATATCTGGATATAAATTTAAGGTTTCATCAACTGTTTTCTTATAAGATTCTTTTAAATTAAAAGAATCTAAAATTCTCCCATCATCAATAGCAATTCTTTTTTTCTTTGAGGGTTTCCAAATTTTATCTAACCAATGTTGATGATCAAAGTATACGACTTGATCATCTTGATTAGTATAATTAAAAGGATTTATTTTTTCATTAAATTTTTGGAAAGGGTGGTTGCACTCAAAAGGATCATCATATTGATTACTACCAATTCTAAATGCAACTTCTCTTCCGTATTGTTCAGCAATTTTTGCAACTACTATCCTCCTATCCAAGATAGCTCCAAATCCTCCCGTGGGTAAATCGCATAACAAATATTTTTTCACAAGTACCAATACCCCTCTTCTTTAAACTTATTCATTTTATTCTCAATTCCAACCATCCAATTATTATGAATGATCATGGCATTGTTTTTTCTACCTTGTTTATAATAAACATTTCCATTTGGAAATAAATCCTCAGAAAGTAAGGCAATATAATCATTATATTTTATTAGTGCAATTTGATTCGTGATGATTTGATCATCAGCACTATCATGCGAGGCACATTCTTCAATTAATTCTCTACACTTTTTTGTGTCATTAAAGACCATAAATCCAGTACAAATTGTATATCCAGGATTATCTGTTTGAAAAAGAACTTCTTCATGATTAGAAAGAATTTCTACTGGATTTTCCACAAAAACAATATCAGTATCAACCCATATTAAATTTGGATATTTTTTGTGGGTACTTTCAATAACTTTCCACTTATACTTTACAATATTTCTAAATCCACTATTCTCATTTAAAGTCCAATCTTGATATTCTTTCAGTTCATTATTCATATAAAGAAAAGAATTTTTATATCCACTATGAATTAGTGAGTTATAAGCATCCTCGTCCATACATGCAATAATAAAGTCATCCATACTGATGCCCACATTCTCAGCGGACTTGAGCATGTTTAAACAAATATCAAGACATCCAGAATTCAGAAATGTTAAAAACTTCATTTGTATTTTTCAATTAATTTTTCAGTCAATTTAAAAGATCCTTCAGTAGATGCATTTCTATTATACCACATCCTACACTCATTATGCATTTCTTGCCATTGAGATTTAGTGATAGATGAAATTTTGTCCCGAATTTCTTCGGGTCTTTCTATACGTATGTAGTGAATATTTTCAACCCATGGTTCATCATATCTCTCAACATCACATCCAGGAGCTACAATAGGAACAGTTCCCACACCCATCAACTCAATATCTCTATTACACTTAGGACCATATCCAGGAAGAGTTAGTCCAAACTTTGCACTAGACAATCTTTCAAGATATTGTTCTTTTGTATATTTGTAAGATCCCGGTGATCCCTGGCTCATATAAAAATCATCAATACCAGTGCTCCAGTCTTGGTTGTTTCTCCCCGCTGCTTGTATTTGGTTCTCAACCTTACCCATAAAAATAGAATTGATATTCCTCTCTTCATATGAAGGAAGAATAGAATTTGCAATCTTATCAAGTCTCCTAGGACTTCTAGCAAAAAATGTCCAAGGTTTACATTGTGGATGATCTGGAACTACATTACCAAAAAGTCCTATCCTAAATGGAGGAACCTGTCTCCAAGATTCATCTACTCTAGGCCAATGCCAAAGCAAAAAAGTTTTTTCCTCATCTGCCCAATGAACATGTCCGTCAACATATTCGGTCTCAACATATTCCCTTTCTTCCCACATATCCAATATTTCCAAAAAAGAATCATGATGTTGAGGAATGTCGCATCTATAAATTTTAAGCATTTTCTTTAACCTCTTTTTGGTTTATCCAAATATCACTTCCCCTATATTTTTCAGAAAATATGAAATTTTTATTTTTTATAAACTCTCTGCATTTTTCATTTTTCTCAGGCGAATAACTACTCATTTCAATAAGTATTATTCTAACATGAATATTCCAATCAAAAGTATTCAATACATCATACTCCCCACCCTCAACATCAATAGAAAACAAGTCAACTTTTTCTATAGGAACTTCTTTGATTACATCTCTTATGGGTCTCGATTTAACTAAGTATGTAGAGTTTTCATTTAAATTCCATCCATCTTTTTGTTGTTGAGGCATAGTATTACTTATACCTCCAATAGCATGTTTACCTATGAATTCAACTTCTCCATCAATTTCGGAAATTGCATAATTAAAATTATGACAATTTGGTCTATTTTTTACCAGTGCATTATACATTTCCAGTTGAGGTTCAATAAGAATTCCTGTCCATCCAAGTGTTCTTTCAAAAAAGAAAGTGTTACTATAAGTAACACCATCCATGGCACCTAGTTCTATAAAGAAACCATTTTGCGTTTCATCATCCTTGAAATAATTTTCATAAAGATGCTGATCTTCATTACATTGACTACTATACATGTTCATAATTTTACCAGTATGCGTGACCACCTTCAAAAGACTCTATGAATTTTAAATTGGTTGGTAGATCTTCTTCTATAGGAAAAATCCAATTATCATCAAATATTTTTTGATGCTCCGTCCTATTCTCAGACCATCTTCTACCCTTAACTCCAAAAAACAATTGAGTAGCGCCACAAGTGGTTATAGCTGATTTATTTTTAGATCTTATATGAGATGCTAAAACTGGAGCATACGCACCAGCACCAATTAAAGCAATGTCAAAATCAACATCATCAATTAGATCACACAACATTTCAGAAGACTCGATCCAATCGTTTATCCTTTTGTCTCCATAAAAAATTTCTCCACCACAAACGCTAGGGGCAAATGGCGATCTAATTACATCAACTAATTCAAAAGGACAAATCAATTCCCTCCTATCTCCCCAGATATTATCAATATTATCCCACTGCTTTTCAATACTAGAAGCACTAGAATTTACAACCAAAACTTTCTTACCTTTCAAATATTTTGTCCAAGGATCAGAATAATTTAAAATAAAAATAGGATCCAAAAACCTACACTCGGTGTATGAAATTTTCTCAGACAAATATCTTTGTTTAAACTTTTCGGAAAAACCTTTTGATGAAATTGCAGGATGACCAATTGCATCTACGTTCTGCAATGATTCATCAATTTTAGGATAATATTTATCTCTGCAAAATTCATGTGTATGTGGAAAAATACCAGCCAAAGGTGTATAGTTTACCCAGGTGTCTGGTATTCGTCTATCATTCAATACATTTTCTACTAATTCATTTTCCGTATTCCCGAGTCTTACACAAGAAAACGGATTGTTGGATTTTAATTTATCAACAATCCAATCGTTCATTTGATATTGTGTATAATTCATTTCATTTACCACTTTTTTAAACTAATGAGGGATAGTCTGTGCATACACCATAAGCATTATCATAATAACACGTATCAGTTAATTGCTTAATATCAAAAGAATTTATCAGAGGAATAATAACATGTTCATCAACTTTCATTTTTAAATCGTGCAACCATATCTTTCCATTCGAAACATATGAGTATGGATCAGAAGTATGGCAAAAAGAATTATACTTCCAGCATTCTTTTGCTGCATCAACATTCTTACAGTGCAACCAAAGATACTCTTTACGTGCAATAATCCATTGATGAGTAACTTTATACTGAGGTTTATCATGACCCAACCATATTTCACCATCAACAACACGAACATCAATTTCTACATCAAATCCACTACCAATAGCACAATCAATATAACTTGGTCTGTTCTCTTGGTCTAATTTTTCACCACGTATATTTCCTCTGTGAGAGATGATAATCATAGTTCTTCAATCCTCAAGGATTTATCTTCAATAAACAAATCATAAAAAGGTTTATTTACTTTTAATTCATGATACTTTGCTCCCCACTGATCCAACTGTTTTTTAGTTAGATCTGTCCAATCAATCTGCTTCCTAGAACCACGAGCAGTCCAGTAAACAATAGTGTGACCCTCATCATAAAGTTTATTGATTTTATCAATATTCTCTTTGATTGGTTTTGCCTTTGTATAGTCGTGAGTAGTGCCAAAGTCTACTGATGTTTCGCGATGACAAATCGTTTCATCAATATCAACATAAATTACTTTCATTGATACATATTTCTCCGATAGTTTTCATTTGAGCATTGGTCTGCATCATCTACTTTTTCTTCCGTAAGGAATTTTACCCCACCAAGTGCATGAGCACCCACAAATATTTCAGCAGATTTTTCACACATCAAGCTAGATGCAGCACAATCTTTTTGAGATGCAGATGCTGTAATTATACCGTGATTCTGCAATAAAATCAACTTAGGAAAGTAACCTTCCTTATCAATAAACAAGGTCTAAAAGCATTTGGTTAAAAACTCTGATAGTTTATCTATATTAACTTTCCAGGGGGAATTTAAACCTCCAGATATTGACAGGGAACCCTGACTTTCAACACTCTCTTCCACCTTTTCGGTAAACTCAGTATCATCAAAATGATATAAACTAGTGTGAGACATTGAGTATTCAAATCTACGATTAATATCAAAAAACATTGGACTATTAATAGAGATTACTTTTGTTTCTGGTGGTGAGAATATAACATTGCACATACCACCACCAATAGGTCCAGCAACAACTTTGGCAGAACTAAACAATGCAATCTTCTCTTTCATTGTCATATTTTCACAGAAGACCTCTTCAAAACCGTAGGAGATGAAGAGTTCTGCCATCTCATCTTCATTTACACAACGTCTACGTTCTGTATAGTTAGTTCCAATATTTTCAAGATTATTATGCAACCAAGTGCGACGAGAAACATATATCTTTTCTGGTCCCTTTATTTCCCCTTTCATCATATTAATAATATCAAATACCTTGTGATGTGGAGGGCAATTTGAAAGGCGATTATGTGTTAAAGATGATCCAACACATACTTTATTATACAACGTATCTTCATTTAAGAAAATGACATCATCTCTATCAATACCTAAAAGATTTAAACTTTCCCACACAAAAGGATACAATTCATTTTTACCTTCTGGTGGACTTACAAGAAGTTTTAAATCTGGATGTATCTGCTTTTCATTAAAGTAATGAAAAAGATATGGAAGAGTATCGTAAATAAAATGATAATAGTTCGCCATATTATAAACGAAATAAAACACAGGTATATCACAGAATTGACTAAACTTTACAGGCAAATCCATTTCATATTTCATAGTATTTTCATAAACAGTTCCACGATTAAGAGACATGAACTTCTCAATAGTTGGTAAGGTGAGTTTCCCAGTCTTTGTAGAAAACATCAAGGGTTGTGGATAATGTTTTGAGTGTCCAACAAATTTTATTTGCTCAAAATAAGCAACTTCAAGGATTCTATTATTTTGATCTGCTGAAGAAACTATTCTTGTCTTTCCAGTGTCCCAATAATCAATTGACAATGTAGTTTTATTCATGCAAGATCACTGATTGAGGGAATATTTTCTGTTGTTTCTACATCATTCATAGCTCTAGGAGTCAAAGAATTTTTGTAATTAGGTCTAACATGACCACTGGAATTTACAAATGTTTTATATTGATCAAACATTCGTCTGTTTTTATCGATAAGATATTTGTAGTTAAATCTTTCTACTGGCACTTTTTTATCATATATTTGATGAGTAAGACTATCCTCAAAATTAATAGGATAGTTTCCATTCCACTGTTCATTAATTTCTAAAATAAAATTATAGGTATCAAAATAAATATCCATTGTTTTTCTATTTCCATAATCAATAGCAGCAGAAATGCAAGGAACAGATCCAACAAGAGATTTTTTAACTCTGTCCACGGTTGGTACATTAAACATACATCTAGCAATAACAGAATATAATTTTATCTCATCAGTTTTTTTAAATTCTGGAAGATCATCTGCAATTAAATCTGCCCTATATTTAAGATAATTATCATACTCAAAATTATTTTGATCCGCATATCGTTTTGCAATATTGTATGCATTCATGTCATTATAAAACATAGACATTGTATGCAATGGAACTAGTTTCCCATTTATCTCTTGTCGTAGAGAACGAGAATGACTATTCAAAAATCCATCAGGAAATTCATATGGTTTTACACATATTCCTTTCAACCATGGAGATAATTTTTTTCTAACATTTTCATAATACTTGCATTCATTATCATTGATGGACATGAAAACATCAACATCATATTTTGTTTTTTCTAAAATTGGAAGTAAACAAACTTCATATCGTACACATCTTCCCGATATTAGTAATGCAATTTTCATTTAAATATAGTATTCTACAGAATTATCTATTAATTTTTTTTCTACTTCATCATTAAACATTCCACCATTCATTAAAAAGATTGCATTTTCATTTTTCATTGTTTCATTAAAAGAATAGATTGGTAAATCTATTCCGTACATTTTTTTCCCAATCTTATTTGGACTATTATCAATCATCCCTTTCAATTTTTTGTATTTTAATCCAAAAATAGTCAAAAATATAGAATGGCATGATGCAGGAAATAAATAAATGTCTTTATCAGGATTAGCGTCAATGATATTATTATAACAAGTTACAATATCAAATACACCATCATAGTAATTTTCTACCTCATGTTTTTTATTGCATAATTGAATTTCTTTATTTGCTACAGTTCTTTTAAAATAAAAATGAACAGAATGAACTCCGAATAGTTTCTTTTCTTTCAATTCAAAACCATATTTTAAGAATAGTTGTTCAATTATATTATTATCAACGTAAAAAGTATGTTCTGTGTTTAATACATGAAAAATATTTTCCTCAATGTATTTTTCAAGATTTGGAAATGTTAAAAATATATTTTCAATATTTTTATTTTTTTCTATTTTTTCAATAATTTCTAAAGGATTATAAAAGTGTTCAAACACATGAGACATTATAAGAGTGTTAGAATCTATTGACGTATCATCAACATTTTCATAAAAATCATTTATTACTATTTTATTTTCATAATTACCAAAATAACTAGGTTCAATAATACAATAATCTGTTTTTAAATTATCAATAATTAAATCAGATAAAATTCCTTTAGAACTTCCAATTTCCAAAATTCCTTTGATTTCATCTTTATACTTTAAAATTAAATCAAGTTTACTTTGATGCATATTGTGCATCGTAGATCCAGTTCCATCCGCATGATTGATTCTATAAATTTCTTCTACATCTCCAAGATATTTAATTTGTGATGTTCCACATTCGCCACACTTCAATACATTATATGGTATTGAGTGAAAAGTATCTGAATTAATATCATTCTCTACGGCATAGTGAGCCACATAATTATTATAATCTTTTTCAAACAAATGATCTGATAATTTAGATCCACAGAAAACACAATTTGTTCTTACTTTATAATTCATTTTGTAAAATAATCGTCGGTATACTGATAAGGATGCCAATCAACACTATCAAAAAACTTTTGCCAGTACTGATAGGTCTTTAAATCATTGGGAGTTCCCCAACAAATATAATTATCAATCTCAAAATTCTTTACTTTATACCCCAAACGAATTGCTTCGTTAAGCATACTATCAACGTAAAATTCGCCATTGGTTCTAACATCATTCTTGTAGAGTGATTCCAATGACTTATTGAATACTTCCTTTGAACGGAAGAACATTGTCCCAGTAATTGCAAACTCTTCAACAGGATTAGTTCCTTTGAAATTTTTTACATCAACACTAGTCACATTACCTTCATTATCACAATTCACCCAAGAATATGCATTCGGTTGTAACTGACTAGTATAATTATTACGATACGTCCATACAATTATATCATTGCTTTCATCATTCACCAACTCCAAGAAATTATCTGCATCATAGAATACGCCATTATCACAGGCAGAAACAAGAATAGAACCTTCATCACATTGCTCAACAATCTTTTCTGTGGTACATGCTTGCCCCTCAAGAACTTTATCAATCCAAACAACATCTCCTGTATAAGGTGCAATATGCCCCTTCAAACAAGCATAGATTGTTATATCAGTCTTAGGCAAACAACGAACTGCTTGCTCAAACATGTTCTTACCATTCACCTGAATGAATGGTTTGGGTTCAGTATATCCTTCTTTTGAAAATCTACTACCAGCTCCTGCCATTGGGAGTGCAAGAGTAAAGTTCTCCAACTCAATTTCCTTCTGCCCTTCCAATGCTTTACGATAGTAGTTTGACCAACTATTATAAACATCCAAATCATATGGAGTTCCCCACTGAAGCATATGTGGAACTTCAAAGACTGTATTGTACAGTCCATCACGAATCATCAAGTTGTAAATTAAACTTACATAATATTCACCGTTGATATTTACATCTTCATCAATTAATTGCCGAAAATACTTTTTAATATAACTTCCTTTTTTAAAATAATAATTTCCAGCAGAGGCAAACTCAGACATTTTATCGTCTGTGAATGGTTGCTTCTCTCTAACCTCCAATATCTTTTCTTCTTCAGTCCGACAAAAAGCATAATTATCGCTACCAAGCATATGAGGATGAAATCCTGTGTAACAAATTACAGATCCATCACACTCAGTAGATTCAATGTGTTTTTTAAACTTTTCATAGTCCCATTTGATAGAGAAATCGCAGTAATTAACAATTACAGGTTCATCATCTTCAATACAATCCAGAATCTGAAGAACACTGTAAACTGGTCCAAATTTATGAGGTTCTACAACACGAATAGTAGAACCTTCTGTAAGTTTTTGAAGTAAAAGTTCGACAGCAATAGTTTCATCATGATGCTTTCTGTTTAAAATACAGACAAACTCAGTGTCGTTCGGATACAAATCAATAATATGTTCAATGACAGTTTTTCCATCAACTTCAATAAGATACTTTGGAATGGTATATCCAGCAGCAATAAATCTATTGCTCATTCCTGACATTGGGATTATTACTTTCATTTAATTTTATTTTATTTTTCTACAAAATTAAAAGTGTTTAGTTTCGGGTTTAAATACATATCCAAAAAAGCATTACTTTCAGAAAAAGAAGTGCAAATTCTAGGAGGTTCTGTTCTAGAGTATGTATGCAAATTTATAGGAACTTCTTTCATAAGGTTTTTATATTGCAAATGATAAGCCATCAATGAAATAGAATTTTCTATTAAATGAACTTCTTTCGCCTGCTCCATAATTTTTATAGTATTAAAAATGTTATTTGAAATATTGCTAACATTTACAACATACAAGTCTTTATCCCCGATTAAATTTTTATCTATCAAATTTTTAGAATTATCTCCCAAAACAACATATTCATCAGGCAAATTTAATTGTTCAAAAAATTTATTTTCTTCATCAAAATTTCTTTCATAATAAAATTTTTCAGTTCTATATTCTTTGGGTATTCCCATAGAAACATAAAAAGCATCAGAGTTATTATAAAGTACTTTCTTAGATTTTTCCGTTAGAGAAGAATTATTTTTTATTCTTATGTAACAGTTATCATCAATTTCCTCCACTGGAAAATCGAATTTTTTTCCAATTTTATTATACCTATCATAATAATTAGAGTATTCAGAATAATCTTTTCGATCTTGATTCCAAATTTGAAGATCTACAAAATCGTCTTCTGATTTAATATCAATTTGTGAAAAATTTCTACAGACTATTAGATTTGGCAAATCTGAAAATAATTTTTTTAAAGTGAGAGATTGATCCTGGTAAATTACAAAATATAATTCTTCATATTGCTCACAAAAATATCTAACCATGCCATTCAATGACATTAAATCTCCAACTCCATCGAATGGACTAAAAAATAATCTCTTAAACTTCTTCATTTTGATGCAAATCTTTTTATTTTACAATTATAATTATACAAAAAAGAGTTTATACAACTCTCCTTACAGGTCTTTTCATGTACGACACTTGCTCTTTGACCAGAAGCAATAAACTGGATGGAATAATAAATCTCCCCCCACAAATACCCAACCATACCAAACTTGCTGCGAGTGTCTCTACAATGTGAAAAATTATTTTGTATTGTCCTTATACCATTGGTATGTTGACTCTATACCATCACGAAGACTGATATTTGATTTCCACCCAAGTGATTTGATTTTACTTACATTTAAAACTTTTCTTGGAGTTCCATTTGGTTTAGAAGTATCCCATACTGTTTGTCCAGGATATCCAACTACATCAGAAACAATACCTGCAAGTTCTTTGATTGTAATATCTTCACCTGTACCAACGTTAATTGGTTCAGAAGAATCATAATCTTTCATACAAGTATAACATGCTTCGGCAAGATCATCAACATGAAGAAATTCTCTTCGTGCTGAACCGTCACCCCAAAGTTTTACATCTGGCCACCAAGGACCACCCATATCAATAGTATATCTTTCAGTCTTTGCATAATGATACTTTGCAATCATCGCAGGTAGAACATGAGATGACTCTAAATCAAAGTTATCATTAGGACCATATAAATTCGTAGGCATCAAAGAGATTGCATTAAACCCATATTGCTTTCGATATGCCTGACACATTTTAATACCTGCGATTTTAGCAATCGCATAAGCATCATTAGTTGGTTCTAACGGACCTGTCATCAAATATTCTTCTTTGATTGGTTGCTCACACATCTTCGGATAGATGCATGAAGAACCAAGAAATAGAAGTTTTTTAACTCCAAACTTTCTTGCTGCTTCGATTATATTTGATTGAATCATCAAATTATCATAAATGAAATGTGCTGGATAACCACTATTAGCACCAATGCCACCAACTTTTGCCGCTGCAAGATATACATACTCTGGTTCATTGATTCTGAAAAATCTTTCAACATCTTCCTGTCTCCGCAAATCCCAGTGTGAAGATGAGGACGAAACAATGTTCGTATATCCTTTCATGTGGAGCATACGAACAATTGCTGACCCCACAAGTCCGGTATTTCCGGCAACATAGATTTTACTTTGCGTGTTCATGTTTACACATATCCTCAACTAGTTCTTCAAATGAAATTTTAGGTTCCCAACCAAGTTTTTCCTTTGCCTTAGTAGAATCTCCTAGTAAAGTTTCCACCTCTGCTGGTCGGAAATACTTTGGATTAATTCTTATGATTGTTTTTCCTGTATTTTTATCTATTCCAATCTCATCAAGTCCTTCTCCTTCCCAAACAATATTCATACCAAAATAAGGCGCAGCTGCCTCAACAAACTCACGAACTGAATACTGCTCTCCAGTGGCGATTACATAGTCGTCAGGTTCATCTTGTTGAAGCATCAACCACATCGCTTCTACGAAGTCCTTAGCGTGTCCCCAGTCACGTTTTGCGTTTAGATTCCCGAGATATAGTACATCTTGTTTCCCAGTTGAAATAGATGATAATCCTCTAGTGATTTTTCTTGTGACAAAAGTTTCTCCTCTTCTAGGGGATTCGTGATTGAAAAGAATTCCAGAACTTGCATGTAATCCATAAGACTCTCTG
>Ga0213866_10002005_pt1 | contig 14736 bp, 13 predicted proteins | sample PICome_11_FD_160079 | JGI IMG/M metagenome (GOLD analysis project Ga0213866, IMG submission 160079) | Coastal seawater microbial communities near Pivers Island, North Carolina, United States - PICO284 | ecosystem: Environmental > Aquatic > Marine > Coastal | place: USA: North Carolina...
ACTCTTGTTCGCCAACATCTCAGAATCTGTGGAAAAACTATAAATCACTTCTAGCAATTAACTTACACGCCGCAATTGCGTATGCCACATACTATCTTCTCATGCAAATTCGCCTGAGGGTTGGGCAGAGGCACTTATAACGCTAACACTGCTGGTGTGGATGATTTCTAGAAATCCACCTCGAATCGATTCATGTAAGCGCACGAAAAAGCATGATTTGCAGCCCACCTGGGTTCTCAGTGGACGAATCGCATCCGCCCGAAATCGGGGAAAATGCCCTTCGCCTGTGGCGAGACGCCGTGCGGGGCGGGGTAGTAAACCATAAAAGCACGTCCGACCAGCAGGCTCCCGGGCACAACGCCCGGCCGCTTTTCGCCATCAAAGTACCGATGACGCACCCATGCATTGACGTCGTACCAGTCTCTGCCGTCTTTACTGGCGGGCTGATTGTCCCCGAGGCAAAACATTTCCGCGTCGTGCGTATCGCTCTGCTCACGCAGGTCCAGCGGGTTCGGCCCCAACTCCAGTTTGCCATCGATACGCTTCGCCTCGCTTCGCGAATAGCCGTCGGTTATGAACCCGCTGGGGTCGTAATAAATATCACGGTCCAACTCGACCCGCCGCAGCTCAACCGGGCCATCTGCCTCGACGGCCAGACTGACCCTTGGTGATCGCCGCTGAGGCTGGCGTGCGGCGATCTGATCCCAGGTCAGGTCGATGCGATAGACCATCTCGCGTTCGCCGTTGATCCAGACACTCGCTTCGTCATCGACGAGCCAGAGTTCGATATCGCATGCGATGCCCTGCTTGAGCGCAGCTAATTGATGCGGAGAACCAAGCGGCCGGGGCTTGCCATCCGGATCAACCGCAGACAGCGCGAGCGTTCCGTCGCTACTCAATGTCGCAGACAGCGTCTCAATGTTGTTGCCCGGGCGATCCAATCGTGCCGTCGTCGCAAGGGTCAGTTTGGCGTTGGGTGTCAGCGGCGTAAACGCGCAAGCGAGGCGGACATCCTCGATCGGATTGGTCGAGCCCAGCATCTGGTTGTAGGGATACTTCGCGCGTTGATCGTTGTATTGGATCGTTCCATAAGAGCCGGACATCTCGAACTGGATTTCGCCGCTGCCGCCCTCGAAGCGATACACCCGGCTGGGGCGACGCGCCGAGCCGAGGTCCCATTTGCCGCTCTCCACGACCCAGGGCACGCGCCAGGCATGAAAGTCGTCTCGGCCAGGTCCGGTCTCACGGCCATCCTCGATCGGCACGTACTGGCTGTGATAGATCGGCTGCCAGACTGCGCGCTGGATCTTTTCCCAGTGCCGGTTGGCCTGTATGTCGGTCTTACGTGCGATCGCGAAATCATTGGTGCCTGCCGGGGCGATATAGACGTTGCCGTCGAGCAGAACGACACGCTCGCCGGGCAGACCGATGAGCCGTTTGATGAAGTTGGCTCTTGGCGCGGGGACGCCGTTGACCTCCTGGGCCTGGGGGGCTTTGAAGACGACCACGTCCCAGCGCGATGGGCCGGTGAGGTGGTAGCTGAACTTGTCGACCAGGATGCGGTCACCCGAGCGGGCCTTGGTGCCGATCGCTGTGGTGACCTGGTAGTTACACATCGGGCAGTCGGCGGAGGTGATCGGGACCAGAGACTCGGAGGTCAACTGGCTCTGGTCAACGCCGACATCGAAGTGATAGCCGCAGGATGGACAGGCGATCTGTGCATGCGTGCCAAGCATCGTCGGGGCCATTGAACCCGTGGGGATGATGAAGGGCTCGACAATGAACGCCCGGAACACGAAGGCGAGGATGAACGCGATGACGATCGACTCGATCGTTTCCTTGACCGTTTCGTCGGGGGCGGGGTCTGGGCGCCTGCTCATCGGCGTCGGGGGAGCGGCAGGCTCAACGTGCCGCTCGGCATTCACCACCTGAGGAGGCGCGTCTGGTGAGTCGGGGGTAGGCGGGGTGTCTTGATTCAAGGTTGTCCTGTGGATTCTACCGGCAAGTGCGGGCCGGTTTGCCCGATGCGTGGGTCCGCGTGATAATGGCCTCGCGTCAAATGTTCCGTCCAGTGAACCCTATCGGGCCGACCATGATCCCTGCTCAACTGTTCGTCAGCCTCTGTGTGATCATGGTGGTCGTGCACGCTATCCTCGGCGCAACCGCCTACCTGATTTTCCTCGAACGCAAGGTCGCCTCATGGGCGCAGGACCGCATCGGACCCAACCGCGTGGGCTTCGGCATGCTGCAGGCGGTCGACGGTCTGCTCGATCGAATCGGGCTGGGCTGGCTCTACAAGAAATCATTTGGCGGCTTGGGACAGGCCCTGGCTGATGGTATCAAGCTGCTGCTCAAGGAAGACTACACGCCGCCGAAGGTGGACCGCGTACTGTTTTTCTTAGGCCCCATCCTCGTGGTCATCCCCGCGCTCATCGGCTGGGCGGTCATCCCGTGGGGCGGCAATTGGATCGTGCCCGACCTTTATCTCTTCGGGCACCACATTGTCGAAGGTGGCAAAACCGTCGTCGCGGTCGCGCCGCTGAACATCGGCGTGGTCTACCTGCTGGCGATCGGCTCGCTCGCGGTCTACGGCGTGGTGCTCGGTGCCTACGCCTCCAACAACAAGTACTCGTTCCTCGGCGGACTTCGCGCAACCGCGCAGATGCTCAGCTACGAAATCCCCATGGGCATCTGCGTGCTCATCATGATTCTGTTTTATCAGTCGACCGATGCGGGCTTCATGGCGAACACCCAGGCGTCAAGCGACGGCATCGGTGTATGGGGCATCTTCGCGCACCCGCTGCTGGCGATCATCTTCTTCGTCTGCATCCTCGCGGAAGCCAACCGCGCTCCATTCGACTTGGCTGAAGCCGAACAGGAACTCGTCGGCGGGTTCCACACCGAGTACTCGTCGATGAAGTGGGCGCTGTTTTTCCTCGGGGAATACATGCACATGATCACCGGCTGCGCGTTCTTCGCGGTGCTGTTCCTCGGCGGCTGGGACATCTTCCCATTCTTTAACGAGACCCCAATCACCGCGGGTACCGAAGGCGGCTTCTTCGCGACGACGCTAGGTGGGCTGCTGCTGGTCATGCTGAAGTTCGGCGTTCTGAGCGGGAAGATACTCGTCCTGTTGTTCATCCAAATGTGGGTGCGCTGGACGCTGCCGCGGCTGCGGTTTGACCAGCTCATGAAGCTGGCCTGGCGCGGGCTGATCCCGCTGATGATCGTGATGATGGTCGTCGTGGGCGTGATGACTTGGCTGGGCCTGCGAGAGTGGTGGATGTTTGGTCTGGTCAACATCGCGCTCGCGATCGCTGCCGCGATCATCAGCCCGATGCTGCCTTCTGGTCCCCCGGTCAACCGCAAAGTCCCGCTCGCGGGCTCACGATTCAGCCCGCTGGAAGAAACCGAAACCGCCTGAGCCTTTGGGATTGCGGGCGATGATGGTATAGTTCACTGCGAATTGGGTACGTGGGCGTACTATTTCCGGGCCTGCCCACATCCCTGCACTCGGAGCGAATTGTTGGAGAGGCTACGTTTTGGCTGACACGATTAAATTCAAGTGCACATCATGTGAGAAGAAGATCGGCGTGCGCGCCGAATACGCGGGCAAGAAGGTCCGCTGCCCGGGCTGCAAGACAGCCATGCGCGTGCCCTCGCCACGGCCCAAGCGGTCGGCCACCGGCACCCCGATCACTGCGCGCTCCAGCAGCTCCTCCAGCGAACTAAGCGGCTCGGGGATGTCCCTCGCCGACCTGGCCGCGATGGAAGAGAGGGCGCAAGGCGAGATCAAGGAACTCTCCGCAAAGGCCGCCAGCCAACCCAGCAGCCAGCGTGTTGCCGGCGGCAAGGAGTGCCCGAGTTGCGAGGCCTCGATCAAACCCGACGCTGTCATCTGCGTGCATTGCGGCCACAACTTCGACAGCGGCAAAAAGCTCAAGACGAAGAAAGACTCGAAGTTGGGCAAAGCGGCAAGATCTGTTGCGTCGTCTATCGGCGATGACGACGATGGGCCGGACGATACCTGGAAGTACGCCGCGCCGACTGGACTATTCGTTGCCCTGACGATCGCCTGCTACACCGGCCTGATTGGAGTCCTTGACGGGATCCCCCTCGAAATCATCCAGAACGCCGTTGAAATGTATAAAGACGACGGCGGAGTGACTTCCGGGACGTTGTTTCTCGTGTTCGCCCTGATCTGTGGTGGGATATGGTTCTTTATGAAGCAAGGATGGCGGCGCTTCATGCGTTGATCGGGCCATCCTCATCCTCATCCTTGCGGTAGAGGTCCAGATAGAACTCCAGCGTTTCTTTGCCCGGCGTCGCTCGCGTACGGGTGTGCTGGAAGCCGATCCGGTCGAACAGGCCGACCGCTTCATCTTTCTCAAAGCGCGTATCCAGGCGGATCTTCAGGTAGCCGTGGTGCTTGCAATGAGCGATCGCCGTCTCGAGGAGGCGCGCCGCGATCTGGGAGTCCTGCAGGTCTTTGGCGACGCGTAGCCGACGGATCTCGGCGGTGTGGTCCTCATCGCTGGCGACCCCGATCATGCCCACGAACCGGCCTCCTTGCTCAGCGACCCAGAAGTGGTGGCGTTCGTTGTCGAAATAGGCCTCGCGGATGTAGTCGAGGTCGGCGCCCGAGTCGTTGGGGGCGATCTGACCGGCCAACAGCCCGTCGTTGTAGAGCTGAGTGACCTGATCGTGGTCCGCCTCGTCATACGAGCGGACGACCAGTTCGGCCAGCTTCGGGTCTTGTGATTGGTTGGACATGGATAGCGCGTTCCTGCTTAGCAGGCCTCCGGGACCTTCGATACCCCAGTTTATCATCCCCTGGTGCTCAGCGTTTGACGCCTCCGACCTCGAGGACCTGCAGTTGCCCCGACTCGGGCGTGAGCAGGGCGACGGTGTGCCTGCTCGCCCGGAAGAGGGCCCCGGGGTTAATCACACGTGTCGTGCCCTGAATGTGATCGCTCTGCAGGTGGGTGTGGCCGTGCAGCAGGTAATCGGCCCCTGAATCGACTGCGTGCTCCATCACGGCATTGACGTGCCCGTGGGTAAAAACGATTCGCTTGCCATCGATCTGCATCTCACCTGCAGGCAGATGTGCAATGACCCCAAGTGTCTGAGCGTACTGCGTTAAGGCTGCCGCCTCCCAATCGCAGTTGCCAAAGACCAGGTGTGATTCGATCTGCGTCTCCATCCGAGGGTACGTGACCGCAAGGGCATCGATGACCTCAGCGGTCCCGACATCGCCCAGGTGGATCAGCAGGTCCGCGCCGTGGTCGATCAGGAGGGCAACCGCCTCTCGCGCGATTTCTGCACGTCCGTGAGTATCCGATAGAAGGCCTAGTGTTGTCACAATACCCCCGATACGGCGGTTTCAAGCAGGTAGGGCATATGATTCTATGGCCAACTCGCCGATTGTGCGAGCCCACAGTTCGATCCGAGGCGTGATCGTGGCTAGACTTGTCGTTTCGCCGTTGTCCCGTTTACCGGAGCCAAGCCCTTGTCCGATGTGTTGGCCGAAATCGTTGAGCACAAGTACGTGGAGGTCCAAGCCGCCAAGGCCGCCTGCACTCAGGACGAGATGCGCTCCAAAGCGTTGGACACCCCCCAGCCGCGCAATTTCTTTACCGCCCTGACCCGGCCGGAAAACACCCTGCGCGTGATCGCTGAAGTCAAGAAAGCCAGCCCGTCCGCGGGCCTCATCCGTGAAGACTTTGACCCCGTCGCGATCGCGCAGGCCTATGAGCAGGCCGGCGCTGCAGCGATCTCCTGCCTGACGGATGAGAAATACTTCCAGGGCTCACTGGATTACCTGACGCAGATCAAGCAGGCCGTGAAGCTGCCTGTGCTGCGTAAGGATTTTATCGTTGATCCATACCAAGTATACGAGGCGAGGGCGGCCGGCGCGGATGCGGTCCTCCTGATTGCCGAGTGCCTGACCGAGCCAGTGCTGATGGACCTGCTGATCCTCGCGACCGAGCTGAAGCTGTCGATCCTGCTGGAGGTACACGACCTCGAATCGCTGATCCAGGTCAAGCAGCACCTGCGTTTCCCCAAGCCAGGCTACACGCTCTTGGGCATCAATAATCGCAACCTGAAAACGATGACCACCGACCTCAGTCACACCACCGACTTGCTTTGTGAGGTGCCGGACAAGTCCGTGCTGGTCAGCGAGTCGGGCATCCGCACCCACGAAGATATCAAACACCTGGCCAGCCACGGCATCCACCGCGTGCTCGTCGGAGAACACTTGATGAAGCAGGACGACCCAGGCGCAGCGCTGTCTGCGCTGTCAGGACATTAATCATGCCCATCAACTGGTTCCCCGGACACATGAACACGACGCGGCAGAAGCTAGCCGCGATGATGCCCAAGTGCGATGTCGTAGTCGAGTTGCTCGATGCCCGCATCCCCGCCTCGTCGAGCAACCCCCTGTTGGATGAGCTGCGCCGCGATGTTCAAGGCAAGGGCGAGGAAGGTCGGCCCGGCGACCTGCCCTGCGTCACGGTGTTCAATAAGGTGGATCTCGCGGACCCGCCGATCACCAAGGCTTGGCGTGAGCGGTTTGAGAAAGACCGTGGCGTCCGCACCGTCGCCATCAGTGTCAACCAGCCCGGTGAGTGCGACCGCGTCATCCGGCTGGTCAAGAAGTTCGCACCCAAGCGCATCGAGAAGGGCCAGAAGGTTCGAGTCCTGATCGTCGGCATCCCCAACGTCGGAAAGTCTACACTCGTTAATGCGCTGCGCGGCAAAAAGGTCGCCAACGTCGGCGACGAACCCGCGGTCACCAAGGGCAACCAGGAAATCGACCTGAAGAACGGCGTCGTCCTCATCGACACGCCTGGCATCCTCTGGCCCAAGTTCGAAGATGAGAACGTCGGCTACCGCCTTGCCGTCAGCGGGGCGATCAAGGACACCGCGATCGATTACGACGACGTCGCGATCTATGCCGCGCGTTACCTCTCCGAGCACTACCCCAACGAAATACGCGCCCGGTACAAGCTCAAGGAGCTGACCGACGCCCCGATCGCCCTGGTCAACGCGATCGGCAAGAAACGCGGCTGCCTGATTGGTGGCGGGGAAGTCGATTTCAATCGAGCGGGTGAGTTACTGCTCAGGGAGATGCGTTCGGGCAAACTCGGGCGCGTCAGCCTGGAGCGTCCGTAAACGCGACGCCCGCTTCGAGTCGGATCGTCAGCCCGTCGTAGGCCGGGGCGATCCCTTCTGGCAGACGCCCGGCCAATTCAGCATGGGCCAGGTCATGGGCGATGTGCGTGAGATACGTCTGGTCGGCGCCGATCTGCTCGGCAAACTCACAGGCACGCTCGATCGTCATATGCGTCGGATGATGCCGGTGACGCAAGCCATCCAGCACCAGAACGTTCAGCCCCTCTAGCTGCGGCAACGTTGCGTGCGGGATCGTTGAACAGTCCGTGCAGTACGCGATCGATCGGCCCGCCCAATCGACGCGAAACCCGAGGATCGGCAGTCTGCCGTGCATCAGCCGTATCGGCGTCCATGTCGCCGCGCCCAGTTCGAGGGGATGCCCGGGCCCGGTCGGCAGTGGGACGAGTCTGGGGACAAAGGCGTTGTCGTAATGATGGTCGTCCTTGAAGATGTAGCTGAACATCTGGCGGATCGCCTGGATCACCTCGGGCTCGGCATAAAACGGCAGCGATGTGCCCATCACGGAATTAAACCGCCGCAGGTCATCGAGCCCGAGCACGTGGTCGGCATGGGCGTGGGTCAGCAGCAGCGTGTCGACCCAATCGACGCCGTGGCGGATCGACTGGTGCCGGACCTCTGGAGATGCGTCGATCAGCACACTGAACAATTCGGGCGCGTTCTCAGTCACAGGCTCGTCACCCCGGGGATGGCGGACCACGACGCTCGATCGGTCCCGGCGGTCGCGCGGGTCGTCTGAGGTGCATACCGGGCAGGGGCAACCGATCATCGGGACGCCCGCACTGGTCCCCGTGCCCAAAAATGTTAGCTCAAGCGGCATGACGCGATCATAGGCGGGTATGCTGATGGGGTCTATGCAGGCACGAACCCCGCCGCCCCCGAGCGCGTATGACTGTCTTACTGGCATCCGTCTTTAGGTGTAAAGGAATTGATATGAGAACCGCCCCCACACGCTTGCTCGGCTTGATCCTCCTCGCGATCGCGTTTGCACTCCCCGCATCCGCCGGCGAGTTCCCCGACAACTGGTACTGGGATCGGCCTGATGAGCACACCAAGTTCGAAGGCGCAAAGGCCCCCGCCCTGACCGTCGGCGAATGGGTCGGTGGTGAATTCGATGTCGCGAAGATGAAGGGCAGCATCGTTGTCATCGACTTTTGGGCGACCTGGTGCGGGCCATGCATCGCCGCCATGCCACACAACGCGAAGATCGCCAAAAAGTATGCCGACGACGGCGTCAAGCTGATCGGCGTGTGCACCAGTGGTGACGCGGGGAAGATGCCGACGATCGTCAAGGACAACAAGGCGGACTACCCCAACGCCTTTGCCAAGGGCGATCAGGTCGCCAAGGATTGGCCGATCCAGTGGTACCCGACCTACGCCGTTGTCGACCGTGAGGGCATCGTCCGCGCGATCGGCCTCAAACCCGACAACGTCGAAGATGTGGTCGAAACCCTGCTCATCGAAGAAGCCAAGGCATCGGGCAAAGTACGGGTCCGGCCGACCTGGCTCGAAGGCGGCGCGGAAAAACGTGTACGTTTGCAGAAGCTTGAAGCGGCGCCCGAACAGCCGCCCGCACTGGTCGTTGAAAAATGGCAGAACAGCGGCGAACTCAAGCTCGAGGACCTCAAGGGCAAGGTCGTCGTGCTCGACTTCTGGGCGACGTGGTCCGGCCCAAGCGAACGGGCGATCCCCAAGCACAACGCGCTGATGGAAAAGTACGGCAAGGACGGGCTGGTCATCATCGGCGTCTGCTCAACACTCGGCGGCGAAGCGATCAAGAAGGCCGTCAAGGCCCACGTGATCAACTACCCCGTCTGCGTCGATGTCGAGAACAAGACGAATACGGCGTACGCACCCAATGGCTATCCGGACTACTACATCATCGATCGTGCTGGCAATCTGCGGATCGCCGACTGTACGAACAGTGCTCTCGAAGAAGTGGTGGTCGCGCTGCTGTCAGAGCCCGCGCCGGGTGACGAAGACGCGGCAGCCGAAGAGGGCGACGTCGATGCTGCTGGCGAACCGGGCAGCGAGTAAGCCAGGAAAACTCATGCGTTCGAATGGGCCGAGGTCGTCGCGACTACAGGCAGAGACAGGTCATCGAATTGCCCCGCCGCAACGCGTTCGTGCGCGAGCCCCGCGATCATCGCGGCGTTATCGACACACAATCCCATCGCCGGGATGTGCAAGACGAGACCGAGTTGCTCGGCCAGTTTGTGCACGCGTGCTCGCAGCAGGGAGTTCGCACTGACCCCGCCTCCGACGATCAATGATTGAGGCGCCGCCCCCGACCCGCCTAGCTGTTGATAGGCCCGCTTCAGTTTTGTGACCAGCGTATCGACCACGGCCTGCTGAAAAGCTACAGCCAGATCGGCGCGCTGTTGCTCAGAGAGATCGTCTGCGTCGCGTTCAAATCGGGACGATGCGCCGCGCCCGACCGGCGTGCCACGGACGGCGTATAGCAGCGCCGTCTTCAGGCCGCTGAATGAGAAATTCAACGAGCCGGGGCCAAGTAGCGGACGAGGCAGGTTCTGCGACGCCGGATCGCCTTGCTGTGCGAGTCGATCGAGCTTTGGCCCACCGGGATAGCCGGCCTTGAGCATGACCGCGGCCTTGTCATACGCCTCTCCAACCGCGTCGTCGATTGTCTTGCCCAGCAACGCTACATCGTTTGCCGATTGGACTTGGTACAGCGAAGTATGGCCGCCGGATACAACCAACCCCAATGCGGGATAAATGACGTCGGGCGGTGACTCGCTTGCGTCTTCGACGAGTCGCGGCGCAAAGAGGTGGGCCAGTACATGATCCACCCCGATGAGTGGGCGGCCCAGCGACCATGCAAGCGTCTTGGCCGCACTTGCCCCGACGATCAACGAGCCAACCAGCCCGGGGCGATTGCCGACTGCGATCGCATCGAGGTCCTGCACCTGCATGCCAGCATCATCGACCGCCGCACGGACCACGGGCAGCAGCCGCTCCAGGTGCGCCCGGCTGGCGATCTCTGGCACAACCCCGCCGTACCGCTCGTGCAGGTCGTGCTGCGTGCTCACCACATTACTGAGCACACGCCGGCCGTCTTTGACCACCGAGGCCGCGGTTTCATCACAACTGGTTTCGAGTCCGAGGATCAACGGCATGGCGGGCTCAGGGCGAGACGGCGTCCGAGGCCGCTTCTTCGAGTTGCTTGTTGACCTGGTCGAGTAGGTCCGTCAGTTCCTTGCGACGACGCTCCAACGCCTCACGCTCCGTGGGCTCAGCCAATGCCTCGTCGATGCTAATCCCGACAGTTGGCCAATCGTTGTTCTTCAGCCGCCCCTGGACCGCATGCAGCGCCGCGGCCAGCGGATCATCCAACAATTGTTCACGAATCCACCCCGGCGTGATCGGGCCTTGCAGCTTCTGATAAGGGTCGTCGACTTCGCTCTCTCGGCGCTTAAGCAGCATCGCTCGAACCTGGTCCGCATCCATCGGCACATAGCTGCCCGGCGACGGGTCGACCCCCCATTGCTCCGCGCCCTCCCGCCGATGAATCATCTGCCCCGAAGGCAGGTACCAGTACGCGGTGGTCAGCTTGATTGCGCTCGTCCCGCCCGCAAGGGGTAGCAACTGCTGAACGCTGCCCTTGCCGAATGTACGTGTACCGACCAGCAGTGCCCGTCCGTTATCGATCATCGCGCCCGCGACGATCTCCGAGGCGGACGCGCTGTTTTCGTTAATCAAAATCACCAGTGGAAGATCGGGCAGCAGGGTCTTGTTCGATGACCTGATCCACTCTTCAGCCTCCCCACGCCCCTTGGTGCTGACAATTTTTTTGCCGCCCTCAAGAAACATGTCGGAGATCCCGACCGCACCTTCGAGAAGGCCACCGCCGTTGTCACGCAGGTCCAGGATCAGCGCCCGCATCCCCTCGTCCTTGAGTTTCGTTAGCCGCACCTCCACTTCTTTTAGTGAGGTCTCGCCAAACTGCGTCAGCCGGACATATGCGATTTTCTCCTGCGGGTCGATCATGTAGTCGTACCCGTTACCCGGGTTGCGGCGGTAGCCACGGACGCTGGCGACTTGGATCGTTTGCCGCTTAATGGTGATGTCCTGCACCGTGCCATCGCGGTGCCGGACCTTGATGGTCACGCTGGTACCGGCTTCGCCCTTGAGTTGGCGCATCGCCTCAAAGACATCGATCCCCAACGTGTCCTTGCCTTCGATCTCCAGCACGATGTCACCGGGCATGACCCCGCTCTTCCATGCCGGAGAATCGTCGAGCGGGGCAACGATCCGTAATCGGTCTTCGTGGATATCGATCTCGGCACCGATGCCGGTGAAATGCCCGCCGACATGCTCCTCAAAATAAGAGAGTTCCTTGGCGCTGAGGTACTGCGTGTTTTCATCATCCAGCGCGTCGGCCATGCCCCTGAGCGCCGCGTCGATGAGTTCCTGATCTTCGACCTCAACGACAAATCGGTCGTGGATATACTCGCGTGCCTCGGCGAGCGGCCCCAGGCTGTTCAGGATCCCGTAGGGCCTGATCCATGCGAACGCGACCACGTTGCCGATGAGCGCGAGCACGATGACGAGCAGGGCGTATCGGCCGATGAGCCGCTGGGTCTCGGTGACCTGTTGGGGGTGGTGAGCCATGGGCTCATGATAAGCCGTGTCGTCGCCTGCGGGCTGATCGGCGGGGGCGTATCCTGTCGCCATGGCCAAAACCAAGACACGTTTCGTTTGCAAAGAGTGCGGCGCGGTTCAGCCCAAGTGGATGGGCAAGTGCCCGGACTGCAGCGCGTGGGACGCGCTCGAGGAGTTTCGGGACGCGGGCAGCGGTGCGAAATCCGACCCATTTACGAGCCTCGCGCCCGAGGCCGACGCACCGGCCAAGGCCGCCCCCATCGCCCAGGTCACCGAATCCCAGCAGCAGTCCCGCCGTATCGCCACGGGGATTGGCGAGCTCGACCGCGTGCTCGGGGGCGCGAGCGAGAGCGGCAGCACAAAGGGCAGGGGGCTCGTGCCCGGCTCGGCCGTGCTCATTGGCGGGGACCCCGGGATTGGCAAGTCGACGCTGATGCTCCAGTCAGCAGCAAAACTCGCGGAGAGCGGTCAGCGCGTGCTCTATGTGACCAGCGAAGAATCCGCTCACCAATTGCGCATGCGAGCCGACCGGCTGCGTGGAGAAAGCGAACTGTCAGAGAATCTCTTTGTGCTAGCCGACACCAACCTCGCGCGGATTATTGAGCAGGCCCGTCAGGTCAATCCCGCCGTCCTCGTCATCGACTCGGTCCAGATGATCTACAAGGGCGACCTGCCCGCCGCGCCCGGCAGCGTCACGCAACTGCGTTCATGCTGCATGGAACTCGTGCACCACGCTAAGCTCACCGGCACGGCACTGCTCATGGTCGGACATGTCACGAAGAAGGGCGCCCTCGCCGGACCACGGCTGCTCGAGCATATGGTTGACGCTGTCCTGTACTTCGAGGGGGACCGCTACCACAGCCACCGCATTATCCGCGGGATCAAGAACCGCTTCGGCACCACGCTCGAAGTCGGCCTGTTCGAGATGACCGGCACCGGGCTGCAGGAACTGACCGATGGGCGGGGCCTACTCGCCAAGGAATACGCCGCGCGGGCTGGCAGCGTGGTCTGCCCGGTGCTGCAGGGCAGCCGGTGTCTGCTGGTCGAAGTGCAGGCGCTGACCGCTGCGGGTTTCCTGGGCAACGCCAAGCGCAAGGTCAGCGGGCTCGACGGCTCACGGCTGGCGATGCTCATCGCGGTGCTGGAAAAGCGGGGGGGCTTGCGTCTCTCGGACCAGGACATCTTTGCCAGTTCGGTTGGCGGGATGAAGGTCGCTGAGCCCGCATCGGACCTTGCGCTGGCGCTGGCGATCGCCGGGGCGTTTGCTGAGCGTTCGCTTTCACCGGGCACCTGCGCGGTCGGCGAAATCGGGCTCGGCGGGGAGGTCCGCCACTGCCAGCAGATGGAGCAGCGGATCAGAGAGTCAGCCCGGCTGGGCTTTACCCGAATCCTCGCCCCGGCGGACGCCGCTTCTGTGCCGAAGGGGGCAGAGCTCATCAAGATCAAGACGCTTGACCAGGCGCTGGAGCACCTGGGCTAGGTCGATCCTCATTCATTGCCCCCGGCTCATCAGGCCGATACACCCCATGTGAATCCTCTGCTCTATTCATCCAGATTTGTATTCTGCAAGGCCATCCTCGCTGTATGGATCTGCTTTGCCGCGAGCATCGACAGCCACGCCCAGATCCTCCAAGGGCCCTGGGTCGACGCGTCGGATGCCGCGATCAACAAGCATCGAAAAACCGAGGTGACGGTGATTGCCCTGGATCGCGATGACCGCGCGATCAAAGGAGCCAAGGTCGAGATCACGCAGCGGCGTCACGATTTCGTACTGGGCCTGACCCTACCCCGCACGCGGATGCCCCCCAAGGACCTGGCAAGCCTGCCGATCTACCGCTGTCTCAACGCGATCGCGCTGGATCGTTACACCGACTGGTCCATCGACTCCCCGGACACGGTCGAGGCGAACGCCAGACGGCTCAGCGCCTGGCAACATGCGATCGAGCCGATCCGCACTTCGTTTGGCCGGGTTATCTCCGCGGATCCCGCGCGCAACCACGACCGACTGTCCCTCCTTGAGCCCGCCGACCTGCGCGACGCAGTGCTGGCTCGGATTGATCTCGCTGCCATCTTCGAGCCGCACCCCGATGACTACGACCTCGTAGCCGATCTGTTGAACCAGGACATGGTCCACCGCAAGCTAGGGCGTGGCATGCTCCACCGCATGTTTGATCGGGCCGAGTCACGCCGCCCCAAGGCGGACTACGCGATCCGCGTGCAGGATGGTATCTCCTTGCAGCGTGGGCGAGAGATGGTACTGCTTGCACAGAAGCTGGAGGTGCTCCAGGTCCCCTACGATCGCGTGACGATCGAGCAACGGTTCACCGGCCAGGTTCAGCCCAATTCGATCAAGCGGATGCTCGACGAGTATGTCGCGCCCCTGCCCGTACCCGCGACGTTCGTCGGCTTCGAAGTCGGCGCGGCGTCCGACATCGCCGCCGGACTCAATATGGAAACCGTGCTGCGCCTTGCCTTCGCCCAGCCCAACATCGACGGCGTTTTCCTTAACGGCCTCTTCGCCAATGAACTGCTCGAAGACAACGCCGCACTGATCGATCAAGAAGGCCAACCCACCGCGTCGGGCAAGGTGTTGGATCAACTCTTTCACACCCACTGGCGCAGCAACGAAAGCGGCGTGTCCGACGAACGCGGCAACGTCAAGGCCCGTGTCTTTACCGGCTGGTACGACATCACCGCGACACTGCCCGACGGCAGGGTGATCCGCACTGAGGCGTACCTGCCCAGTTCTGATCGCGCCAAATTGATTGTGCTGCAGGCCACCAAGGCCGAGGGCGCGAAGAAGCAGCCTTAGCCTGCTCAGCGAGCGGCTTCGCTGGTCGTTCGGCGATAGGTCGTCTGTCGGTAGTGGTCGTAGACTCTGCCGTTATGGATGTACTGATGATCGCGGGTGTAGGTCAC
>Ga0213866_10002006_pt1 | contig 14731 bp, 46 predicted proteins | sample PICome_11_FD_160079 | JGI IMG/M metagenome (GOLD analysis project Ga0213866, IMG submission 160079) | Coastal seawater microbial communities near Pivers Island, North Carolina, United States - PICO284 | ecosystem: Environmental > Aquatic > Marine > Coastal | place: USA: North Carolina...
GCTTAAATCTTTAAACGTCTTGAAGGTCTGCATTGCAAGAAGATACGAAGCTATTTGTATTTATTCACTCGTGCCAACGCTCTACAAAATCATCAAATCCTCCTGCTCCTCCACAAGGACGCTCAAGGCGGTCCTCAGGAAGTGGGTATAGTTCTTCCTTCATCTTTGATCTGCGACGCTTTGCAGCAGCATCTAGAAGGCGATCACTGTCTGTTTCAGTAATGAGTGTCATACCTTCTTCGATAAACTCACCACTTTTATCTACTGGAAATAATCCCATAGTTCTCCTTTGAAAAGTTTGATTAGAACTTTTTTTGGGGTTGCTATCCCTATGCCCAATGATTATTTGGTCTCTCCCACCAGAAATGTAAATCTTCGATGGAATCGTCGTAGTATAGTGAAACTAAGTCACTCTTATACTTACTATGTATATTTTCACATAATGATAAAGTGTAGTAATTCTTGGGAATAAACTTTTCCATAGATTCAGTAATCCATGTGTAATTGCCTCCCCTAATTACACCTGCTTCACATAAAACAAAATTATCCCAATCAAGAACCCATTCCACAAAATTTAATTCAAAATTCAGTTTATAGTTTTGATTGTCTTCATCAGGAAAAGGAACATTGACTGCCTCTATATGAAAAATCTCTCGATCCATAGATAATGAATGCGAGAGATGCTGAGTTACAATACCAGAGTAATCAGGAGACACGCACAAGAAACAAGTCTTTGAGGGATGAATATCCCAATCAGACATCTTGATCTTATACGACATCTCCTGAATGAGTGCCATCTCTTTGTCTTGTGAGATGAACAGTAAATCTTTCATCAACCTCTTCCTTGTCCGCGATAACGCTTCTTAGCAGAATTGCGACTGGTAGCAGAATATTTCGTGTTCTTGCTGCATCCTTGTCGCGTGGTTTTGGGTTTCGACTCAATAATCTTTTGTCCAGAAATACCAATTTTGCTTCGTGCCATAGTGTTTTATCAATTGACTTGTTTATTATACCATAAATTTAGAAAAGTTCAAAACTTCCACCATCATCAGGTGGCAATTCGTCATCTGGTGCAGTTTCTGGTGCAGTTTCTGGTGCAGTTATATCATCTACAGAACTGTCTGCAGCACCCTGACTGTCAACTATTACAGTAAATGCTCCTAAACCTGTAACTTTACCTGCAGGACCAAATACACATACTAATTCACTTCCAACTACTGCCATAGGTGTTCCATTAACCATAACGCTCGGAGAACCAGTTAAAATAGTGTCTGGATGCAAATCACCAACTGGTGGTGGAAGTGGAATACGTGCAAAGTGTGGAAATGTCGTATCCCCAACCTTATGCACAAATCGACCATTGATTACCACATTTGCTGACATGCCATTAGGAGGTGGAAGATATCCAACAGGTGGCCAAGAACCATGACCCGTGGTAACATCAATTGGTGCTGCTAGTGCTGGTGTTTGACTGATCATCTGGTTTAGGCGGTAAAAGGTTTGTTGGTACTGTGTTTACATTTTCTAAAGCATAATCAAACCGACCTTGATTAAAGTCACTATCTAGATTGACAGTCATGTGACATAATATAGGAGTATATATTGTTGGCATCAACTCCAGTTGTAATGGAATAGTAGTGTCCCTCTGGAAAAGATTAAAAGGTGTATTTGTTTGTGGTGAAATAAAGAAAGGATGTACAATATAACTCTCAATCCTCAACCAAAAGAAAAACCTCATCTTTCTAATCTCAGATGATTTATATGATAATACACCTTCGGCGCGACGTATAAAACTGTCCATATAAGGTGCTTCAAGTATTTCGGCGTCTAACGCGGTTTGAGGATAAAATGAATTATAATTAAGTGGAGAACCTGTCAACTCCTTCTTGATAATATCAACATCAAATGCTACACCCTGAGGAATATCCTCATATCTAATGTATTTGATACCATCGGTGTTAAACCTCGCAACAGCATCTGGATACCTCAGAATCCATTCACGATCATAAAAATTCTTCTCAGTAAAATACCCTTCAAGATTTGCTGTAATCTCAAAACCAAATCCTCCTGGTCCAAAATCTGCCAGAGCTTCCTGCGAGGGATTCGTTCCGAAAGGATCTGCGAATTTAATGTAGGGTTCGTCTAAATTGCCAGGAGTCCATTCATCCCTCGCCTCAACTACCAATGCCTTCGCATCTTCCTCTGAGAAGGTTCTGAAAGCATCTGTGGTACTGTTAGGGTCTTCTACCATACAAGAGAATGGCAGACCCCCTGTGAGGGGCGGCAGAGGCACCATAGAAACCTTAGAAAGTTTTTCTAGAGGTTCGTCAGGATTGACAACTACTGTGATTGGCAATGAGAAATCCTCATAAGTCCTCAGAAAGTCGTCCTCAGCTGCCAGAGACGCTTCCTGTATTCCTTTCTGTAGTGCTTCTGTAGATCTCCCTGGTATTGAAAAATCTTTCCAGTTTGGTCTTAACTCTACCGCACCCCATGGCGCAGCAATTGCATCTAGTCCCCGACCTGCAATGTACTCTAAAGTCAATGGTAGTGGATATGGTCCTACACTGAGATAATTGGGAACTACTAATGGCATTAGACTTCATTTACAATATTTTTTTTAATTTCTTCAATATTATTGTGAAGATAATCTAAAGTATCTGACAGACTTTCATACTGACTCGCCTTCGGGCGTCTGTATGCTAATGTCGGTCTCTCCAAAGCACTCACCCTCATCTCCAGACTCTCTAACCTCTGTAACAACACTAGGAGTTTCTCCTCCAAGTTTTTCTGTAGCTGCTCTAACGATGTTTCCATTATTACTATCTCCTCTCATAAATGCCTCAGCGGCGCGACTTTCGAACTCATCACAAAATCCATCAAAGTTATTCAGAATTGCTTCGAAGTTCTCAAAAGGGTTTTTCATGATTTTTTTGCTGGGAAAATTTTTTAGAATTCAAGGTTTTAAAAAAACCATTTTCAAAAATATTTATCGGTCGTCTGGATACTTTTGTAGGTTAGGGAAGTAGGGCATTTTCGCTTGGCGACCCTAAGTAACATTTAAGGGGGGCAAATCACTGCCCCCTGGGTATACCTTACTGTCAGGCGCTAAGTGTAACTAATCGCTTCGCAATCAGTCGTGCTGTGTGTTGCTTTGGTCTGTATGGAATAGTCATCACATTGCCTGATTTATGCACCCATTTCTCATGCTTACTCCCATTGCGTTCTTTAATCCAACCGTGTGCAATTGCAAGGCGTTTGAGTTGTTTGTCTGTCATGGTGTGATGTGTGGTAGGATGGTGGGCAGTGCCCTCAGAGGTCTGCCATCATGTCGTTCATCTCGTCTGCATCAATGGCGGCGCTGTCCCATGCCACGCCGTCGCCAGTCTTGACGAGGTGGCGACCGATCTGCCCTTCAGTCATGCAGCGCACGAACTTCTCCCAAGGGGTCTCCCAAGGGGCACAGAACTCGACACACGCCTTGGCGGTGTTGTACAGAAACTCATCGTTGCCGATCCACAGGGCAGCGTTCCAAGTCTCGTAGGTTGCCCAACCGTTGTAGGTGCTGAGGGTGCTGGTCATGTCGTTGTGTGTTTGTGTGTTGTGTGTATCCTAGTCGGTCTGCCGCTCAGTGGCGGTCGCTGATGTTCCACTCTCCCCACTGTCCACTCTCAGGGGCAGGGAAGGGGAAAGGGCGACCCTCAGCGAACGCCTTGCGATTGGCGGCAGACCGTGCCTGCATCTGATTGTAGCGGGTGGTATAGTCTGCCATGATGGCGGCAAGGTCGATCTTGGGGTTGGTCATGTCGTTTGTGTTCATGCTGTTAGTATGGCAGACCCTAGGGGGCAATGGGGCAAATGGTGGACACCTTAGCGATTGACCCCGAACACCAGATCAGCGATGGCGTTGGTGTTCTCATCAGCGCGACACCAGCGGATCGGTTCACCAGAGGGAGGGCACATCCAGATCATGCAGGGCTCTCCCCAGAACTGAGCGAGGCGGAAGGCGTGGTTCATGTCGGTCGCCCAGTCGCAACCGTGAGGATCGAACTTGCTCCATGCTGTGGGTTGAACTGCGATGGCGTTGGTCAATTGCGTTTCGTTTGAACTGAAGTCATTATAGGCACGGCATCGGGCGGATCGCTGCCGTTAGTGGACAGTTCAGCGACTGACCCTGGGCGGCCGCTTCGCGGTATAAAATAGCGATACAATCGCAACGATGCCGATATCAATCAACTTGTGTATATCCTCTGCCTGATCTCTTCTCAAACTGGGGTCGTACATGATGCCTTTGATCTTGTAAGTGGATGCTGCCAAGTTGCCGCGGCCAATGTGTACAAAGAAAGGGGCAATTGATGCCCCTAAGTTATGCTCAGGAGAGCAGCAGTTGATGAGACAGAGCACCCATCTTCATACCGTTACGAAACTCAGTGACGAAGAATTCAGTGCCATTGTACAAACGAACGAACCACTGATAGTTCTTTTGGAATACACCTTCGCCAGCAATACCGCACTCGCTGAAGATAGCATTCAGGCGAGACTTGGTAGTGTTAGATTGCCAACCACCATCAAAGATACGGATGTAATTCTCACCCACATCTGCAATGTGGTTGCCGTGCAGATACACTTTAGACTCGTTAGTGTCAGCGTCAAACTCTACACGAGTGTTAGCAGAATGCCAGTTCTCGCTGTTAGCGATGGCGTTGAGCATTTGCTGTTCGATCTTACGCATGATTTGAAGTGGTTTGTGAACTTGAGACTAGTATGGAGGATGATGGGGGCAATTGCAACCCCCTGTGTGACACTAGATCAACTGGTCAGCGACTGCCTCCATGACATCGCCGTACTCGCCTACGATATCACCGAAGGCGTCTCGGATGTAGGCATAGGAGTCGGACTCGTCATGCATAGCGAAGCAGATGTCCATGGCACGATCCAGATCGGTCGTGGTTTCGGTCTCGCCCAGAGCAGGGCAGGTGATGGTGAAGTTGTTCATGCTGACATTATAGGCACGGGTGGGGACGATCTGCGAGGCAAAGTGGACACTGCCCCGACTGGCACATCAGTAGTGATCATAAATCGCTGCATGTTTGCTGTGGTTGATGTTACCTAACTCCAGCATGAAATCTAGATAATCTTTCCAAAGTTCAGAGATTTCTTGATAGTCAGTCTTGAAACAATATCCTTCGATATCCATGAGATGACGGAATCGCAGGGTGAGATCTTTCCTAGACATGATGAGTTGTTGTTAATCAGTTGCAGAACATTTCTTTGTACAAATCGAGATCCTGGTTCTTATACTTTTCATTGGTTAACCAGATCTCTTGTTCAATCCAGGCAACTTGCTGTCGTGCTTTAATCAAACGCTCGCGCAGTTCGTATAACTTTTGGTTGCGCTCAGTGATAGTCAAAATGGAAAAATCCCGTCAACATGTATACAATACACGATAACGGGACGAAATCAAGAGTTAGTGGACAGTTCAATAAGTGTCATAGTATTCGTCCGATTCCCTCTTGAATTTGGTAACTTTCTTTTTAGTCTGCCTTCGAATGTTCTTCACTTCATAACCGAAGTCTTCGAAGTCTTCATCGAATTGTTGAAACTTATCGTAGCGATCGTTGCGATAGTTTTTGTTGCTCATTGTCTTGGGTTTAGTTACTCAAACTGTGTGTGACTATTTAGATTGAACAAGGGCACCATCTCGGACTTGTTGGTGTAAGAAACGACCAACAGATCCTTTGCCATTGTTTAGTTCAACATCGATCAATTCTTCACTCAATTGTTGTTGGAATTGATCAGGATCTTTACAGTCAAATGTATATTCTTTGGCTTTATTACTATTATACACTACTTTTACTACATTATCCTCTATAGTAATACTACTAATAGCACTACTATTGAGTTTATCGTAGGTTTTAGTCATTTTAGTGGTTAATTGTGAATGTTTAACATTAAAAAATCCAAAAAACTCAAAAAAACAAGAATTTAAGTTTTCTCACTTTTTCAAAATGTTAAAAAAGTCAGTTTTTTGGATTTTTGAGACTTTGAGAAAACTCGAAAGTCTTCCCCTTTGCCTCATGACAGTATTATAGCGTGCCTCTGAGGTCCTCTGAGGGTTTCTGTGCCACTTTGAGGTCTGGCACATGCTTTGTTGACTTTCGATAGGTAGCGTGCTAAGCCAACATCTCCACCGCACCTTACCGTTCATTACGAACACTTTACCCCCATTTAATTAACCATTTATTATTATTGATTCTCAATAACACTCAACTTATTGAGAACCATTGGTATGACTGGTGCGGAAGAACCTTGAAAACTTTATTGATTCTCATTAGCACGATGCTTTGTCACTGCTATTACATTCTGTCCTGGGTGTAGATCTTTTATCACTTGTGCTGCATCTTCATAGTCAATAGCATCTACTACTGTGTGGTATCTTACCATATGATATTCTTCATCCCATGTTTGTACTGAGTATGCCATTATTATATCCTGTGAGGTATACTTTGGTTAGTAGATCATCTAGTTGTTGATGATATTGTTTGGGTAGATGTTTAATGAGATCATCTGTTTGTTGTCTAAGTTGTTGTTGATTCATTGTTCTAGGCATACTGATGTTGTCATTGATGTAAGTTGACAAGCAAAGATTTGTTTGTTTGTTAGTTTATCAAATCGATGACCAATGTAGAGTAGATTAAGAGTCATGATCAATATATTACCCATGAGTAGGATAGGACCTGCTCTTTCTTTTACTCGTTGTAGATATGCTTTCATTATTCAAATACAGGTATAATGTTTGGATTCCATTCTTCTCTTACTGCTTTCATGATGTGAGTGGGCACACCATAGTAACCCATATGCATCCATACACAATCAATATATTGTAGATCTTCTCTATCTACTGTTGGATTGAATGAATCACAATACTGAACAATATCATATGGGACTTCAACTTGTTTCCATGTGATAGGTTCTTCAACATAGTATGGTACAGTCATTTGAATCGTTTAATTGCGTCTTTTACTGGCCAAGTGTATTCTAGTGTTGCTACTAGTAGAATAGTGAATGAGAGAACAAAGAGTGTGCTAATCATGATTGTGTGGTGTAATCTATTTCAATAATTGGTAGTTCGTTGTCATAGTAGGAGGCATCAATATAACCTAGGAAGATATCCTCTAGTGTTTGTTCTTCCATTTCTTGATAGAACTCTTCTACAGTCATGATTGTATGTGTTGGTTATAGTTAATTAGGCAACTTTCTTGATTGTAATGGTGTTATCATCATTAACAATCCAATCTAGTGTATCACCATCCTCCCATCCTAGGGCATCAATGATATGATCAGGCAGTGGGAGAATGCATTCTTCATCTTCACCTTCCTCCAGTGTAACAGTATAGTTTGTATTGAGGGTTGTATCGTTCAATGTATTTTCTTGCATGTTCTTCACAGGTAAACCAACATTTTTTCTTTTCAGTTAGATCATCAAGGAAATAGGGGAAAGTTGGGTGGGGGAACAACTCGATCTTGCGACTGTTCTGTACCTTGATTTGCGATGAAGTCTTTGAGCGTGTTGATGTCTTCGATGACTTCTTCTTCGGACTGGTCGATGAAGAACTCTTCTTCGATGTGGTCGTTGATTTGGTTGATGGCGTGGGTTGCGTCGTCAAGGACTCCAAGTTCTTCGAGAGATTGGAGTTTGTTTTGGATTGCGTTGATGAAGTCTTCTTCGGTCCAGGTGTTGAGGATACTTTCTTTCGGGTCGTTCTCGTCCCAGTAGATTGTGAAGGTGTTGTCATCTTCTTGTTTGACATCAATCATTTTTCTCCTAGGGAATAGTTTTTAGCAAGTGAACTTTCAGGATGTGCCCACTCTGGTTCTTTATTTTTAATTATACCATAATCATGTGATGTGGCATCAACAAGATCAGTCGTGATCTTTTCCAACACTTGTTGACATGTGCCAGGCAGATTAGCATAGTTACCATGTCCTGGTCCATACATCACATCCTTCACTTTATCCATGAGTGTAGTATATGCTTGAAGTTTATCCTCAAACATACTGATATACATGTCTTCATCAGTTGGTGTTTTAAACTGTGGGATGTCAATCATTCCATTCCTCGTAGCGCGTGTTAATCTTACCATCTTTCAGGAAAATATTCAAGTGCCCCGTGTTACCATTCTCCAAATAGAATGCCATCCACACATGTCGTCCTTCATCCATCACCTCATAGTGATATGACTTGATGTTGTCTAGTAGGAATTCATCTGGATTGTATAGTTCTTTCATGCTACACCATCAGCACTATCTTCAAAGTCAGATTCTTTATCTCTCAAACTATCCAATACTTGAAGAACAAAAGCAATTGAGTTAGCATACTCTCGCCCATCTTGTCCGCCCATTACAATATAGGCAATCTCTTTTTCGGCAAGTTCAATACGCTCATTTCGTGTGAGTTCTTGTAGTGTAGGACGATACCAATTACCATCAGCATCTTGTTTGAAACCAGCAGCAAGTTTTTCTCTTTCTTCCTTCTCAATTTCCGCAAGTTGTTTTAGAGCATCACCATTCTCTTCATAAAGTTTATCTAGTGCATCTAATGCTTTACGCTCTGCCTCTCTACGCTCTGCCTCATCAAACATAGCATCAGGGTAAGTCATAGTGCTTCTATCTTTGCTTTGACAGATTCAGGGGTTGCTCGTACTTGATACGTTACTTCATCTCTACGAGATAGTTCTGAGAGAATCTCGGCAGCAATATCCCATAGTTCAGTTGTGTGTCTGTGATTGTAGGGCCAGTTAATCATTTGTTCTTCTCACAATAGAGGAAATACTTGTATTCAGCAAGGTTATGCTTTGTCCATTGTATTATATCACATTCTTTGTATTTGCCAACCACTTCAGCATTTGATGATGTGGGATTGCTTACATCTGTGCTACCATTGGCAAGCACGAACAGGACAATCAAAAGTGCAGCAATGACACCAACCACAACACCAGCACCAGTGAGAAACTCTTTGAGAGCATACTTATCATCTTCAGTCATAGGGTTGTTGGGGATCTTTTCTCCAGGTATCAGTATAGCACATCCATTGCTCTTCATGTGGTGACATCTCTGCCGTCCAATGATAACCATTTGTATCAATGGCATCCAGGTAGTGTATCCGCGTCTTAGGATCGATGACGCGGGTGATAGTTACGAACTTTGCTCTTTCCATGGTATTTTACGCTGCCACAGTTTTAATAGTGCTTCAGATGGTTCAGGAGGATCATTTATTGCATTGAACATAGCATCATAATCTTCCTCACTCACATAGAATGTGATTGGTTGTTGATCTAATCGTGTTCTACGCTCTTGACTGATGACAGGTATATACATGTCATCATATGGGTAGATATACATGTGATACCAACCATTATTAATCTCTTCAAAGAATGCACAACGATCTACATTGTCATTGTAATTGACAAATCTAAATGTGAATCCATTATTCCATGCCCACAATGAGTCTTCAATCCATGTCAGTATCTTCTTCATTACCCCACCTATCTTTGAGTCGATCCATTACTTCATCCATAGGATATGTTTCCACCTTGCCTAGTTCAATGTCCTCAACCATTTGCATCAAATACTCCAGGAACTCTTTGGGATACACATCATCTTCATTTATTGATGCCCAGAACCATTCTACACATTCTGTTTCAGGGTCGTCCTCTTTCATGAGAGCATACCCATCATAGTCTGATGTCATTAGATTTGCCCAGATGCGGAATGTAATTCGCATACTCTGCCATCCTGTCATCCAGGCATGACCAAACCAGTATTCAAACCAGTTCAGTTTCGTCTTCAATTTTTTCATCGATTGCACCCCAGTTCCATGTGCGTTCTATTATACCAACATCAATACCGAATCGGTATGCCCAAAACATAATACTTAATGTGCTGCCATTACCTGATTTGATTTGTAGGTATGGCCAACTAGCATAATCATTCCAACTCACAGATGCTTGAAATAATGCCCAGTTCCTCGTGTGGAGAATCTGAGCATACCAATCGTGTCCGTAATCGTATCTATGCTTGAATGTTGCGAGGGTAAGTTTCATAGTCTACTAATCTCCCATACTTGAAATGAATTTTACATCGTGGCCAATCTTCCCATGGTCCTTTCCATCCCTCAGGATGTACTTCAACATATTTGGTAATCGGATGTAGTTTTACTTTACCATGATTACCATTTGACACCCACTCAAAGTTCATCCATGCTCGTTCTTCATTATACTCAGGATCTCCTGGTTCATAGATCTTTAGATCAGCAGTGTGAGTGTAATCAATCAGATACAAATAACCAGCAGGATCTAACCAGTATTGTGACATTGTGCCACCAATACCATCTTCAATGTCTTTTGTTTGACATGTGACATTTGTGAACTCAGGTCCTAGATCAAATGATGATCTGAAGTAATCGAACATTCCCATTAGTCTAACCCAATAAGATCTTCCTGTTGTTGCAGTACAGTACCCATAGGACCTTTTTTACTATTCATAAGACGTTCAACCTCAGCATCACGAATCTTCCATTCCTCAAACTTCTTGTCCAGGTCCTCATCCATCGTCAGTTCATACTCTTTACAGACCTTACGCTGCTCTTCTTCATTCACATAATCGTTGAAGACCAACGACATAGCACCAGAGCGAATACTAGCAGGGCACATACCCACACAGAGCATGAACTTCTCAAACAGTTTGAAATACTGTTTGGCATTCAGATCAGCAGCAGGTGCTGTGATCAGGAAATGCTCTTCGGGGAGAAAATCATCATCACCAATAGTAGAACCAAACCCACGATTATAATCATGAGTGTAAGTAGCGTCAAACTTAAATTGTACTTCTGCTTCGTAGGTCATGAATAAGTCCTCATAAATTGATCAAGGGTGAAATGCTCATCAACAGATGCTTCGTTGATGAGATCCTCATCATTATAGCACTCAAGCTTGAGTCGATATTCTTCTGTTGTTAGATCCACATCAGGATCAAAGTCATCATGACACAGATATTCATACTCATTGACTAGAGCATTGATGAGTTGTTCTCTAGTGTAGGTCATTTGATGTAACCCTCTTCAACTAACCATTTACGAGTGAGTGGTGTCGGTTCATAAACTGTCCACATATTACCATCAGCACATGCTTTGAGTGCTTTCATGGTCATGCCTTCAGTTTTACCTGCCCATGTTGCTTCTGCCTCCCATGGCACTGCCTCAGCAGGATAGGTACGCTCTGCTAGAGTGCGCCAGATCATAGGCACATCCTCTTCAGGATGGATGATAGCTATCAAACTATTATTGATAGTGCCTGCCATACAATCTTGTGCAGCGTGCCATCCTTCATGCCTCATGACACTCATCAACACACCAGGATTGTCCATGTATTTCTTGTTGAGAAAGAAGTTATTTGACACAGTATGGTACACACCACGGTGACCAATAGGGAAATACTTGTCATCAGCAAGGAATACTTTCACACCAACATCATTAAGAGATGAGAGCATGTTATTGAACTCTTGTGCTACTGATGTGAATGATTCCATGTTATCGTAGTTAGAACTGATGTCTAACATGCTGTACACTTCCTTCACATCTTTCTTACACTCACGCAGTATCATGCATCCCATAGAGTCATAAGTTTTAAAACCTTTGATCTTGGTCTCATTAGCAAGCGCAACACTACTCAGTGCTATGCTCATTGTCGTCAGGATTGCGGGGATTAGCGAACGTGCCATAGTTGTAAGTGTAATAGAGGAAATTGTTGATGCTACGCTCAATGCCTAGCGATTCTTTCACATCCAACCATGACTGATACTCTAGTTGGAGATCTGGACCGAGTTCAATCTTGACTTCCATTTTTACGATTCTCCTGTTGGATTTTGTAAAGTAACTCTTCTGCTAGAGAATGATTGTCAGCATTTACTGCTTCCATGTAACGGACAATCATATCTCGCATGTCATCTGAAATGACGTATTCAGGATCTGAGTTCGTCATAATGAGTGTAGAGAGTCTCTTCGTCTTCCAGTTGCTCTGGATCTAACCACTCAAAGAACTCATCAGCAAGAGCGAGAGCACTAGCGTGGTCATCATTAGCAAGCAGTTCTTTGAAACGATCGCAACACCAGTCATAGATGTCGTCACGTTGGGCAGAAAGGCGTTGAACGTCGGTACTCATAGTTTGTTAGCGAAGAGGATGTTGTTGAGGTGGTCGTACTGAATGAATTCTACATCATCAGGGAGCAGAGAGACAGCGGCAGCAGCAAAATCGTTAGGAAACTTCTTGAAGAGACGCCAGAACTTCTCTACACCATCATAATCTAGATCATCGTGAGGAAGAACACGAATCTCATACTGACCACGAGTGTAACGATTAGGAAAAGGATTGATGAACTCGCGGATGTGCTCTTGTAACATGTTCATTTGATGAAGACCTCTTGGGTGTGTTCAATAGTAAGTTGCTGTGCTTGCTTTAGATAGTAGCACATGTGCGCCACATATTCAACATAATCTTGAAACTCGGGGCGGATGTCATCCAATTCCCAAGAATCATCCCAACATACCTCACCTTTGGCAATACCATCTACGGTATTATCAAAGTCACAAACAGGAGCACAGAAGAATTTGCCATCTTCATCAATGGCAAACGCAGTGTCATCAGCAACAAGATAGAACTGAGGAGCAGACATTAGAGGAAGAAGCGAATGAACTACAAGTAATTTAGCAGAAAAAGCGCGGAATGTCAACGCATGTAGAGGTAACCACCTGCCCAGTCTGCATTCTCAAACAACCACTCGCGGTCTTTGATCAGCAGAAGGTTGAAACGAACACCTTTAGCAGGCGCTTTGAAAGAAGCAGGTTTGTACACTTCACCAGTCTTCTTGTCAACAAAGGCATGAACACTACGGGAAGCAGGACGATTGTTGTTGGGAACTTCCATGATGATCTTGTGATACTTGCGACCAGATTCGATGTAGAACTTATACTCACGAGTATGACCTTTCTTGTTGAAGTTCATCAACAGAGAATCACACAGCATCAGGCAATACTTACGAATGTTCAACTCAATGGTGTTGCGAGCGTCTTGCTGTTGGGCGAACTCAGCGAAGGTGGTGGTCATGTCGTTGTCTGAACTGTGTTCAGTATAGAGGGTCTTGGTGGGGTTTGGGAGACTGATCATGCCACTTCGCTCGCTGGCACACGGGACACGGTGAGACGCTTGAAGTCATACTGACGCCAGGCATCACATGCCTCGTTCACCATACGATTGTGCTGACGATCCATGCCCTTGGCAGTGGTGCAACGCTTGACCTTACGGAAATACACGATGGGGATCTCGGTCTCAGGCATGTCGATCTCGATCTTGTAGTGAGAGTAGGTCATGGGCGGTGTCCTTTGCTGATGTAATCAGTATAGGGTAGATCAGAGCAGATCCAGCGGGTCGTAGGCCAGTTCCTCAACTGGCATATCCTTTTCGATCTCGGTCACATCGTATTCTTCATTGAGTTGATCGAGCAACCAGCGGTCAAGCATAACTTCGTTCATGATTAGATAATGGTGAGTTGTTCGAATTGAATGTGGTCGTCGCAGGAATCATCATCCTGCAAATCAATCATCTCAGTATCAGTGAGACAGGTGAGTTTACCAAAGAGAAAGTCAATAAACTCGTGATCTTCTTTAGAAAACATTGGTCCAGCGAGTGTGGTTTGCTTTGGTGATACGACCCTCTGCTAACATGTTATCACACACATTACAGAAGACTTGGAACTTCTCTTCACGGGTGAGCACATGCGGTTGAGCACATGTGGCAATCACCTTGAGCATTTGTGCTTTGGTAGTAATCATCAGAAGTTCAGGTAAGTGTTGTCAGGGAACAGACCCATCTCTTCACAACGGCACTCGTAAGCAATACGCTTGAGCAACTCAATATCCATGTCTTCGATGGACTTGAGAATAGTACGACGGAGTTGCTTGTCTTGTGTGGTGTCAGTGATCATGGGTCGTTTCCTTGATTACCTTAGTAGTATAGCGTCAGTCAGACTCACAGGCGAGGTATCCTAGACACTTCACCAAGTGTCCTTCAACCTCAGAATCTGACAGACCATGGCGCAATGCTGTATCACGCACCATGGCAATGGGAGCACCCCAGAGCAGGTCGATCAGGAACTTCAGTTCAGGGGAGGTCAGGGGGACTTCGATAGTCTTCATACAGGTTAGGGGTCAGAGGGGCATTACAGGCGCTCCTAGACGCCTCTCAGCAGGCGGCAGGAGTGTAGTCAGAACCAGAGTATGCTTCAGTGTTGAAATCAGTAACCTCAGCACCGTTGGCGATCAGGTTACGGATAGAATAGAGAGCATCAGTCTTAACAACAGTGCTAAAGGAAGTCATCTCGCTCTCAGCACCAGGATGCCAGATCACACGCTTGACGAAACGCTTACCACCAGCGACAGGGTAGAAGTCGGTCTGGGTGGCGGAGTTCAGGAGTTGCATGGGTGTCTCTCGATTACCTTGTAATCATACAGGACGCGGAAGGGGCGCGGAAGCACCCCCGTGACACTTGTTCAACTGTCCCCAAACACAGGATAAATCTCAGTCTTAGCGTGTTCAGTCATGTTAACATGCTGCTCCCACATGATCGCATCCTCTAGATTGTAGAAAATAGCTTGTTGCTTCGACTTCTTGTTCTTC
>Ga0213866_10002007_pt1 | contig 14730 bp, 13 predicted proteins | sample PICome_11_FD_160079 | JGI IMG/M metagenome (GOLD analysis project Ga0213866, IMG submission 160079) | Coastal seawater microbial communities near Pivers Island, North Carolina, United States - PICO284 | ecosystem: Environmental > Aquatic > Marine > Coastal | place: USA: North Carolina...
CGTGAATGGCAACCCGGTCGCACCTACCAGCAGCTGCTCGAGGCCCGGGCCGCCCGTCAGCTGGTGTTCGGAGCTGGCGAGGTGCTGCTGCTGTTGCGTCAGTTGCTGCCGGTGCTGGCGGTGCTGCACAGCCAGGAGCTGGTGCACGGTGATCTCAGCCCCGCCAACCTGCTGCGCCGCGATAGCGATGGCCTGCCGGTCTTGATTGATTTCGGTCTGGTGGTCGGCGACTCCCAGGCCACCCCGGGCTATGCCCCGCCGGAGCGCACCGGCTTGCTCGCTTGTGAGCCGTGGATGGATCTGCATGCCCTGGGCGTGGTGGCTTTGGTGTTGCTCAGTGGTGAGCCGCCGGCAAAGCTGTTGGATCCGGTCAGCCTCGCCTGGCGCTGGCCAGCCTCCCTGGCCGCCGAACCCGCCTTGAAGGTGGAGATCGCTCGCCTGCTGCTGCGCCAGCCAGGCGAGCGCTTCGCCTCCGCAACCCAGGCCCTGGCCGCCTTCCAGGCCCTCTCGATGCCGGAGACCACGGGCCCTGTGCCCCGGGCCGACAGCACCGTGGCCCTGGTGCCGCCACCGGTGGCTGAGCGGCCCGCGGCTGTTGAGCCCGTGCTTCCCGTGGTCGCACCACCGCCGCCCCGGCCCGCCCCCCCCGCCCCCGCCACGCGCACCCGCCTTGAGGAGCGGGAGGAGGCCGCCGAGGGCGGCATCTGGCCGGTGGTGATCGCCCTGGTGCTTTCGGCTGTGGTCGGCACTGCCCTGGGGTGGTGGTGGCTGAGCCGGGGCCGGGTGGCCATCACCACCCCCGATGTGGCCCTGCAGCTGCCGACCAGCCTGCCGCCGGCTGAGGTTGATCAACGCCAGCAGCTGCTCAACCGGCTGCGGGCCCTGCAGATCGACCGGGGTTGGTTTCTCAAATTGGTCGATGCTGCCTTGCTGGGCCAATTTCCCGAGCGGGGGGGGCGCCTGCCCGGCGATTCCCTCGAGGAGGCCCCCCTGCGCAAGGTGTGGAACGAGCTGGCCGAGGAATGGTTGGTCAGGGTGGAGCAACTTCCCCTCGAGATTCGCCGCCGCCTGGGCAGCTTCACCAATGGCGATTGGGAGCGACGCCAGCAGGCCCTGGTGAGCCAGGGCCTCAGCCCGGCCGTGCTGCGCCAGCTGGTTTCCGGCAGTGCCCAAAACCTGCTGCCCGGTCGACCCGGCGCCGACATTCCGGCGGAACCCTTCCGGCAGCTCTGGTATGCCGCAGCTGAGCAGGGTTTGGCCAATGTGCAGATCGAGGCGATCCAGGCCCAGCCCCTGGAAACCAAGGTGCTGTCGGCCCAGGTGGAGGCCGGTGGAGCTCGCCTGTTCCCCGTGCGGCTGCCCGCCGGCTACCGGCTGGTGCTGGGGGTGAATGGCTCGCCCTTGATGCAGATGAGCGTCTTCGGCCCGGAGGGCGAACTGCTCGAGGCCAAGGGCCCCCTGCGGGTGGTGAGTCTGGGGGTGCAGAAACGCTCGCCGGTCCAGCTGCTGGTGACCAATGACGGCGTGGCCCCTGCCCTGATCACCCTGTCCCTGCGGGCCGACCCACCGCCTGCCCAGCTGGCCCCGCCCCTAGCGGCGCCTGAGCCCTTGGCTCCGCCCGTGGCGCCCCCTCCACCGACCAGCCCCAGTTCCAGCTCCAGTCCGGCTGCCCCCGAGCCCCCTCCACCGAGCCCCCAACCCTGAGTCCCCTCTCAAGCGCCCCCTCTCCTGCGCCCATGCCTTGGTCAAGGCTGGATTCAGAGCCTGGCGATCGCCGCTTTGGCGTCCTTGATGTCCTGTTTGCGGCGCTCCTCGTGGCGTTTGTCGTGCAGCTTGCGGCCCTTGGCCAGGCCGATCGTGAGCTTGATCCAGGAGCCCTTGAGGTGCAGGTTGAGGGGGATCAGGGTGAGACCCTTTTGATCCAGGGCCACCCTGAGTTTTTCAATTTCACGGCCGTGGGCCAGCAGCTTGCGCACCCGCAACGGCTCATGGTTGAAGTAGGCGCCGGCATGGCTGTGGGGTGAGATATGCACGTTGTGCAGCTGCAGCTCCCCTTTGCGAATCAGGCAGAAGCCATCGCGCAGGTTGCATTGGCCGGCCCGGATCGACTTCACCTCCGTGCCCAGCAGTTCGATTCCGCACTCCAGCGTTTCGAGGATCTCGTATTGGTGGCGGGCGAAGCGGTTGTCGGCCAGCAGCTTGTTGGCGGCATCGCGCTGGGCCTTGGCGTTTTTCTTGCCCCCGCCCTTGGCCATCGCTGCTCCGCAACCATCCCCTCGACCTTCCGACCCTAGGGAGCTGCCGGTACCCTCGCTGCATGGCCATCGTTTCCTCGGGATCCCCGCAGCCACCCCAGCCGCGGCTGGTGGATCCCAGCCCCGTTGCCGCGGAGGCCGGCGCCGGGCCTGGGGTGATCGCCCGGGAGGATGGCCTGCGGCCCCGGCGCCTGGCCGACTACATCGGTCAGAGCGAGCTCAAGCAGGTGTTGGCGATTGCCGTGGAGGCCACCCGCGCCCGCCGCGAAGCCCTTGACCACGTGCTGCTCTACGGGCCCCCGGGTCTGGGCAAGACCACCATGGCCCTGGTGTTGGCGGAGGAGCTCGGCGTGCGCTGCCGCATCACCAGTGCCCCGGCCCTGGAGCGCCCCCGCGACATCGTGGGGCTGCTGGTCAACCTGCAGCCCCACGAGCTGCTGTTCATCGATGAGATCCACCGGCTCAACAGGGTGGCTGAAGAGATCCTTTACCCGGCGATGGAGGACTGCCGCCTCGATCTCACCGTGGGCAAGGGCACCACGGCCCGCACCCGCAGTCTGGAATTGCCGCCCTTCACCCTGGTGGGGGCCACCACCAGGGCCGGCTCGTTGAGCTCGCCGCTGCGGGATCGCTTCGGCCTGATCCAGCGGCTGGAGTTCTACGGCCTCGACGACCTGCAGGCGATCGTGGAGCGGGCGGCGGGGCTGCTGCAGATCGACCTCGACACCGCTGCGGCCCTGGAGGTGGCGCGCCGCTGCCGCGGCACCCCCCGCATCGCCAATCGGTTGCTGCGCCGGGTGCGCGATGTGGCCTCGGTGCGGGGCCACGGCCGGATCGGTGCTGCGCTGGTGGCGGAGGCCCTCAGCCTGCACCGCGTCGATGACCGGGGCCTCGATGCCAGCGACCGCCGCCTGCTCACCCTGATGCTGGAGGCCTATGACGGCGGGCCGGTTGGCCTCGACACCCTGGCCGCCGGTCTGGGAGAAGATTCCGCCACCCTCGAAGCGGTGGTAGAGCCCTATCTGCTGCAACTGGGCTTTTTGCAACGCACGCCCCGCGGCAGGCTGGTCACCCTGGCCGGCCGCAGCCATCTGGGCTGGCCGGCGAGAGCGGCGGCATGAGCGGTCTGCTGCGATGACCCATGCCCTGCTGGCGTTGCTGCTGGGCCTGCAGTTGTTCGTGCAGCTGCCCTTGCCCCAGCTCTTTGACCAGGCCCTCAGTGCCAGCCGGGAGGGCCGCTTCGCCGAGGCCCTGCCCCTCTGGAACGAGGTGCTGGAGGTGGCGCCGGGCGATGCGGCGGCCTGGAGCAACCGGGGCAACGTGCAGTTGGCCCTGGGCGATCCCCATGCGGCCATTGCCGATCAGACCAAGGCCATCGCCCTCGATGGCGAGAGTCCCGATCCCCATCTCAACCGGGGAACGGCCGAGGAGGCCCTGGGTGATTGGGCCGCGGCTGCGGCCGACTACCGCTGGATTCTCGATCGGGCCCCCAGTCAAGCCGGTGAACCGCGGGCCTCGGCCCTCTACAACCTCGGCAATGTGCAGGGCTCCCTGGGCGACTGGCCGGAAGCGCGCCGCTGCTTTGAGGCGGCGTCCCTGGCCCGCCCCGGCTTTGCCATGGCCCGCTCCAGTGCCGCCCTGGCGGCCTTCCAGTTGGGCGATCGGGCTGAGGCGGAGCGGGAGCTGCGCAACCTGATCCGCCGCTACCCCCTGTTTGCCGACGCCCGTGCCGCCCTCACCGCCCTGCTCTGGCAGAAGGGGGCCAGCGGGGAGGCGGAGAGCAACTGGGCCGCGGCTTCTGGTCTCGATCCGCGCTACCGCCAGGGAGAATGGTTGCGCTCGACGCGGCGCTGGCCCCCCGAGCCGGTGGAAGCTCTGGCGCAATTCCTGGCCCTGGCCTCCTGAATGACAGCCTTCTCAATGACCGCGACTCCCTGCAGGTTGACTTGGCAAGAGCTGGGGCTCGAGGCAGCCCTGCTCGAGGTGCTTCCGGAGTTGATCCAGTTGCGGCGCCATATCCATCGCCATCCCGAGCTGAGCGGCCACGAGCAGCAGACGGCCGCCCTAGTGGCGGGGGAGCTGCGCCGTTGGGGCTGGGATGTGCGCGAGGGAGTGGGGCGCACGGGTGTGGTGGCGGAGCTGGGCCCCGCCGGCCCCCAGGTGCCGCTGGTGGCCCTGCGGGTGGACATGGATGCCCTGCCGGTGGAGGAGCGCACCGGCCTCGACTACGCCTCCACCCAGCAGGGTCTGATGCATGCCTGTGGCCACGACCTGCACACGGCGGTGGGGCTCGGGGTGGCCCACCTGCTGGGTGCCCTGTGGCGGCGTCAGAGCGAACGGTTCACGGCCCGGGTGCGGCTGCTGTTCCAACCCGCTGAGGAAACGGCCCAGGGCGCGGCCTGGATGAGGGCCGATGGCGCCATGGACGGGGTGGAGGCGCTGTTTGGCGTGCATGTTTTCCCCAGCCTGCCGGCGGGCACGATCGGCGTGCGCAGCGGCAGCCTTACGGCGGCGGCGGGGGAGTTGGAGGTGGAGGTGCTGGGGGAGGGCGGCCACGGCGCCCGGCCCCACCAGAGCACCGACGCCATTTGGATTGCCGCCCGGGTTGTCAGTGGCCTGCAGGAGGCGATCAGCCGCCGGCTCGATGCCCTGCACCCGGTGGTGGTGAGCTTCGGGCGCATCGAAGGCGGCAAGGCTTTCAATGTGATCGCCGACCACGTGCGTCTGCTGGGTACGGTGCGCTGCCTCGACAACGAGGTGCATGCCCAGCTGCCGGCCTGGATTGAGGACACGGTGCAGGCGCTCTGCCGGGGTCACGGCGGTGAGGCGCGGGTGAGATACCGCTGCATCTCGCCGCCGGTGCAGAACGACCCCGCCCTGACGGAGCTGGTGGCCGCAGCGGCGGAGGAGCTGCTGGGCCGCCCCCAGGTGCAGTGGCTGGAGCAGCCTTCGCTCGGAGCTGAAGATTTCGCCCAGTTGCTGGAGAACACCCGCGGCACCATGTTCCGCCTCGGGGTGGCGGGTGCGTCGGGCTGCTCCCCGCTGCACAGCAACACCTTTTCCCCCGACGAGGCGGCCCTGCCCGTGGGCGTGCGGGTGCTGGCCCTGAGTCTGCTGCGCTGGATGGAGCTGCGGCCATGAGAAACCGGCCCGTGTTGCGGGGCCTGCTGGCCCTCTCCTCCCCGTTGCTGATCCTGCTCTCCCTGTTGATCCTGTTGCAGCGCCGAGGTGTCGATCGTCTGCCGGCTCTGCCGGCCCTGTTGATTGGCACCGGTCTGTTGGTGACGAGTGTGCTGGGCTGGCGCCGTCGCCGCCGCAACCTGCTGATGGCCCTGAGCCAGGATGGGATCCAATGACAAGCTCCACGCCCGATCTGGCCGCCCTCCGCGAGGCGATAACCTCCGGTGATCCCAGTCGGGCCATGCCAGCTCTGGTGGGCTTGCGCCAGGTGCCTGTTGAAGATGCCGTGCCCCTGCTGCTGTTGGGCCTGGAGCAGGAGGTGTTCATGGTGCGCTCGCTCAGCTGCGCCGGCCTGGGGGTGAAGCAGAGCGAAGCGAGCTGGCAGGCTCTGGTGCGCGCCGAGAAGCACGACGGGGACGCCAATGTGCGGGCTGAGGCCGCCAACTCCTTGGTGAGCCATGGGCTGGAGCGGGCTTGGCCCCTGTTGCTTCAGGTGTTTGCCGCCGATCGGCAGTGGTTGGTGCGCTGCAGCATCCTCTCGGCCCTGGCCGAGCAGCCCCGCATCGATCCGGCCTGGCTGCTGGGGCTGGCCTGTATGGCCATCGCCGATGCCGACGGCACCGTGCGGGTGGGCGGGGCAGAGATTCTCGGCCGGTTGGTGCGGGAGCACGGCGATGGGGAGGCTCGCCGGGCCCTTCAGGGCCTGCAGAGCGATTCCGACCACCGGGTGGTAGCCGCGGCGCTGAATGGGCTGCAGGCCTAACCGTTCACAGCGGTACAGCCTTGCTAGGTTTCGTGCGTCACTAGGGGTGCCCCGCTGCTTTCCCGCAGCTCAGGGCTGAGATCACACCCTCCGAACCTGATCCGGGTCATGCCGGCGCAGGGAAGTGGAACTGGATCGTGAAACCACTCTCAGGCTGCGCCCCGCCCTACCAGCAGCCCAACATGCGTAGCGCCTGGATCGAGAAGCGTCGCGGCACCGCTAACTATTCCCAGATGCATTACGCCCGCCAGGGTGTGGTGACGGAAGAGATGGCCTTTGTGGCCAAGCGCGAGAACCTGCCCGAATCGCTGGTGATGGAGGAGGTGGCCCGGGGCCGGATGATCATCCCGGCCAACATCAACCACCCCAACCTGGAGCCGATGGCGATCGGCATCGCTTCGAGGTGCAAGGTGAACGCCAACATCGGTGCCTCCCCCAACGCCTCCGACCTCGATGAGGAGGTGGCCAAGCTGCGCCTGGCGGTGAAGTACGGCGCCGACACGGTGATGGATCTCTCCACCGGCGGCGTCAACCTCGATGAGGTGCGCACGGCGATCATCAACGCCTCGCCGGTGCCGATCGGCACGGTGCCCGTCTATCAGGCGCTCGAGAGCGTGCACGGCTCGATCGAGAAGCTCGACGCCGACGACTTCCTGCACATCATCGAGAAGCACTGCCAGCAGGGGGTCGACTACCAGACGATTCACGCCGGTCTGCTGATCGAACACCTGCCCCTGGTCAAAGGCCGTCTCACCGGCATCGTCAGCCGCGGCGGCGGCATCCTGGCCCAGTGGATGCTCTACCACCACAAGCAGAACCCCCTGTTCACCCATTTCGATGACATCATCGAAATCTTCAAGCGCTACGACTGCAGCTTCTCCCTGGGTGATTCGCTGCGGCCGGGTTGCCAGCATGACGCTTCCGATGCGGCCCAGCTGGCGGAGCTCAAAACCCTAGGCCAGCTCACCCGCCGCGCCTGGCAGCACGACATCCAGGTGATGGTGGAAGGGCCCGGGCACGTGCCGATGGACCAGATCGAGTTCAATGTCAAAAAGCAGATGGAGGAGTGCAGCGAGGCCCCCTTCTATGTGCTCGGTCCTCTGGTGACTGACATCGCCCCCGGCTACGACCACATCACCAGCGCCATCGGCGCGGCGATGGCCGGCTGGTACGGCACGGCCATGCTCTGCTATGTCACCCCGAAGGAGCACCTCGGCCTACCCAACGCCGAAGACGTGCGCGAAGGCCTGATCGCCTACAAGATCGCCGCCCACGCCGCCGACATCGCCCGCCACCGCCCAGGTGCCCGCGATCGCGATGACGAGCTCAGCCGCGCCCGCTATGCCTTCGACTGGAACAAGCAGTTTGATCTTTCGCTGGATCCCGAACGGGCCCGCGAGTACCACGACGAAACCCTGCCCGCCGACATCTACAAGCAGGCCGAGTTCTGCTCGATGTGCGGCCCCAAGCACTGCCCGATGCAAACCAAAATCACCGACGAGGATCTAGCCGGGTTGGAGGAGGTGCTCAAGCAACAACAGGTCATGACGGCGTAGACCTGCGGACGCTGATGCCGATAATTTTAAAGCGGGAATAGGAACCGCTTCTTTGTTCGACGATGGCGGCCTCGCCCTGGGGCTGCCAGCCGTTCGACACGAGCAAGGCTTCGAACTTTTGAATGGCTTGCTTCGTATTGGATTGCAGGTCGATCGGTTCGACGGCTAGATACTCTGATTCCCCGGCCCTCTCCATGAACTGGAAGTGGCGCGGGTCGGTTAGGGGGATGATCGTTGCTCTGGTTGCCAGGCTATAGCTTGCTTTTGCGCCAACCATCCAGTTGCGCGTCACGATGGTCTTCGGCTTGTTGAAGGCATCCCATAGCTTGGGCAAGGCGCTCCAGTCTTGGAGTTGCCAATTTTTATCGATCGCTTGGGGTTCTTTAAACAGCGCTCTCGTAAAGAGCGCCGCCTTGAATTGAAGTCCTACCCCTAGGGCCGCGGTGGAAAGCAATACGGCACATACCGCCCATAGTCTTTTGATAAAATCGTGATATTTTTGGCTTTGTTGAGCAGTCCATTGCCCTACGAGGGGGAAGCCAAACAGAAAGCCGCTCATCGACCAGTGCGGCAACGAGCGTTCGCTGACCAGGGCAATCGATAGGAATGCAATCGGCAGGATGAGGGACAGCCAGCCGAACAAGGAATCAGCTGGCGATTTTGGCCTGATGATGCTTTTTAAAGCGCAGGCCATGATGACTAGCCAGGTGCCTGGCAGCAGATAGACCAACTGGCCACCCAGGGTGGTCAAAAAATTCAACGGAAAGAGTTGAAGGCCGGCATTGCCAGCTCGGCCCGCTTGGAAATTGAAGGAAATCCATTCGTGGGAGCCATTCCATAGGAGCACAGGGACGAGGCCTGCGAGCCCGATTCCTACGGTTAATAGCAAGGCTGGTGTGTGCAGCCAGGTTCTATTTTTAGCGTTGAAGATGGCAAAGAGCCCAAGCGAAACCGCGAGGGCAATAGCTTGATACTTTGACGTCAGGCTAATGGCAAAGAATAATCCTGCAGCCCCATAGCGTATGGGTATTAATTTGTATTTTGGGTCTAGGATGCCTGGTAGCAGAATCCATAGTGTCGCCAAAAGGCCAAAATTGAGTGGCCCGTCAGGCACCACAAACAGGCCGGCTGAAATCAGGAAGAATGGAGCGACAGAATACCAGGCTAGGGCCCAAAAAGCAGCTGAGCTGTTGTATGCCTTGCGGGTTATATCATATATAAGCCAGGCACTTGCTGTTCCAAGTAGGACAAACGGAATGCGCAGAATGCTGGCTGAATGGCTACCGGCAAGCAGGCTTGTTAGGGCGGCAATCGTAAAAGTGGCTGGTGGATGGTCGAAGTAGGAAAGGGACCAATCCTGTGACACGGATATGGCATAGGCTTCGTCGATTCCGGCTGGCCAGGCAAATGCCAGCAGCAGCCTTAGGACCGTGAATGCTGTCAGGACAAAAGCGGCCTTCCTTGTCATCTGCATCGGATTAGGGAGTGTTCCATACGAATCGACTGCTGGCCGCGTAGTTCCAAACGAAAACAACAAGGATGCCTGCCAGCTGGGCGAATAGGGCATCTTTGGCGATCAAGTTGTAGTATCCCGAGGCCAGCCCAACATTGGCAATGGCCGGCAGGGATGCCACCAAGGAAAATTTAAGCAGGCCTTTAAAAAGTGCTGCTCCTTTGAGGCGCTGAAAATGGAATGTTAGGCTATTGTTGATAAGGTAGTTTGAGCATGCAGATGTCATGACCGCAAAGGGCAGCGCTTGTTCAAACAGCATCCCAAATCCGCCTACCAGTATCTGGGTTGTCAGCAGCTGAACGGCCACGCCGCTCGCGCCGACTAGGCCAAAGCTAATTGCCCTTCTCGGTATAACTCTGAACCCTAGACTATGTAGTATTGAGATTAGGAAATCCCAAAATATTGCCAGATCAAGCTTCGATTCGCCGTGCCGGCGTGGCTGGAATTGCAGGGGTATTTCGGCTGTCTTCAGTCGTCCCCGGCTCACGGCCAGAAGCTCGTATAGGAACTTGAAGCCATTCACGTCCACATTGCGAACGATCGGAATCATGGTTTCAGTACGCATGGCAAAAAAGCCACTCATGTAGTCGCTGAGAGTGCCATAGGGTTTCGGCAAACTTAAACGGGCGCACTTGTTTGCCCAGTTCGAGCCTGTAGTTCGGCGGCTGCTGAGTCCGATGATTTGCGCGTCAGCCAGGAAGCGGCTTCCGATGACAAGATCAACATCGCGTTGAACCAGTGTTTCGAGGGCGAGGCAGACCGACGCGGGTTCGTGCTGGCCATCACTGTCCATGACGAGCGCCAGATCGCCATTGGCGTCCATCAAGCCCTCCTTAATCGCACTGGCCAGGCCTGAGCGACCGACTCGGCGGATCAGCCGGATGCATGGCTCCAGGCGCGCGAGTTGCCTGGCCAGTTCTGCTGTGCCGTCTGATGAGTCGTCATCAACAATCAGGATCTCCAGGCTGTAGCGGTTTTTCAGCTCGATGAGCTTGGCTAGGAGTGGGCTGATATTCTCTTTTTCATTATAAGTGGGCAGGATAATGGTGACTTTCGTCTGCTGAAATTGGTTGTCACTTTGCACGGCTTTGTGGGTTTCAACTTGTGCAAATGAAAAGCCCATGGCTACTGCCATGGGCGCAAACTGGTCGTCTTTGGCTTGGGGCTGGAATCAGCCCAGGGCTTTGGCTTTGGCTACCACATTGGCCACGGTGAAGCCAAACTTCTCCATGCAAACGGGCCCGGGGGCGGAGGCGCCAAAGCGGTCGATCGATACGGTGTCCCCGTCGAAGCCGCTGTACTTGTGCCAGCCGAAGGAGCTGGAGGCTTCGACCACGACGCGTTTGCGGCAGGCGGCGGGCAGCACGCTCTCCTTGTATGCAGCGCCCTGCTCCTCGAACAGCTCGATGCAGGGCATTGAAACCACGCGCACGTTCTTGCCTTCAGCGCGCAGCTCAGCTGCGGCCTTGGTGCAGAGCTCAAGTTCGGTGCCGGTGCCGATCAGGATCAGATCGGGGCTGCCATTGCTGTCCTCGAGGATGTAGCCGCCCTTGGCCACATGGGCCGCCGCTGAGCCAGCTTGGTTGGCCATGGCCTGACGGCTGAGGGCCAGCACGGTGGGGCGCCTGCGGTTGGTGACAGCCACCTGGTAGGCACCCATGGTCTCGTTGCCGTCGCCGGGGCGGATCACCAGCAGGTTGGGGATGGCGCGCAGGTTGGCGAGGGTTTCCACCGGCTGGTGGGTGGGGCCGTCCTCACCCAGGCCAATCGAGTCGTGGGTGAGCACGTAGATGCAGCCCAGCTCGCTCAGGGCCGAGAGCCGCATGGCACCGATCATGTAGCCGGCGAACACCAGGAAGGTGCCGCCGTAGGGGATCAGGCCACTGCCGTGGTAAGCGATGCCGTTCATGATCGCCGCCATGGCGTGTTCACGCACGCCGAAGTGCAGGTAGCGGTTGGCCTCACCGCCCTTCTGGAAGCTGGCCTCGCCCTTGATGTCGGTGAGGTTCGAGTGGGTCAGGTCGGCGGAGCCTCCGATCAATTCGGGCAGGTTGGGCCCGAACGCATTCAGGGCGTTGTAGGAATGCATGCGGGTGGCCAGGCCCTTGTCTTCGGGGCTGAAGCTGGGCAGGGAGGCATCCCAGCCTTGGGGCAGTTCGCCGCGCAGCTGGCGCTCGAATTCGGCCGCTTCGGCGGGGTATTGGTTGCGGTAGGTGGCCAGGCTCGCGTTCCAGGCGGCTTCGAGCGCTTCACCGCGGCTGATCGCTTGGCGCCAGTGGTCGTAGGCGTCCTGCGGGACTTCGAAGAGCCCGTAATTCCAGTCGAGGGCCTTGCGGGTGAGCTCGGCCTCATCGGCACCGATGGCGGCACCGTGGATGCCGGCGGTGTTGGCCTTGTTGGGGGAGCCGTAGCCGATCGTGGTGGTCACCTTGATCAGGCTGGGCTTGTCCGTCACGGCCTTGGCCGCCTCGATAGCCCGGGCAATGGCAGCCACATCCGTATTGCCATCGGGCACATGTTGCACATGCCAGCCGTAGGCCTCATAGCGCTTCAGCACATCTTCGGTAAACGAGACGGCGGTGTTGCCGTCGATCGTGATGTGGTTGTCGTCATAGAGGGCAATCAGCTTGCCCAGGCCCAGGTGGCCGGCCAGGGAGGCGGCTTCGCCGCTGACGCCCTCCTGGTTGCAGCCATCACCCATGATCACGTAGGTGTAGTGGTCCACTAGCTCGCAGCCGGGTTTGTTGAACTTGGCGGCCAGGTGGGCTTCGGCGATCGCCAGACCGACGGCATTGGAGATGCCCTGCCCGAGGGGGCCGGCGGTGACCTCCACGCCGGGGGTTTCGAAGGTTTCGGGGTGGCCGGGGGTGCGGGACTCCCACTGGCGGAATTGCTTGATGTCCTCGAGGGTCACCGAGTCGTAGCCAGTCAGGTGCAGCAGGGCGTACAGCAGCATGCAGCCATGGCCAGCCGAGAGCACGAAGCGATCCCGGTTGAACCATTTGGGGTTCTTGGGGTTGTGCTTGAGCACCTTGTCCCAGAGGGCGAATGCCATCGGCGCGCAGCCCATCGGCAGCCCCGGGTGACCAGAATTCGATTTGTTAACTGCGTCGATCGCCAAAAAGCGGATGCTGTTGACGCAGAGCGACTCGAGGGAGGTAGTGGGGGCGGCGACCATGGCTAGGACGGGTGTGGAGAGGTTGGGAGGGTGCTCACGCCATGCGGCGGAAGGCCAGGCAGACGTTGTGACCGCCAAATCCGAAGGAATTGGAGAGCACGACGTTGAGGGTGTGTTCCCTGGCCTGGTTGGGAACCACATCCAGATCACAAGCCGGATCCGGATTTTGGTAATTGATCGTAGGCGGCACCAGGTTGTGCTCTATGGCCAGCACGGCCGCAACGGCTTCAATGCCGCCACTGCCACCGAGCAGGTGGCCGGTCATCGACTTGGTTGAGCTCACGGGAATCTGATAAGCCCGCTCGCCGAGGGCGCTTTTGATCGCCGAGGTTTCGTTGCTGTCATTGGCCTGGGTGCTGGTGCCGTGGGCGTTGACGTAGTCGACGGCTTCGGGCTCGAGGCCCCCATCCTTGAGCGCCAGGCGCATCGCCTCGGCACCACCGATGCCGCCGGGGGTGGGTGAGGTGATGTGATGGGCATCACAGGTCATGCCGTAGCCCACCACCTCGGCCAGGATTTGGGCGCCGCGGGAGCGGGCGTGGTCGAGGCTTTCCAACACCAGAATGCCGGCGCCTTCGCCAATCACAAAGCCATTGCGTTCGGCATCAAACGGCCGGCTGGCGGTGGCAGGGTCATCGTTGCGGAATGACAACGCCTTGGCACTGGCAAAGCCAGCCACGCCAAGGGGGGTGATGGCTGATTCCGCCCCGCCGCACACCATGGCGTCAGCCAGCCCGAGCTGGATCAGCCGATAGGCGTCGCCAATGGCGTTGGAGCCCGCCGCGCAAGCGGTCGATACGGCGCTGCTGGGCCCCTTGGCCGCCAGGGCAATGGCGGTCAGGCCGGTGGCCATATTGGGGATCATCATCGGCACACAGAAGGGGCTGACCCGATCCGGGCCCCGGTCTGCCAGCACGTGGGCCTGGGTTTCCATCATCAGCAGGCCGCCCACACCGGAACCGATGGCGGTGCCGACCCGATTTTGGTTGCTGGCGTCGATCGTCAGCCCGGCATGGCCGACGGCCTGTTTGGCTGCCACCACTGCGAACTGGCAGAAGCGATCCCAGCGTTTGGACTCCTTGGGCTCCAACCAACCGGACGGATCAAAGTTTTTGACCTCTGCAGCAAAGCGGCAGGCATGGCGACTGGCATCAAACAGGGTGATCGGTGCCACCCCATTACGGGCCGAAGACAGCCCTTCCCAGTAGCTGGAGACGTCGTTGCCGAGCGGTGTGACCGCGCCCAGACCAGTGACGACGACGCGCTGGAGTCCCTGCACCATGGAATGGCTCAGGCCTGCTTGTCCTGGATGAACTTGACGGCGTCACCCACGGTGGTGATGCCCTCAGCAGCTTCGTCAGGGATTTCGATGTCGAAAGCTTCTTCCAGGGCCATCACCAGTTCGACGGTGTCGAGGGAGTCAGCGCCGAGATCGTTCTGAAAGTTGGATTCCGGCTTGACTTCTCCTGAATCAACGCTGAGCTGCTCCGCAACGATCGAGCGCACTTTCTCGAAGATCGCTTCCTGGGACATGGCTGCTTTGAGAGTCGACGCACTCTACGGGTCGCTCCGCAGGCCATCCCGCGCCGTATGAACAAGGGTGACGGGGTCGCTGAGCCCGTGCTGCCTGGCCTGGGGGTGTCGGTACGTTGGGCGTCAAGCCGTCCTTCACCGGGCCATGTCCCACGCCGTCAAGATCTACGACACCTGCATCGGCTGCACCCAGTGCGTGCGTGCCTGTCCCCTCGATGTGCTCGAGATGGTGCCCTGGGATGGCTGCAAGGCCGGTCAGATCGCCTCCTCCCCCCGCACCGAAGACTGCGTGGGTTGCAAGCGCTGCGAAACCGCTTGCCCGACCGATTTCCTGAGCATTCGCGTCTATCTCGGTGACGAAACCAGCCGTTCGATGGGCCTCTCCTATTGAGCCAGCGGAATGAATGGCTCTAGGGCCCATAAGCTCAAGCCCGGCCCATTGCCGGGCTTTTTTGTTGCACTCTTCGTCGGCCCAGCCCTATGTGCGGCATCGTTGCCCTGATTGGATCCCGGGAGGCGGCTCCCCAGCTGCTGGAGGGTCTGCGCCAGCTGGAATACCGCGGTTACGACTCGGCCGGTATCGCCACCGTGGCGAACCCTGCCGGCGGTGGACCGGGCCAGCTTCACTGTCTCAAGGCAGAGGGCAAGCTGGTGAATCTCACGGCCAGTTTTGAGGCCCAGGGGGCTCCAGGCCATTGCGGGATCGGCCACACCCGCTGGGCCACCCACGGCAAGCCGGAGCCGCGCACTGC
>Ga0213866_10002009_pt1 | contig 14725 bp, 16 predicted proteins | sample PICome_11_FD_160079 | JGI IMG/M metagenome (GOLD analysis project Ga0213866, IMG submission 160079) | Coastal seawater microbial communities near Pivers Island, North Carolina, United States - PICO284 | ecosystem: Environmental > Aquatic > Marine > Coastal | place: USA: North Carolina...
ATGATTTATTAATCCTGCTGTCAGGATCCCGTGACGTTTTCTTACTGGTAAGCTTCTTTTTCATTCCTTTCATTCGAGCGCAGAAGGATGCCCTCCTGGGATTTCCAACCTTCTTGCTTGGTGCTTTGAGGTCAGATCCTGGATTTTCTCTCTCGTAAGACTTTCGTCCCTTTTCGTTGAGTCCTCCTTTTTTGTTCTGTCCTTCTTTCCTGGTCCAGGCTGCTTCTCCGAGGACTGACTCTTTGAAGTTTTTGGTGGCATACTTGTCCCAGTAGGAGACACCGTAGGCACACTCTGCTCGGGTCTCCCACTTTTCACACTTGGGACAGTATCGTTTTTCGGCAGATTCTCTAATGTCATGCCTTAATTGTTTGAACGACTTCATATTTATACCTCGTTATCTACTAGGATTAAATCGAATACAGCTCCAGCACCTAATGCTCCACTAGAACTTGATTGAATTTCAATGTCTGTTTTTTCTTCAAACTTCAGTGGAACTGGATAATCATATGTAATGTAGTTACCAGCAGCAGTTCCAAACTGACCCTTGACATTGAATGCTCCACCAAAAGGTCTTGCCATCAATCTAAAAATGGCTTCAGCATTTTGCTTATCAATCGAAGCTTGTAGTTTCATTAGATATCCAGTTTTACCAGCGGGGATAGTATATACTGCCATCAGTGTTTGTCCTGCTCCCGCTAAAATAAATGCTCTATCAGCACTATCAACTGATACGGAAATCTCACCTACATTTGTTGTTTGTCCTGCTGCTGGTGTCTTTACAAATGCTCTAAAGATACGAATAAAATTTACTGCTCCAGGTGTTCCAATAGTGAGGTCTTCCGAAACATCATTATAATTTTCATCTAAACCAAACACAGAGATTACAGCACCAGCATCACTACCACTGCCTGAAGTTACTGTTGCTAATCCAGCAGTTCCAATATATGGATATGCTGTAGCTCCGTCCCAGATAGCTTGATAATCACCATCAAGGGCATCTCTATATCCAAACTTATTGATGTGAGAATATCCTGCTAAATCTCCAGCAGCAATAGGAATGTTAGCAGCAGATCCATAACTATTCAATGGATTGCCATTCTGGTCTGCCAGCATCACTACTTCAAAGTTGGTAGTGTCCTGTGCCCTATAGTCTTGAGTATTTTTATTCCACTGTGCCATTAGTTTACGTAAGCGATTTTAGATGCTAATACTACTTATCCTGCGTATGCTACCTTAGTTGCCAAAACTGTATCAGCAACAACAGCACCAGTTCCATCGGATGCTGTGTTTGCTCGAATTACTGCTGTGTAATCTTTTTCTAAAAGAACTCTTTCGCCAGCAGCAATACCAATACGAGTTACGACATCTCCAGAAACAGTAATATAAACAACGGCAGCATTTGTGTTAATAATAGATACTAATGATGCTGAGTCAACAGAGACATCTGCAGCAATATCAACTGGTAGCGAAAGTGGATGGAGGATCATGGTTCTAAGGTTTTTTACTATTTATCTGTGTCTGCTTTTTTCCCCATCTCTTTGATCATTTTCTGTAGATCTGCTGTAGATCCAACAAACATGGTATTGTTTACGGTTGTGGGTCCTGCTTTTTTGGTGGGGGCATTTAAGTCATTCATCTTCTTCTGTAGATCCAGAAGCTTGTCGGTGGTGTCTGCTACCTGCTTCATGGCGTTTACAGCGACTTCATATGCCCTAGGGTGCCCAGACTCTTGAGCAACCTCTAGAGCGCCGTCTAGCGCCTCTCTGCCCTTCTCTATGAGTGAATAGAGTTGACCTCTGCTATATTCATAATCTTTCTTTTGATCGTCTTCTGACTTGACCGGTACTTGCTCGGTAACTTGCTCGGTCTCTACGATCTCCCCACCGCTCATGTCGATGTCAAAGATCTCTTCCATATTCTTTTCAAATTCTTTCATGGTTTAGAAAAAGGTATCGATTTCTCCACTGAATCCAAAGTCATCGGCAGGTCCTAGAGCAGCAGTGTCTAGAGCATCCACGATGCCATCTCCATCAGGTTCCGGAGCGATATCAGTAACAGCTTTTGGTGTGTATGTAAGTCTTGTAGTTCTGTCAACAATGTTATTGACTGATTCGTATACCAATGCTTTCTTAATAATATCAGACTGATTAAAGGGACCGTAGATATATGTTTTAGCAGTGAAGCTTAAAGTCCAGTCAATAATTCTTCTATCATTAAAATTACCAGACCACTCATCATCATAGTTAATGTTGTTTAGGAAGATAGCAACATCTCTTTTCTCATCCATGTCTGGGATAAAATTAAGAGTGATGTTAAATTGTGGTTGGAAATATGGTAAAATTTGTTCTAGGATTTGTAGACCATCATCTTGATTTCTTGCTAGAATACCTAGAGTAAAATCAATGGCGTATGGAACGGGTACAAACTGTACTCTAACTTCGTCACCATTGTCAGCAACTACAGTTCTATACTTCTGAATTGGAGATGTCTTACGTCCTGCATCATAGGTAATACCTGTCATTTCAAAATACATTCTTGGGAATGTAGTTCCTACCTTAGATAGATCTGGGTTTTCTTCTAGACGCGTGAGGAACTTTTCCTTTGGACCATAACCCAAAGGAACTTTTTGTTTGCCTAGAACTTCTGACGGGTTGACAGGATTGTAATCCTCAACTGTCATATTATTGAATAATGTTCCAAAACCTACTACGGTTTTTTTAATCGCTTGATTATAAAAATGTGTCCCTAACATTAAAAGTCATTCCCAATATTACCATATTCGCCAAATGGATTAGTCTCAGTGAAATCAAGGAAGCCATCCGCAGCGTCTTCAATATATTTATTATCTTCAAATTCTGAACTTGTGTTTTCCATCTCAACTAAATCAACAGCGTCAGCAAGATATCTCTCACGATAGATCCAGAATGTTTCTGTAGCTTCATCAAATACAGCATCGTCGAATGTTCTTGCTGGGAATGTAAAGTTTAGATATCCAGCAGGATCGTCGGGTCCTCCGAGACCACCGTTGTATGTGACATTAACATCAGCAACTGTATCAATCAAAGTATAAGTATCATTCTTAGGATATCTACCTTCATTTCTCCATGTTGTTTCTTGTGTTCCGATGGTGTATATACCATCAGTCTCGGTAGTCTGTGTTGGATATCCTTGTGCCAGTACAGCATAGTTATTAGCGTGACTACCAGTGGCATTAATAAGCTTGAGAGTTCTGGTTGGTCCTTCCCATCCAGCAACTTCTGCTGTAATACCAGTCGCCGTATAAACAGGACTACCACTAACCTCTGTTACTGTGTGATATTCAACAGTATCGCCAACATAGTAATTTCCTGTTCCGCCCTCAGTTAGAACAAGAGTTAGTGACTGATCTTTCTGTGACTCAATAAAGTCAATCTCATCAATACCAGTCTCGATATCATCATTGCCAACCTGATAGATTTCACATGTCATTGTGTAGAAATAAATCTTTCCTAGTTGATAGAAAGGCATTTCTCTTTCTACAAACTTAATCTCATATAAATCACCAGTCAAAGGTAGATAAATTAAATCACCTTCGTTTGGTCTAGATATAATCTCAATACCAGGCAATCTAAATTTTTCTTCATCCCACCTTCTGGCAGATAAAGTCATTGTAATTTCATCTGTAACTCTTAGACCAAACTTAGAAATAAATTCTGATTGAGGTCCGAAACCCTCTACATTTTGAAGCATAGCTTCAATTACAATTTTATCTTTAAACTCGGAGTAAACAATGTCGTTACTAAAATCTTCGATGTAAGCTTTTCTATTAATATAATAGACATCTGTTCCGAACAATTTAATTTGCTCATCAACTAGATCTTGAATTAAATTTGTCTCGCTACTATTATTCTTATAGTTTTGAGGAAAGTAATGACTTGTAGGCATTTTATCCGATCATGTCTAGAGGTGGAAGTTGATACTCATCACGTAGCTTCGCTTCTAGCATAGAAATTTCTTTCTCTGCATCTTCATATAATTGACGACCATTCATAGTAATGCCGCCAGGAAGTTGTACTCCGTTAAACTTAATCATATTTTGTCCCCACTGCCTTTTGATTAAAGCTGGAACATATTTCTTCAACCAACTATCATTCCATACCTGTGACCACTGAGACGGATCTAATGCTCTGTAACAATCAATTAGAATCCAATCTCCTACTTTAGGTCTATCAGTAGCAATATCTAAGAATAATTGATCTTGTTTTTTATTAAATCTATACTGTACTAAGTTTCCAGTATTGATAACCATATCTAAAGTCTCAAACCATTGTTTGATCATAAAGAAGTAAGACATATCAAAGTTGGAGAATGTATAACCAGAGTTAAATGAAAATACATCCATTAAGAAAAACTGATTAGAGAATCCCCACATCTCATTATCAGAAAGACCAGAAGAAACTCCATATACTTTGGAGATACCAACAACGTGGTCTGGAATAGGTAAATAGTTTCCTCTGTTCTGCCATCTAGAATCACTTTCAACAGAGTCAATAGTGATAGATCCAGAACCATTTGTTCCAATAGTAAGAACATCACCAACTACATAATCTTCGCCTTGAGAATTAATAATAACTTCGGTCAGTTGTCCAGCTCCATTGGCAACAATATTAACTGTTAACCCAGAACCAGATCCTGTTGTATTAGTTGTAGCTACATTTTCCTGAGCACCTGTAGCGTATCCAATTCCCGTAGAAGATACTGTATATGTAACTCCACCTGATGTTCCTGTTGCTGTATCAATATATTCTGATCGGGTAAATCTTTCTACATCATCTAGTGTAATTTTGTGCTTGAGTAGCATCCTCTCTACGCCATCAAAATGGTATTCTTGATACAACTGAATAGCATCGTCGATTAAATCATCAACTTGACCATCGTCAACGTTAATTTCTAATACTGGTGCTCCCAGTTTCCTTAAGCAGTAGTCCGTGAACTCTACACGGGTTGAGGGTTGTGCCATCCTTGCAACCTATTTTTAAGTATTTATCAGATGAAGATTGCTTGAGACACTGCTGCCCCACCAACAGGAACCGTATAATCAGCAACCCAATCAATTGCCCCTATCTCAATCCAACTTCGATTAGCAGCTCTTCCCGTTCCACCACCAGTTTGTAAAATACGAACCTCAACACCAGACCCGTCAGCATTTGACAACCCAGCAGCATTCCAAGGTAAACTACCAAGTTCGCCTGTTGTTGAAGATACGGTCAGGCTAGTAGTTGCAACCGGTGTTCCATTTTCTAGTACGGATAAAGCATATTGTGGGCTGTTGGATCCAGAAACTCTACGGATCCATACACGAATAGTTTGAAGATCAACTCCAGAATTCAATGTACCTGATGGAGTTGGAAAGGTAACAATTAATTCGTTAGTATTTCCATTGGTTTCAGTATTTGTTAACCAGTTAGCATCAGGTGAAGTTGTTCCTTCATCGATATCAGTCAATGCTCCCGATAAACTTACCTGTGTTGTGATAGCATCGGGAATTAAAACTTCAGTTGCCATAATTTATCAAGCGGGTACTAAACGAAGTGCTACAGTAGCAAAAGTATGTGATCCAGCATTTGCTGTAACATCAAATTCTAACACATCACCAGCAGAAATACTAATTGATAATCCTGTTGTTTGTGTAGCATATTGTCCAGTTGTCATTGATGGCGTTACAATGCTGGTATAAGTCGGGACAGCTGTGAGAGGATATGCACCCGGAGAAATACTAGATACAGTCACGTTAAATGCACCAGTTGTCTGACCAATCAAAGTCCAAGCAGTGAGAGTATAGTCAGCATCAACTACAACATGACCTTTAACACCAGTTGTAACAGAACCACTACCATCACCAATGGCAAAGTTGAGAGTTCTTACATTAGATACAAAGTCAAGATTGCCTGTGGCATCAATCTTTAGAACTTCATTTTCTGCTCCAATTGATGCCGGGAATGTAAGAGTATATGCTGTGGTAGTTGGATCAGCAATTAAACTAACGCCATCGCTATTATCACTATCCATCAAACTTAATGGTTTGTTAGATAATACTCTTACATCTCCAGTGCCATCAGCAGCAAGATCTACATTGCCATTTGTATTTGTTGCCGTGATAGAGTTGGCATCAATGGTGATGTTATCTACAACTACAGAACCCGAAGTAAATGTTCCAGTTCCAGTTATATTCTCTACGGTTAATGTATTAGTGCTATCATTGTATTTGAATGCTGTCTCCCCAGTAAATACAGTGGCACTATTGTATTGAACGGAACCATCGGTATCACCACCAGGAGATTGTGTAGTTCCTGTTGCCGTACCCCAAACCAATGTAGCAGCTGTTGCTGTTGGTGTGGGAGAACTAGCAATCAATAATTGGTCTCCTGCTGAACCAATCGTAGATGGTAGGGTATATGTTCTATCAGCACCAATTGAAGCAGGTGCTTGGAAAGCAAGATAGTTTGTACCATCTCCCATTCTTAAATCACCCTGACTATCAATCAGTAGATTAGAACCATCAGTGGTAATACCTGATGTTCCACCCAATGAACCAGCATTGTTATACTGAAGTTGTCCTGTGCTACCGGCAGGTGATGCTGTAACTGGTTGCCAAGTAGTAGTCCCAGATCCATTGGTTTGTAATACATATCCACTCGTTCCAGCATCAGCTGGTAAAGTGAGAGTGTATGATGTCGTTACAACATCAGGAGATGCTAGTTGGACATAAGCACTCTCATCTCCATCCTCCAATTTAATTTTGGCACCACTTGTACTAACGCCCCTAACAACAGGATCTGTTAAAATTTCGCCTCTAGATAATGTCATTATGCCTGTGCCTCCGTCCAAGAAAGAACAATATCAAAGTCACCCCCCTGCTGGTTATTATTTACAATGTAGAGAGCAATTGTTTCTGGACCATCAGGAAATGTTCCTGGTCCAGAAATAATTGAGTTTTGAACTTCTTTTAAACCAGTGAGATCAAATGTCTCAGAACCAGCTGATGTACCAATAAACTGGAATAGGATTTCTCCATCTATCGGATTATTTGTTGTTCCAACTAAAGTACCACCCTGAGTTGCAACCTGAGCAAATGATGGTTGGAAAAGAGATGCTGTGCCAACTGTCTGAACATTAGCATTAACCCAAGTCGCTGCTCCAATATTTGATGGATTAACGATAGCATAAATTTGATATTCTCTACCAGTAATATTATTAACTTCAATATTTTTGAGTGTAATTTGAGAACGATTTACAACCTCTCTTTCTCCAAATTCTCCTGGTAATGTATTTGAAACTGAAGGAGCGGGACGGAATAGAAGTAGGGTAGAACCCTGCTGTCCACCCACCGTTACACCACTCACGGAATAGTTAAATAAGAAACCTAAGTCTTTATCAAATCCACCATCCATAATTACAGATGAACCCCAGTGTGAAATGGTTGGGGAGAATGTGGTATTCAATAACATAGCAGTAGAACCAGCATCAAAATTGACTGCTGTAGTTTCTGCTTGGAATGTTCTTGTTTGACCCGCAATGAACTGACTATAAGATTGTGCTCTAGTAATACCAGTTAAAGTTGATCTTCCTGGACCAGAAGTTACTGCTCCACTGGAAACTGAAGTCACATTGATTACAGCAGCAGTTGTTCCACTAGCAGCAGCAACACTCATTGTTACATTACCAGTTGTGTATCCAGTTCCTCCTGTAAATAATCTGAAGCTAGCAATACCACCAGTATCATTTACTGAAGTAACTTCAATAACAAAACCATTACTATCTGCTGCTTCAACAAATTCACCAACAACATAATTATCACCTTGAGTTACAATATTTTCTGAACTCTTTCCTGTATATGTGATAACTTCGTGGTGCATTGTAGAAGTACCATTTTCAATACCAGAAAGTAAAACGTATGCTGGATATCCAGGAATTGGTTCTGGAAATCTTCCAGTACGATTTAATATTAGATCGGAAGTTCCTGTTCCAGTATCTACCAAAATCCTTGCATAAGCAGCACAATTATCAACTTCATAACGAGCTGGTAAGTTTGCTGATCTCAAATATGCTTCAAAATTTACGTTATGATTAGCAAAACGATGTGCTTTAATAAATGATCCCAATGGACCACGAATTAGGAAGTCAGCAAATCCAGCACCATACCAGGAGAATTGAATGCCCCACATCTGCATTCGTGATAAACGAAGGTTATATCCAGAAGGACCGCGCCCATTAATAGTGTCGTAGTTAAAGTTCTTTTGTTGAACTCTTTCGTCAATCGTCTTTAACATTTTAACATTAGTTGCTGTTGTCCCTCTATTTTCAGGAGACACAGTTAAAGCAGTATCTGATGTAATACCAGTAATACGATACGACTGACCACGAATAACAACAAGATCATTTACCTGTAATTGTTCTGATAAAAATCTTGTATTGGTTCCGGTAACAACTCTAGAACCATTTGAAAGTGAAACCGTTCCGGCAAGTTGGAATGTAGAGGAACGCTTCACAGCATAAAGTTGCTGCCCGTCATACTCCCAATATAATCCATTCTGGTCGTCAAACATACCAGTACGAATAACAGAACCAGTCCAGTTAGTTACAGTAATTCTAGGTTGCTCAGCAAGTACAGCTGTGGTATCAGTGGGAGCAGGGGATAAAGCATCAACAACAAATACTTTATCGGAAGATACTGATTTGACAATATATGAACCATAATAATTATCGCTAGCAATACCTTCTAGGAAAATAGTTGATCCAGTTTGTAAAGCGTGTGGAAATTCTGTTGTGATAGTAACTTCTCCAGTTCCACTACTATAAGTTACTGAAGTTACGTCAAATGTTGGATTAAGTAAAGCACCGGTAGAGAATAAGAAACCTTTACCAGATTGATATCTAAAATACTGCTTTGTTTGGCGTTTTGCTTCTAGTCCATGAACTGGTAATAGCGGACCCATAAAAACACCACCATCAAATGGACGATGAATAAAGAAGCTATCATTACGAGCATAGACCGTAATGTTCCCTAATGTAGGAGTGCCAGTTAATGCCGTTGCTGTATTATTAACTTGATACTGAATAACTGTAGGTGATACAATATTGTTTGCAAAAAATACACCTGCCCAATCTGTATTTCCTCCGGTATCAAATACAGTAATAGGAGAACCAGGAACTAAAGAATGTGCTTCTGAGAATGTAAGTTGAACAAATCCATTACTTGGATTGTTTAAAGCAATAGCTGATACTGGCATTTCAGCACCAGTATAAACACCACCTTTCTTTACGACAGCATATGATGTAAGAATAGAACCGGAAGCAATTACTCCTTTTGCTCTATAACTGAATGTACTCAAAGTTGGACTATTATCACTTTCAATAATAAATAGACCATCAGCTAGACCATCAGTAGTTCCAGTAACTGAAATTGGAGTACCAGCAGATAATCCAGTTCCAGCAGCAACTGTAATTGTAACTAACGAATATGGAGTTCCACCATCAGAAGAAATAGCACTAACAGTTAGCGGTGGACCAGCGACTTCATAGAACGAAGGATTTCTACGATTAGAACCAAATATTTGCCATTTAGTATTTTGAATACCATACTCAAAGTCAGCGTCAATGAGTGATTGAGGGTTTGACACCCTCATACGTTCAATGGCATCCGTTCCAAAATCCCAAGGACGGATCTTTTCACCAGAAGTATAGTCATCAATATAAATTGACAACTGATCACTTTGAGACATCTGTGAAGTGTCATAGTCTAGAATATACTTACAAGTACCATCTAGAGCAAAAGGAAAGTATGGATCTGGATAATCCGGGTCTCCTGGATAGACGTGCCCGTGTTCCCTAGTCCATCCTTTTGCTGGATCAAATTGACTAGCAATAATAACACCACGAGTGGCATTTACAATCATTATTACATTTCTAGTCTCTCTGTGACCTGGAATCGTAATACTACCTTTACCCGTGTTGGGTGCTGCCAGTGAGTTATCTACTGGAATAAATCTGTATATTTCTTCTTTAATCTGTGCCATTATCTAATACCTCAAAATACGATTGAATAAGCGATTGCTAGTTCTTCAGTAATACCACCCGTAGTGGGTGCTGCCGAAGCTCCAAATACAATTCCCCAGAATGTTTGTCCCGTTGCTGGAGCTTCTACAAATGAAATTATAAGTGGATCTGTAGTGGCATCAGTACCACCAGAAATCGTAAATCCTTTTGTGGCTGATGGTTCCTGAATAATACCACCAACAGAGATTAGCAATCTTGCTGCTGTCGTAATCTCTGTATTAACAAAGTTGGTTCCTGAATTGTAAGACAGAGTGAAGTTAGTTGTGGTTCCATTGAATCCACTAGAGATATCATCCAGAATTCTAAACTCTGTAATGCTATCACTTAATACTTCTACAATACTTTCTGTTCCACTCTGGTCTTTCTTGAGAAAAATCTTCCCATCAAAAGTATTAATTGCTACCTCGCCTAAATCGAGTTGAGCAGTTGTGGGTACTGCCCCTTGTGTGGCTGATCTTCTCAGCCGTACTACTGGTGCTGCCATTGATGATACCTATATAGGTTAAAATGTACCAGCATCCTTATCTGTATCTACAGACTTTTTACGGGATGTGGTTTTGGGCGAAGCATTATTTAACGCTTCCGTGAGTGCCCTGTCGTATGCCTTGATCTTTGCTTTCATTGCAATGATCTGACTCTGGTATGAATGAAGTTCTTCAGTCATAACCTCTACTAGAAGAGCATAATCTACTTGAACTTCATTCATACCAAAATCTCATATAAATCTATTTATCAATATGTGCCAGCGTCAACTGTGATGTTTTGGAGATATCTACCATCAGTAGCACCATCGGGAGCAGAAGCAGCAAGAAGATAACTTACAACCGCTTCATTAGTTCCAGCACCATCAGTTACATTGTACTGAAGTGCTAAGAAAGCAATAGGAGTAGGAGCAAGATCCGTAGCTGTACCATCACCAGCAGTAGTACCAGCAACAAATAAATTAGATCCTTCGTCAAATCCAATAAAGACGTTATCATCATCGCCCCGCTCAATTACAATACCAGAATCGGCGGTTGGGTTGCCTGTAGTACCGTTTGCTAACTCAAGCAATCTGTCTGAAACTACTGTATTGGTTGTGTTAACTGTAGTAGTTGTTCCAGTAACAGTTAAGTTACCGCCAATAGTTACTGTAGTTCCATCGTCAGTAATAAGACTATCAGTTAACTGACCGTTGGTGTCATCCCACTTAAGAACTTTGTTAGCGGTAAAATTGGCAATGTTCTTAAGAGCAAGAGCAGAAGTAGTTCCTTCGCCAGCAGTTTGACCACCTGTAAGACCAGAGTCTGTAGCACCAGTAGTTACAGACTGAACATAGTTACCAGTAGTATCTGTTCCAAGAGCAACCGAATTTGCCTGAACACTGTTAACCGAGAAAGCACCAGTATTGCTGATTGTAACATCACCAGAAGCAGTTACTGAAGTAGCAACATTTGATCCATTACCAACAAGAATATTACCACCTGTTAATGACGCTAACTTAGAGAAAGCGATACCAGCAGAACCATTGATGTCATCATTTACGATGGTGCCATCAGAAATCATCGCGCTGGTAACTGAACCAGTATCAGCAGTGGTTACTACAGTGCTATCAATAGCAATAGTAATGGTATTAGTAGCACCTACTGTTGTATCAATACCAGTTCCACCCGTGAAGGTTATTGTATCTGCCGAAACAACAGATTCGGCAGTGCCAGTATCGGCAGCAATATCAAACCCAGAGAATCCAGCAGTTTGTGCTACCCAAGTTAGAACACCAGAACCATCTGTCTGTAGAACTTGACCTGAATCTCCATCATCAGCTGGTAAAGTTAAGGTGTAATCAGCAGCAAGATTGCTAGGTGGTTGGACGGTAATAGCAGAACCAGTGATATCTTGACTGGTTAAAGTAAGGCTAGCATCTACTCCGTCAGCATTGCCATCAGCAGTTTCAACAGTAAATGCTCTTAGAATTTCATTAGCAGCAGCAGTTGCTCCTGAGTCAGCAACCAACTTAGAAGTTGTTGCTCCGGAATCACCAACATAAAATTCGGTGATTCCAGCATACTTGCCTTGATCGGTGTTATAACGAACAATAGGTTCACCCGCTACTGTATTGGGGACAGCAACTGAAGATGCTACAGAAGTAGTACCTCTTTTAAATCTTAGTGTTGGTGCAGCCATTTATTTACCTTAATAGATAATATTTCTATATCTATTTAGTATGTTCCGTAGTCTAACGTGTCATCAAGTACATCGTCGGATACGTCAGTAACTTGTGAAGCAGGAATGTATTGATGTAATTGTGTAGCTTCATTCCACACCAGGAGATAATTATTTTGACGATCAATCGTGTTTACATCAGATAAATTTGATATAGAATTTGGTGAAGCATTTATATCTACTACCCTTTTAATCTCAGTATCTTTTACAGTGACTGATATTCTATACGTGCTCATATCTTTGACCTTTTCTCCAATTAAATCTAACTGATACTTACTCATAATACACCAGGACTTACAGTCAAAATACCTTCTAAGTATTTGTCAACATCACCCACTGGGGAAGTGAGATAAACATCGTATAAATATCTTCCAGCTTTAAGATCTCCTGTTTTTGGGATATTGTTTACTGTATCTTCTGTAGTGCCACTTAAAGATAAAGTAACCAAACCTTCTGCCGTATTACCTACAGGAACCTGAGCGTTAAAAGCATAAGTAGGAGTTACCGATTGATAACTCCTAGAAAACTTTGCCGTTACAGTGTATCCCAGCAAATTTATATAGTTAGAATTTTCATCTCTAAGATTAAATTCTACAAATAAATCTGCCCCTTGATCTACACTTAGATTAACTGGAATTGCCGTTCTCATTCTAGACGAGTATTATGTCTCAGTATTATTTATCTCTTCTGGTTCTGGGGCTTCCAGCATATCTAAAGTTTCAATACCACCTAGAACTTTTAACCTAAACTCTTTTAAGTTAACTAAGTTCTTTTCTAACTCTTCTAGTTTTTCCTCAACTTTTTCAAGTTGTTCGTTTAGTTTCTGTCTAGCTTCTGATGATTCCATAATTATTCACTCAGCATTAATTGTTTAATATTGATAGTCCCGTCTGTGGACTTAATCGATTCAATAACTTCTCTATTTATTAAATCTGGATGTACCCACCAATCTTCATAACTGCTTTTTCCATCCGAAGATACATCAGCAACTACCAGTTCATAACCATAAGATTTTAGATATCTTCTTGATTTATTTTTAAAAGACCTAGTAAAATCAATGTAGTCATCGTGTTCGTATGTGATAACTCCGAATTTATATTTTTCAAACGGAATAGAAATCAAACATTGGAATGTATTGATTGCTGGTTCAATATCTAGTTGAAGGTAATCAATCTCCGTAGTATCGAAATGAGTATCCAATATTTTTTCGTAGTTAAGCTTTAGGGCATCATCAAACAAAACTAAATTTTTTCTTCTAGATTTATGCTCGTTCACATAATTTGGGTTTGATTCAACACCAATACCTTTCCAACCAAATTCTTCTAACAATACAGTGTTACTTCCGAAATGAGAAGGACCAGATCCAATTTCGAAATAAGTTCCTTTCTTCTTACCCTCTGTCATGTAGAGAACAAACATGTCTTGAAAGACTTGAGATCTATTCTCTTTAATTTTTTCTGCATCGGGGAACTTGTATTTTAGATTAACGAAATCTTTTTCTTCGTACTTCACAAAAGCATCACTATGAACAAGAAGACCAATACGATTGATGTCATCTTGTACAGATTTTTGATCTTCTTCGTCTAGTTTTTCCCATACTCCCGGAGCACTTAGGTCACGTAAAATTTGTCTAGTCTCGTGGTTTTTATCCCAGAACCATGCTGTTTTTGATTTTTGATACAAGAGATGTTCTTTACTTTTATATCCAATAAAAGTCATTAACGGTTTACAATCAAAGTCACAGAATTCTAGTGCTAGAGTAAACTGAACATGAGCTTCAGCATACTCTTTTCTATTCATATGATGTACGCCGAGAAGATAATACGCTTCTGGTCTCTTTGGTAAAATAATCTGAGCATGTTTTAGTAAAGCTTTAGATGTAAACTCTCTTCTTTTTTGTGAGGTAAAACAATAGTAAGCCCTACACAAAGATTCATATGCTAACTCATCTTCCTTTGCTCTTTCAGCACATCTTAAGTAGTTACTAAAAGCAGAAGCTGTATGTCCTCTAGAGTGATATTCATATGCCAAGTCAAAATTATTCATGGCATCTTCTGGATCTTTTGCAAATTTTAAAAGAACATCTTTAAATTTTTTATCCATGATCAAACCTCAATAAACGAATCAAAAAATGTTTCTGGTACTCTTAGCAAGAATGATGTGTTATCTTGAAAACCAAAAGTAATTAAATAATTTCCTTCATGGAAACACATACCACAAGAAAATTCAACATGTCCTCCTAGAAAGTTGAACTCTTTAGAGTAACCATGTACATTCCAATCTTTATCAAAAACAATAAAACGATGTCTATAAGTACAATTCTTTCTTCCCGTCTCTGTCTTGAATAAACTAGTTACGTGACACAGAGCTATTCTATAATCTTCTTTATATGGAATTACCTGTGATCCACCTCGAAAATCAAAAT
>Ga0213866_10002010_pt1 | contig 14723 bp, 13 predicted proteins | sample PICome_11_FD_160079 | JGI IMG/M metagenome (GOLD analysis project Ga0213866, IMG submission 160079) | Coastal seawater microbial communities near Pivers Island, North Carolina, United States - PICO284 | ecosystem: Environmental > Aquatic > Marine > Coastal | place: USA: North Carolina...
GTCCCGCCACGTCGTCGGCCGCTGTGACCACAGGGCGATGTGACCCCCGTTCTTGGTGCCGATCGTCCAGTTGCCGACCTGGCGCACTTCGTCGAAGTGGTCCTGTGGGAAGTAGGCGTGGGTGTAGTCGCGATAGCGGAACACGAGGTCGAGGATCGGGTCGGTGGTCCGGTCCCAGAGCGGTGAGTAGATGTGGATCGCCGTCCGCTCGAACTGAGCGGTACGGGGCATCGACGCGTCACCGGTCCAGTAGCCCGGTTCGCCGCCGTCCTCACGCCATTCGGTCGACTCGGGCAAGCCCGTCATCGGGTGGGTCGTGAAGACGCGAGCCGTCGGGTCGATCGTCGCCTGCCAGATCTGGACCTGGTCGCGCATCTGGCCCTTCCGATGGTCGAGCACGCTCGCCAGACTGACCTGCGGACTCCGCCACGCATAGGTGTTGGCCTCGTCGAGTCCGCCCAGGTTGAGGATCATGTAGTTGTCGAACACCCATTGTTCGATCTTCTCCACGTCGCCGCCCTGCACGTCACTGAGCTGCTTGACCTGCTCGAGCGCATCGCTCTCCCAGAGCCGGTGTTCGTCTGCTTCGGCGGAGCTCACCTCGGCCATCTGCCAGAGGCCGATGCCGCCGGTCGACCACCAGAACTCCATGTTCGCCGGATCCTTGAAGTCGTAGCCGAACGGCGCCTCTGGGTTGTCGCTGATCGGTTCTCGGGAGTTCACATGGATGCCGTGGCGCTCCCGCGTCACCGACACCTCGTCGGATCGCCCGATGGCGATCGCGACGGCTGGCGGGCGGTAGCGCTCAGCGAGACAGAAGTAGGTCGCTGTGGTGCTGTCGACCGACACGTGCGGCGTGGGGGTGCGACCGAAGAGGAGCTTGCCGAGCTCGTAGGTGTCCTCGTCCATCGCCTGCATCTTGTCCTTCTTGTAGGTCCGCCCATGGGGAGCGACATAGGCCCCCTGGTGATAGTGGGTGGCCATGTCCATGAGACACAGGTCGAGGCACATCGCCGCCGCGTTGACGATCTCCTCGTCGTCGCTGAGTTCGACGAGCGACAGCAGAGGCGTGACGTTCTTCGCCATGTAGACGTTGGAGTGCCACTCGAAGAAGCCGAACCGGGCCCGCTCGTGGATCCACTGCAGGATGTCGGGCCGGGCCCGTTCGGCGTGCTCGCGGCCGGTCAACCCGGTGATCTCGAACACTTCGTCGGGGAAGAACTGACCGGCCAACAGCTCGTTGGATCGGGTGATGATCAGATGGTTCTCCGACCAGTACCAGAGATGGTCGACGCGGTCGTCGGGCAGCGGGTCGTCGTAGCGGTACCGATTGGCGATCACCCGCTGGGAGATCGCGTCGATCACGGCGGGATCGATCCGGGTCATGTCGGTGTCGCCCTGGCCGAGGGCGAGGATCCAGTTGAAGTACATGAACTGGAAGTCGCGGGTGTCGCGCCACTCGTCGATCTGGGTCCACCGATCGGCGAACCCCTCCACGGTGACCGACCCGATGTCCCACGTGTAGGAGGGATCGCGGCGGGCGGCGGCGAGCTGGATGGCCACCCCCGACGCCGAGCCGGGCCGCGGCGACGCCGAGGCGAAGGCCAGATAGTCGCCGACCTGCCCCTGGAAGAACGCCTCATCGACGAGACCGGGGGTACCCGGGGCCGGCAGGCCGGAGGACGCAGGCGGCATCACCGTCGTGGTGGCCGGCGGGCCCGTGGTCGTGGACCCCGGTGTCGTGGTGGTGCTGGTGGTCGGGGTCGCGTCGTCGCCCCCTCCCCCGCACGCCGTCAACGCGGCCAGCGACGTGGCTCCGACGAGGAAGCGGCGGCGATCGATCATTGGGCGGTCTCCATGCTTCGGCTGGGGGCGGGCTCCGCGCGGTGTCGCCACAGCGACAGTCCGAGGAAGACGAACATTGCAATCGAGCCCGAGGTGAACAGCAACTCGGGACCCTCCGCCTCGTAGAGCGCCCCGGCCGTGTAGGCGACGATCCCGGACACCAGCGTGCCGGTCGCGCTGAACAGCCCCTGTCCGGCGGCGAGCTGCTCCGGCGGCGTGGCCGTGGCGATGGCGACCTGGTTGGCCGGCATGGTGAACGCGTCGGCGATGGCATGGATCAGGGACACGCCGAGCAGGACCCAGAGCACGTCGAACCATCCGTAGGCCAGCATGCACAGGGCGGCCACGGCGATCGACCAGGCCACTACGGCCGCATGGCCACGGGTCTGGGCGGCGCGTCCGCCGGTCGGCGCGAGCAGGATCATCGGGATCGTGAAGACACTGAGCGACACACCGATGAGCCACGTCTCGGCACCGTTGTCGTCGAGGAGCAACGCCCAGGTCGCTTCGAAGTACGCCACCGTGAGGAAGAAGGCGATGCCGGCGAAGAGCGCCGATTGGATTCTCGGGATCCGCAGGAGCGGCAGCGTCGGCCGCCGGACCCCGTCGCTCGGCGGCGTCCGCAGGTCCAGCCGGCCGACCCACGCCAGGAGCAAGAGGTTGGCCGCGACGAGCACGATGAACGGCAGCCGGATTCCCCCGATCTCGACCATCACCGCGGCGAGGGCCGGCCCGAGCACGAACCCGGTGATGTCGAACGCCGTCAGGCGGCCGAGGGTCGTACCGACCGCGTCGGGATCGCGGGTGATCAGGAGCCGGCGCATGGCCGGGGCCACGGCCCCGGTGCTGAGGCCGAACACCACACGCGACGCCACGAACATCCAGAGCTCGTCCGCCACGATCATCCCCGCCATCCCGAAGGCGGCGAGGGCGACGCCGAAGCGGATCATCTGTGGCGTGCGACCCCGGTCGGCGAGCGGAGCGAGGCCGACCTGGGCCACGAATCCGGCGAAGAACCCGGCCGAGGCGATCAACCCGAGCTCGCTCTCGCTGAATCCGAACTCGTTGCGGAACTCGGCCAGCAGGGTGAACACGGAGCCGTAGCCCATCGTGAGCACCGCGGTGACGGCGTAGTACGGGATGTTGGGGTCAGCGCGAAGCGAGACCGAGCCTGGGGTCACGGCACGACAGTAACGGTGAGCTCCGGATCGAGCCGACCAACGACGTGGTCAGGGTTCATCGGGCCGCGTCGGCAAGCCCAGCAGCGACGCGCCCCAGGTCGTCGGCGAGCGAGGTCAGCTGGGCACGCACGTCGAGGAGGGTCTGCTGGAGTTCACGCAATTCCGGCGGATCGTCGTCGGCGGGACTGACACCGTGGCCCATGACCAGCCAACTGAGGCTGACACCGAGCAGGCCGGCCACCCGTACGAGGACATTGCTCCGGGTCGCGAGGCGCCCCTCTTCCCATCCGGCGACCGTGGCGTCGGTGACGCCGAGATGGGCACCGAGCTCGGCCTGCGACGTCCCGGCCAGCCGGCGCGCTTCAGCGATCCGGGCTCCGATGTCGAGAAGCGAGTCGTCGATGTCACCCGCCGTCCCCTCGTCGCGGGCGGCCAGATAGTCGCCGAGGTCGGATGGTTGATCGAGCTCGTTGCTCATGGGTTCCTTTCGAAGTGCCGCATCGACCCTACCGGCGGGGCCCCATCGCCGAGACCCCGGACGCGCCGACTCACCCACCACCGCTGCGACCTCAGCTACCGCCAGCTGCGATACTCCGACTCGGCCTTCGCGCTCGAGTACGTACCTATACCGAACCCGTGTACAGATGCCTGGCGGGCCGGGTTCTGGGGGTTTTGGCCTGATCCGGAAAAACCGTGCCGAGCACTCGCCGTAGCCCCTCCACCGGGCCGAAGTCCTCGAGCTCGACGACGAGCTGCTGACGGCGCGCGAACTCCCGACACCGACTGGCGACCCGATCTGCCACTGGTCGCCGGGCGTCGAGGTACGGATCGAGGTACCCCGTCGGGTCGCGACCTCCTGACCGACCGCGGGTTCAGCGCCGTTCGAGTCGATCGACGAGTTGGGCGAGCGCTGAGCGGGGGCCGTAGGTGCGACGGAGGCGGTCGCGCTCACGACCGGGGAGCGGCCCCTCCTCGACGTCGGCGTCGTAGTGGACCACCACGGTCCCGGCCAACCGGTCGTGGATCGCTCGTCCGCTCGGCCACACGGCGGTCGCGCCGAGCCCGACCACCAACAGCGCAGCCAACCAGATCGGTGGAACCATCATGAAGGCCGCTGGTGGCACGAACCGCACGACGGCCCGAGGCCAATCGGGTGGCCGGCCGCTCGCCGCACCCTCGACCCGAAGATCGAGTCGGTCCTTGCCCGGGGTCTGGCCCCGGGCGATCGTGAAGACCAGTTCATAGATGCCGTAGAGCGCGACGAAGGCCACCGTCGGGGCGAAGGCTCGACCCCAGGGCTGCGGGTCGAACCGGGTCGACACGGAGTCCATGAACCAGAAGACCCGCTAGAAGGCATCGGGGCTCCGTCTGGCGTCCGAACACTGACATTCCGCTTTTGGCGTGCCCGATCTGTGCCCGATCCGAGCCGCCGAGAAGTCTCGCTGTGTCGAAAAACGACGAACTCCCGCACCGGAGTGCGGGAGTCTCGTTGTCGGGCTGAGAGGATTTGAACCTCCGACCTTCGGTCCCCCAGACCGACGCGCTAACCAAGCTGCGCCACAGCCCGTGACGGAGAATGACGATACCGCGGCAAGGTGCCGGCGACACCGGGAATCAGTCGAAGATGCGCTCGAGGCGAGCCGCCGCGAACTCGACCCAGGCGTCGTCACGCTCGTGTGGTTCGAGGTCGTAGACCGCCGCCGCGTTGGTCGACAGGATCTTCCGCTTCGACTCCAGGGTGAGCGGCGGGTAGCCGAACTCCTCCTGCATCCACTCGGGGATCGTGAACGCCCGGAACGCGTCGATCAGCGGTTGCGGTGAGCCGTACCAGACCGAATCCGTGCCCCACAGGATCCGTTCGTCGCCGACGGCCAGCAGCAGCTTGCCGAGGAGATGAGCGGCTTCGACCGGCTTGCGGATCACGAGTTGCCAGGTCGAGCCGAGCTCGGCGTAGACGTTGCCGCCGGCACCGATGTCGTGCTCGGCCAACGACGTGATCAGCGCGTCGACCCCATCGCCGCCGTGCCGATGCGGGCCCTCCGTCCAGAGCGGCTCGTAGCCCGAGTGGTAGACGAGGAACGTGACGTCACGATGCCGCGCCGCGGCCGGACCCACATCATGCGGGGCGGCACCGACCGGGGCGGTGTCGGGCACCGGTCCCGAGATCCCCTTGTGCACGGCCACGAGCGGCGGGCCCACCTCGCCGACGCGGTAGAGGAAGGCCTCGCCGATCTCGTCGTCGAGCCGCCAACCCCCGCCATCGCCGAAGAGCGGGTAGGCCTTCCATCCGGACGGGTCGCAGCGCTGCGCCCACTCCCCCATCCGCTCGAGCTCACCGGGCAGGTTCGGATGGACGATGGCGTGGCTGCGGACTCGGCCAGGGCCCGCGATCTCATCGACGAGGGCCCGGCATCGGGCGACCTCGTCGTTGTCGATGACCCGGCCGTCGCCGACGCCCGGGGGCAGGGTGATGAGCGCAGCCGCGGTCTCGCTCTGTCCGAACACGAGGCTCGCCCAGGTCGCAGGAGAGAGCAGGCCGGGGTCGACTCCGGCACTCCACCGTTGCTCGTCGGCGAAACCGAGAAACCACGACAACGCATCCGCGGCATGGCCGACGAAGCGCCCCGGGTTGACGAGGTGGGTCTGCACGTCGACCACCGGTGGCCCGTCGGCGTCATCGAGCGCAGCCGCCGCGGCGGCTCCGTCGCGTTCGGCGTCGTCGGGGACGGCGAAGAACCCGCCGCCGGACTCGGCGTCGAGGGCCCGAAGGGCGATCGCCGTGCCACAACGACTCTGGGCCAGACGGGGCGGCGACGCCGGTCGCTCGGCGGCGCGATCACGAACGGAGCGAGCCGCACGCGCCGCAGTCCGGCGCTCGCCCGACGACGGCGGTGGCGGGACGTATTCGTCCGTGCCGCGACGACGGAGCAGAGGCGGAAGCACGTCCATCACCCGATTCTTGCCGCGTTCCCGGTGCTCTACCTGCTGGTCGAGGGCGGGCGCGGGTGGGTCAACCCGCGAGTGCGGCGCCTTGTGCGCCGAGGCTGAGGGCGACGCTTCGCGTCGCCCCGGGCCGGGTCAGGTAGCGGAGGCGGCGGCGATGCTGCCGACGGCACCGTCGAGCATCGCGTTGAACTCGTCGTCGCTCTGCTGCGCCGACAGGCCTTCGGTGAGGGCCCGCGAGAAGCTCGCGATCATCCCGTGCTGGCGGGACAGGCGTGCGTTGGACTCTTCACGGCTGTAGCCACCGGACAGGGCCACGACCTTGAGCACCTTCGGATGAGCGATCACGTCGGCGTAGAAGCCGTCTTCCTCGGGAAGGGTGAGCTTCAGCATCACCTGCTGGCCGTCGGCGACCCCGTCGAGGTTGCGCAGGATGGCGGCCTTCAACAACGCCTCGGCCTCGGCCTTGGTCGCCGAGTTGATGTTGACCTCGGGCTCGATGATCGGCATCAGGCCGTGACCGAGGATCTGTTGGCCGACCGCGAACTGCTGGTCGACGACCGCGTCGACGCCGGTCTGGTTCGCCTCGTTGATCACGGAACGCATCTTCGTCCCGAACACACCCTTGGCCACGGCCCGCTCGCACAATGCGTCGAGGTCGGGCATCGGCTTCATCACCTGAGCGCCGTTGTCTTCGTCGGCGAGTCCCTTGTCGACCTTCAGGAAGGGCACGACGTTCTTGACCTTCCAGAGGTATTCCGCCGAACCCATGCCCTCGATCTCGCGGTCCATCGTCATCTCGAAGAGGATGGCGCCGAGCACGCGGTCGCCGTTGAAGCTGGGGCTCGTGACGATGCGGGTGCGCATCTCGTGGATGAGGTCGAACATCGCCTCTTCGCCGTCGTAGGCGTCTTCCTCGACGCCGTAGAGCTTGAGCGCCTTCGGCGTGCTGCCGCCGCTCTGGTCGAGGGCGGCGATGAAGCCGCTTTCGGTGTTGATCTTCTGCAGCATGTCCGCGTTCATGACCGCTGAGGATAGGCGAGTCAACGGCAGAAGACTTGGGTCGGAAGACCCGCTTCAGAAGAGCAGTAGCAGGCCCTCGATAGCCCGCCAGACCAGGTAGCCACCAGCGGCGGCCACGCCGACCCAGAAGTGCCAGGGCGTCTTGTGGGGTTCATGGTCGACGCCCGGGGTCCCCTCGACGGGTTCGCCACAGTCGGGGCAGGTCCCGTCGGCGCCCAGCGACGAGGGTGTCCAGTTCTTCTCGCACGGCTCGCACCACGGCATCGCAGAGAGGCTAGAGCCGAAGAAGGGCGATCAATCGCGGCGGATGGCCATGATCGCCGTGTCGTCGTCGATGACGCCGCCGGCATGGTCCTTCGCCGCATCGAGCAGGGCCTTGCACAGCACGTCGGGCGCAGCGTTGAGTTCCCGCTCCGCGGTCTTGATGATCCGCTCCTCACCGAACAGCGACGCGCCGGCGCGGGCCTCGGCCAGACCGTCGGTGTACATGACGACGAGGTCGCCGCTCTCCATGGGAATCTCCTTGGAGAAGTAGTGGGCCTTCGGGTCGAGCATCAGGAGCGGCCCGGTGGAACGGAGCGGCGCGGTGCCCTCCTCCTGGAAGAGGAAGACGGCGGGGTGGCCCGCCGACGCGTAGCGCAGCGTGCCGGCCTCGGTGTCGAACACGATCACGGCGGCGGAGATGAACTCCTCGTGGCGGTCGCCGGCCGCGAGCTGGGCGTTGAGTTCCTCGAAGGCCTGGGCCGGGTCGCGGAACTGGCGCAGGAAGACCCGCAGCAGGTACTTGGCCTGGAACGCGGTGATGGACGACTCGATGCCGTGGCCGGCGACATCGCCGATGACGGCCGCGACGCGTGTGGGGCCGACCCGGTGGACGTCGAAGAAGTCGCCGGCCATCAGACCCGAACCCGCCTGATAGACACGCCCGATCTCGAATCCGCTGAAGTCCGGTACTTCTTCCGGGGCCAGGCGGGCCGCCCACGCCTTGGGGGCGAGCTGCTCCTGCTCGAGCGCTTCTCCGGCCCGTCGCTCGATGTCGAAGCGGTTCCGCGCCATGCGAGCCTCACGGCTCGAGCTCCGTGACCACCACAGACCGGCACCCGCGGGGATGAGCAGCACACCGAAGGCGGCGGTGGCCGAGTCGCCGTCGCCGACCACGGCCACGACTGCCGCAGCGACGGCCAACAGGCCGTAGACCAGCGCCGTGTGGACCTCCTTGCGGTAGGAGGCGAAGGCGAGCGAATGAGCCTCGACGTCGACCGAGGGGTCGCTGTCGACGAGCGCGACCAGTCGGAGGCGCAGACGAGCGGATTGGGCGTAGACGCCGGCGGTTGCGGCGGCAACGACGGCGAGAATGCCGAGAACGATGGTGCTCATCGGGCCTCCTCGAGAATCGGCGGGCTCATGGAATGGTAGCGGTCAGTCACTGCGCTTTCGGACGCGAAGCTTGATCGGTGTCGAGCCGAGCGAGAACGCTTCTCGGAGCGACCGTTCGAGGTATCGCATGTAGGTCGTCGGCACTTCACGGTTCGCGAACAAGGTGAACGTGGGCGGATCGGTTGCTCCCTGGGTGGCGTAGAGCACCCTCGCGCCGTGCGGTGCGGGCTGCGCCGCCTGGGCGGCCCGGATCACCTTGTTCACCTCACGGGTCGGAATTCGGGTCCGGTACTCCCCTACGGCCGTCTGGAGCGCCGGCCAGAGCCGATTCACTCCCTTTCCGGTGAGCGCGCTGATCCGCAGCACGGGTGGATCGGCCAGGAACGCGAGCTTCCGTTCGACGTCTTCACCGATCTTCTCTCGCTGGGCGGTGCTCAACAGCTCCCACTTGTTGAGCAGCACGACGATCGGGCAACCGGCGCCGTCGACCCGCTCGGCCAACCGCTGATCCTGATGGGTCACGCCGACGGTGGCGTCGATCACGAGCAGCGCCACGTCGGACTTGTCGACGGCCTTCAACGCCCGCACGGTGGAGTAGTACTCCGTGTCCTCGTCGATCCTCGCCTTGCGGCGCATGCCGGCGGTGTCGACGAAGCGAATCGGCCCGCGGTCGGTCTCGACGATCGTGTCGATGGCGTCGCGGGTCGTGCCGGGCCGATCGTGCACCACAGAGCGTTCCTCACCGATCAGGCGGTTGAACAGCGTCGACTTCCCCACATTGGGGCGACCGACGAGGCTGACCGAGTACATGCGCTCGTCATCTGCATCGAGCTCCTCCTCGGGCTCGATCTCGTCGCTGCCCTCGGGCAGGAGCGCGATCAGCGCGTCGAGGAGATCCCCGGTACCGCGACCGTGCAGCGCGCTGACCGGGAAGGGGTCGCCCATGCCGAGCCCGAGCAGCTCCCACACGGCGGCCTCGTGGCTCACGTCGTCGACCTTGTTGGCGACGAGCAGCACCGGGATCGGCGAGCGTCGGAGCAGGTTGGCGACCTGCTCGTCGTCGGGCGTGACACCGACCGTGGAGTCGAGCACGAGCAGGACCACATCGGCGTCTTGCATCGCCTGTTCGCTCTGGGCCGTCACCTTGTCGTCGAGGGCGTCGCCGTCGGGCATCCATCCTCCGGTGTCGAGCAGCCGGAAGTGGTGGCCGAGCCATTCGCACTCGACCTCCTTGCGGTCGCGGGTGACGCCGGGGCGTTCCTCGACGATCGCCTCGCGGCGACCGAGGATGCGGTTGACCAGCGTCGACTTGCCCACATTGGGCCGGCCGACGATGGCGACAAGGGGTTTGCTCATCGCTGGACCTCCAGGGCCCGGCGCAGCGCAGCGCCATCAGTGGGAATGATCTCGACGGGTCGGGGCAGGTCGGCCGGCGTCATGCCGTCGAGGAAGACACCTCGACTCAGGCACACGTCGGGCAGGACGTAGCGGTGCCCTTCGGGCTCGTCGGCCAGCACGCGGGCGAGGTCTTCCCCGACCATCAGACCGGTGACGCCGATGTTGCCGCCGAAGTAGTGGTTGGGCACCGGGATCACCCGCACGTCGTCACGGTCGGCCGAGGCGACGAGCGGCTCGAGCACCGGCGCGCCGAGCGTTCCGGTCAACACGCCCACGGGCGCGTTGCGGCGCGGGGAGAGCGAGACCGGGGCCACCTGCGGCGCGCCGCTGGCCACCGCTCGGGCCGGCGAGTCGGTGCGTGGGGCGCGATATCCCTCGGCGGGGGCACCGTCGACCCAGGCGAAGAATCCGGATTGGGTTCCGGTCGGCTCGGCCGCCGGGTCGTGGAACTCGCGTTCGAGCGTGCGCGCCATCCCGATGCCGTCCTCGTGCATCGGAAAGTCGCCGTAGACATCGGCGGGAGGGAAGTCCCGTCCGGCGAGCAGGTAGTACTCGTCGGCCGCGAACACCACCCGACGGCCGACCGCCTCGAGGAAGATCGATTGCCACTGTTCGACGATGTCGACCACCCGTTCGGCCTCGGCCCGGGTGTGGGCCCGCATGCGGGCCTGCGTGTTGAACTGGGAGATGCCGAGCGGCACGACACACACGGTCGCGAGCTCCGAGAACCGCTCGAGCACCCCCGCGAGCGTGTCGTCGAGCACATCGCCGTCGTTGAGTCCCGGACAGACGACCACCTGGCCGTGAACCTCGATCTCGGCGTCGAGAAGGGCCCGCAGCCAGCGCAACGACACCGCACCTCGGCGATTGCGGAGGATGTCGGCCCGGATCTCGGGATCGGTGGCATGGATGGAGACGTGGAGCGGCGACAGGCGCTCGGTGATCACCCGTTCGAGGTCGAGCTCGGTGAAGCGGGTGAGGGTGGTGAAGTTGCCGTAGAGGAACGACAGCCGGTAGTCGTCGTCCTTCAGGTAGAGCGATCGGCGCATCCCCTTCGGCAGCTGGTGGATGAAGCAGAACTCACAGTGGTTGTCGCAGGTCTGGACCTTGTCGAACACCGCTGCGTGCACCTCGACCCCGAGCGGCTCGCCGTCGCCCTTGCGGACCACGGTCTCGATGCGCTCGCCGGCGCGGTCGATCGAGAGGCGGACCTCCGGTTCGTCGGTCAGCAACTGCCAACGGATGACGTCGCGTGGCACCTCGCCATCGATCGACCGGATCTCGTCGTCGGGGCGAAGACCAGCCCGCGCCGCCGGCGAACCCGGCTCGACCGCAACGACTCGGGGCGACGACATCTCGCAAGGCTACCGGCCCGACTCCTTGCGTCCCGGATGACGGGTGACACGCCCTTGATTGCACACAGATGCGTTTCGTGGTATTTCATTCTCCATGAGTGTTTCTTGTGTTCTCCCGGAGACCGAGGGGTGAGCGGGATCACGGTCACCCGCGAGGGCGACGAGCTCGTCGCCGTGAAGCGATCGGACGTGGTCGATGCGGCGGCAATCCGTGCCGAAGCCGCCGTCCTCCAGCGCATCGACCATCCCGGCGTCGTGGCGCTGCTCTCATTCGCCGACGGCGACACCCCCGAGCTGCGCACCCGGTATGTCGGCACCGAGACCTGGGCGCGGACCGTGCCCCCGACCGACACCGCCGCGCAACGCGGTCTCGCGGTCGTCGCCGCGACCGTCGCCGATCTCCACGACCTCGGGATCGGACACGGCGCACTCACGCCCGAGCACGTGATCGTCGCCCCCGACGGTCGACCGGTCCTGTGCGGCCTGGGGCGGGCCCCACGATGCGACGCCGCCGCCGAACTCGCCGACCTCCTCGCCTTCGCCGACCTGGTCCGCGCCGTCACCGACCATCTCGGACCAGCCGCAACACAGCCCTTCGACGAACTCGTCGCCGAGATCACCGCCGGCCAGACGACCATGCGAGGCGCGGCCGAGACGCTGGCGTCGCTCGAACGCGACGCCACCGAACCCGCCGCCACGCGCTCGCGACCTCGACTGATCGCCGTGGGGGCCGGACTCGCGCTCGCCGGGGCGATCGCCCTGGTCGTCCTCGGCGGCCCCGACGAACCGGACCCCGGCGATCCGGTCGTCGCGCCTCGGTCCGATCTCGTCGCGCCCGCTGCGGCGAGCGTGACGACCGCACCGCCGACCACCAGTCGGGCAGAACTGCCACCTTCGACGACGCCCTCGACCACGGCAGCCGTTGCGCCGTTCTCGGGCAACGAGTTCGTCCACGACGGGCGTCGCTACGGACTGGGAACGGGTACCGACGTCACCGTGATCGGCGACTGGAACTGCGACGGCATCGCCACCCCGGCGCTCCTGCAACCCGCACACGGCCTGGTCGCCGTCTTCGACTCTTGGCCTGAGCCCGGCGGCAGCATCCCGCCTGCTGCGACGGCGTCGGCACCCGACGCGACCGACCTCGAACGCGTCGACGACGAAGAGTGCGACCGCCTCCGCATCATCGAGCCCACCGGCTCCCGCTTCTTCACTCCGGAGACCTGATGCTCACGACCGCGACCCCCGCGCCACTTGCGCCCGACGGGCGCCGACTGGCACTGCTGGCCGCGACAGCCACGGTGGTCGGCGCCGCGCTCGTCGCTGTTCCCCTCGATCCACCCCCGAGTCGACCCGCGGCGCTCGCCGACTGGTGGGACCACATCGGGACCGCGGAGGCCACGATGTCGTTGCTCCGCATGGTCGGACTGATCACCGTCGCCTGGATGTGGTCTGTCGTGGCGCTCGGCATGGCTGCGACCACCCGGCGCGGCCGCGCCGTCGCCGCCTGGCATCGCTTCACGCCGATCGGGATACGTCGTGCCCTGCTCGCCGCGGCGTGCACGATCTCGGCGTCGAGTCCGGCCGCGGCGTTGGCCCAGGAGGGCGAACGCGATGTGGTCGTGCCGGTCCTGCACGATCTCGGACCCGACGAGGGCGATGCGACACCGGCGCTCCCCGCCCTCATCGACCTCGGGCCCCACCAACAGGCCGATCCCTCAGCGCCCGGTGAAGAAACCCCACGGGTCGCCGCCCGCGACGCGACCGCCGCCGCGGACGACGTCTGGACGGTCGAACGGGGCGACCACCTGTGGCGAATCGCCGAAGCGACGCTCGTCGACCGCGGCGAACCGTCCGATGACGCCCACGTCCTCGACTACTGGCGGACCCTCATCGACCACAACCGCAGCACGATCGGCCCCGATCCCGATCTGATCCATCCGGGAACCGTGATCCGGCTCCCGTGACCACTCAGGGCTGGTAGCTCAGTCCGAGATCGTGGAGCCGGGGCCCGGCGCCGTCGACACCCGTGCCGAGGATGGCCGCGAGGGCCTGCAGATCGTTGGCCCGGATGGTGAGCACGCGGCCGTTGAAGTCCTGGCGTTGCACCTGGATCATCGTCAGATAGCGGTTGAGCATCTCGGCCTCGGGACCCGACAGCTTCTCGAGACGGGTGAGGTCGATGGTGATCGATTCGCCTTCTCGACGCTGGGGACGGTCGGTGAGGTCGATGACCGTGTCGGTCGGCGGGACGAGACCGAAGCTCGGGCCGATGTCGGCCGGCAGCAGTTGGTCGACCGGCACGTTGTAGAAGCGGGCCAGCCGCTGGAGTCGCGGCACCGAGATGGCCCGCTCCCCTCGCTCATAGGCGCCCAGCACCGAAGCCTTGAACTCCTGGGTCGAGGCGGCCTCGACCTCCTGGAGGGAGAGCCGCTTCTGGCGCCGGATCGCACGCAGCCGTTCGCCGACGCGCTTGCTGTACTCCTGCGCCATATTCGTTTCTGACATCTCGCCTCAACCCTTCCCCGCACGGCAGTAGTACCCACGTCCAGAGACCGCGTGGTTACGCACCGTGAACGGCGACCCTAGGCCATTCGGCCCAGACGGTGCAATGTCCGGCACCGAACGGTGCTCAGAGGGAACCGTTGCGGGCCGCCGCGAGCAGCACTCCGGCCGCGATCGCCGCCGTCTCGGCCCGTAGGACCGGCTCGGCCAGACGGACCTGTGGCAGGTCGGCTCCGGCTTCGGCATCGCTCCAGCCCCCCTCCGGACCGATCATCACGAGCGGCCGGGCCAGGTCGACGCCTCCCCCGCCGCGGTCGGCCATGCAGGCGGCGGGGTCGGCCGCCACCCGGGAGAATGTCGTCGGTGCCTCCACGGCGGGAAGCCACGCGCGTCGGCATTGCATGACGGCCTCGCGGGCGACACGCACGAGCCGCTCGTGGTTGCGCCGCGTCTTGTCGTCGTCCCACCGGACGACCGAGCGCTCCGCGGTGAACGGCACGATGCGGTCGACGCCGAGTTCGGTCAACTTCTGCACCACGAGTTCGGGTCGGCCACCCTTGATCAGGGCGAACGCCACGCCGATGCGGGGCGAGGCTTCGGCGACCCGGAACACCCGGTCGACCGGTTCGGGTTCGGCGCCCAGACGACAGGGTCGCCAGTTGCCCGCCCCGTCGCCGACCGTCAGGGGGTCACCGGGCCGGACGCGCAACACTCGTTCGAGATGATGCCGATCGTCGGGAGCCAGCGAAGGGGAATCGACCGACTCGACGAGAACATGGGGGCCGTGCGATCCGTCGGGTGCCGGATCGAACCCGGTCATGTGAACGCGGACTTGATCCGCGAGAAGAGGCCCTGATCGGGCTCGGCGACGGCCTCGCCCCGCAGCTCGGCCAGCCGGCGGAGCAGCGACTCCTGCTCTTCGTCGACGTCGTCGGGCACCTCGACCACCACATTGACGCGGAGATCGCCTCGGCCGCGCCCCCGCACGTGGGGAATGCCCCGACCCCGAAGGCGGAAGGTCGTGCCGGATTCGGTGCCGCGCGGCACCACGAGGTCCTCGGGGCCGTCGAGCGTGTCGTATTCGATGTGGGCGCCG
>Ga0213866_10002011_pt1 | contig 14721 bp, 13 predicted proteins | sample PICome_11_FD_160079 | JGI IMG/M metagenome (GOLD analysis project Ga0213866, IMG submission 160079) | Coastal seawater microbial communities near Pivers Island, North Carolina, United States - PICO284 | ecosystem: Environmental > Aquatic > Marine > Coastal | place: USA: North Carolina...
TGTTTAAGCTGTCGCTGTAGTGAAGGGACAAACGGCTGCATCTTCTAATAAGCCTGCGGTTCTAGCAAATGGGGTTAGGGTTATGGTTCCGCCATTTATCGAAGCTGGTAATCGTATCGTAGTAAAAACGGCTGATGGACAATATGTAGAAAGGGCTAAGGATTAATTTTATGCATACATACCCTCCCGTAATAAAGATAATGATGGATGCTTCAAAAAAAGCTGCAAGAGGCTTAATACGTGATTTTGGTGAAGTCGAGAACTTGCAGGTTTCTAAAAAAGGTGCTAGGGATTTTGTAACGTCTGCTGATTTAAGAGCGGAATCTACAATTATTCGTGAGTTGCAGAAAGCTCGTCCGGGCTATTCAATACTTTCAGAAGAGGCTGGATATATAAAAGGCGATGATGAGGAGTATTGTTGGATAATTGATCCGCTGGATGGTACGAACAACTTTATTCATGCATACGGTTTTTTCTGCATAAATATTGCCCTTGAGAAAACTTTGTATAATGGGAAAAAGGAAATAGTAGCCGCTGTGACTGAAGCGCCGATATTAAAGGAGATATTTTGGGCTGAAAAAGGAAATGGTGCTTGGCTTGAAACTGCCGAGGTTAGCGGTACAGCAAGGCTTCGTGTAAGTGGTAGAACAAAAATGACTGAGGCTTTATTAGCAATTGGTTCTTTTAACAGTGACATAAAAAACAACCCTGCCTTTCTTAATAATTTTATGGCAACCAGATGTACAGGTTCAACAGCTCTGGCATTAGCCTATACGGCAGCAGGTAAGTTTGATTGTTTTATTCATAATGGTGCAAAGCCATGGGACATTGCTGCTGGCGTACTTCTTATTAATGAGGCAAAGGGAGCGGTTTCTGATATAAATGGTAGGCAAAAAATGTTTGAAGATAATAGTATTTTTGCTGCTAATAGCGATATTCACCCACTAGTTTTAAAAAAAATATAGAAATAATAAAAAATTTTTGTTTTTAATCTGAAAAATTCGTTATATCTTTTCGTCAGGTTTAATTTTATTGTGTGATATCTACTTCAATTTTATTATGTTTGCCAAATGGCTTTATAGGATTACAAAATGCATAAAAAATTTAGTTTCAAGTCTAGTTTATTAGTTAGTACAGCTCTGGTTGCGGGTGTGATAGCATCCTCAGATGCTTATTCTAGAAGTTATAGAGCTGGAGGGGCGCTGCCTTCAATAGAAATAAATTTTTCAGTAATTGAAAGGTTGAAGAAAGAGGAGCTGGCAAGAATTGAAAAAGAAAGACAAGCCAGAAATTCTGCCGAAGCTAGAGCTTTATCTGAAGAATTGAGGCGTGTTACTGAGGAGCAAAGAGTAAATACTATAAAAGAACCAGAAGTTGTTAGAAGCGCGCCTGTATATAAAGTGGAAGAGAAGCCTACATTAAATAAAGCCCCTGAGAATTATATAAACAATAAACCAGCTCCTAGTGAACCAATAAATACTAACAATTATGATTTTACGGCCGGTAATGTTAAAGACCTACCATTTGAAGCGGCTGAAAAAGTCGTTGAAAGTGTAACGTCCTTTTTACTTCCAAAACTTAAACCGGGTACTAAGTTAGTAAAAAATGAAAAACGTAGTCCTGTTGAACAGTCGCCTGAAGAAAATAAGTATAATCATAACTTCGTTTTTTCAAATAAAGCAAAGCCTGTCCAGCCTGTTGATATAGTAAACATTCCAGCTAAGGTAAGAATCCGGCCTGCCAATCAGGGCATAGATAACAACAAGTCTAGGCCTGTAGAAGCTATAAAGGCCAATAATATACCGCAAAATAATATTACGGATATTTCAGGAAACACTGAAGAGTTACCAACAAAATACGATAGCTTTATAAAAGTAAATGAGGTTCAAAATCCACAAACTAGTGATAACACTAATGATAAAGAAGATATAAAGAAATCAAAAATAAGTTTCTTTAAATTTCCTAAATTGTTTGACAGGAAGGAAGAGCCTAAACCATATGAAGAAGTAAGTGTTGAGCCGCAACAACCACAAGAAGAGCCAATTAAAAGCTTTAAAACAAATAGTAATATTGATGAATCTAGTTTTATTACGGTGCAAGAAGGTAATAAAGTTGACGAAGTAAATGAGTTTAACAGAGAAGAACCTGTTGCTTTGATTGGAATGCCAAAGCAACTTCCTTCTGCTGACAAGGTTGATATTAAGATCAACGAGGAGAGCGAAGACTCTGTTGGTATTACTAGTAACTATGAAGAACAACTGGATACAGGTGTTAATGAAAACGCAAATATTGAAGAGCGGAATGTTTCTGTTGATAAGAGTTCTTTGCAAGATAGTGAATCACCAGAACCTCAAAAAGGTATGAAAGATAAATTATTTGGTGCTTTTGGTAAAATATCAAATATTAAAAATATATTTTCTAAAAAAGAAGAGCTTAAAACACAAGATATAGAAGCTGATAACGTTGTTAATATTGAGAAAAAAACTTCCAATATTAACAAAAATGAAAGTAAAGCTCTAATACCAGTAGAAGTTGAAGAGCTGGAAAATATAACTCATGATAGTACTAAAGGCGGCCCACTTTATCTTGATAGTGTTGCAAACATTAACGAATGGAAGGTGCCTGAAGATGTAGCTAAAAAACTTAATTCTAGCAACGATAAGCTACCTGAGTATGTTTCTTCCTTAGGTGATAATGTTCAAATAGTACTTCCTAATAGAATTGACGATATACAAAGAAACAAAATAGTACCGAAACCTAAAGTTAAGCCAAGTGGAAGTGCTGAAACAGCCAAAACGAAGAATAGTAAAGTTATTTTAAATGCTTCCAATAAAAAAATTAATTCTTCAAAAAAGAATAGTAAAAATTTAAAATATAAAGCTCCTAAATCCCAATTACTATCTGTTAACCCTGTAAGTGAAGATAAGTGGAAAGTAGAGCTTGAAAAAGCAAGGGTAAATGCAGAGCAGTTGAAGGTAAATAAGGTTGCTAGTAATAAAGTTAATCAAAGTAGCCAGTCTAAAAACAAGATAACCGACAAAAAATTAACTAAGAAAGTCAAACCTGTAGAGAAAAAGGTCTTAGCTAGTAATATTCAAAAAAAACAAGCCAATAATACACCAGATCCAAAGCTTAATGATAAAAGCAACGGTGTAAAAAATGTTAAGGATAGTCAGCAAAAAGCAGAAGTTGTTTATCTAGAAGATATTGCAAAGTCATTAAAGAAACAAAAGAGTTCTGGTAATGATTTATATAAATCTCCTAGTTCATCCATTGTTGTAAAAAACAACAATCCTAAGCAGGTTAATAATACGCCTGTATTTAAAGGTAATGTTTATGATGGTGATTATGAAATTGTTAATAGCAAGAATAGTAATTTAACAAAGCAGAAAGGGAGTAAGCTAAAGGGATCAAAAGTTACGGAACTTGCCGGCTATCAAATGGCTGTTCCTACTGAGAGCTTTGAGGTAAAAAGTAACAAACTAAACAATAATCTTTCTAGTCCTTTGAGAATTAAGTTTAAAAGCAGTGAGCTTAATATATCCAAGTCTGATAATGAGAAAATTACAAAGATAGTTAGTGACGCCATTAAGAGCAATAAGAAACTCGAAATAGTTAGCTACGCTCCAAGTAATAAACCAGAAAATGCTAGGATCATATCGCTAAAAAGAGCTATAGCAGTTAGAGCAGCAATGCTTAATGCAGGTCTTGGTAGCGATATGGTAAATGTGCATGCAGTTGGTGTTGCGCAGAAGAAAAATGATGAAAACAGTATAAAGATATCATTTGCTAACTAGATTATTCCTGTTTAAAGGCAATAACAATAACACAATCAAATCCTGTCAGGGTTATATCATAAATGTCGTCAGGTGTTGGGCCAGCGGTACCTATGTCCCTTACACATGAGCCAGCGGTTGAACCGCTGCCATCAGTAGCTACAATATTGCCCGTTGTAGGTGAGCCACCATCTGTTTTGTTATCAATAGCAAGGCCTTGCGTCGGGGTTACCGCCCCTCCAAGAACAATTCTTGAAGTTGAAGCTAATGGACGCCCTAACGCTATTACGTTAATATTGCTTATTAATGTATTAGGTGTTCCCGCATAATCACTAAATTCATATTGAAAGAAATAGCCACCCATAAGCTTTGATTCTGGCACGTCAACTTCAAGCTGTGCTGCACCAGTTGTCTCAGTTCCAAGGTAGACTGCTTTAGTCATTTTTGAATATGACAATTGTTGCCAGGCTCTGTATCCTTCATATATAGTTGTACCTTGAACAAATTCTATTCTGCCGTTTGCATTACCATTTACCGTGCCTGCTCCCCAATGTTCTACAGCTTCATTATAGTCACCTGGGAATTTGCCGTATTTTAATTTAAAGCTATACGCAGATTGCTGGTGGTCGCTAATCTCACTGATAACGGAGCGTATTCGGGCTGTTTCAATAATATTCTTTCCACTAACTATAGCGGCTATAATAAATCCTATTATAACTATAACCACCGAAAGTTCTATTAATGAGAAACCGAATTGCTTTTTGTTCATGTTAATAATAATCTTTTAAAAAATAATGATAATTTAATAATATTATACTATATAAATAGTTAATTTTACATTAAGAAACGTAACAAAAATGTTTTTAAATTTTGCAGTATTCGTACTTATTATTATATCATACAATAACTCATATGCTTCATCTTTAGTAAAAGATGTTAGTGAAGATGCTAAAATTGTTTTAAATGACGATACGCTCGTTGAATTTGATAATATATACATACCATTTGAAATAAGGGAGCATTCTGTTGAGTATATTAAAAATGCATTGGTTGAGCGGTCATTAAATATCAATTTGGATGCTGCAAAAAGAACGCCATACAACAACTATTTAGTCGACCATATTCAATTAGAAAATGGTGAACTGATATCCAGTATGTTAAAAAATGGTTTAGCCCTAATATATAGCACAAAAAATCAATATAATATTGATAATAAAGATAAACTTATAGAACGTGATGCACGAAAAGAAAGGCTAGGTCTGTGGTCGAATGACAAGTTATTTTTTAACGAACAAGACTTATTGAATGAATATAAAAAATATGTAAATAGCTTTATCTTAGTTAAAGGTGGTGTTCATAATGCAAAGTTAGTTAAAAACACCATGTACATTAATTTTGGTAATGATTGGAGGACTGACTTTACAGTAAAGATACAAAAGAAAAATTTGAAGAACTTTAAATCCATAAATTTTGATAAGATAGCAGGAAATGAGGTTCTAGTCCGCGGCTGGATAGAGGATTATAACGGCCCTATGATGGAAATATATAACGCTTCTCATTTAGATATACTTTAATCTGTAATAAAAATGCTTTATTTGGCGTCCAAAATAGGTTATGAAAGTGACTATTATGGAAAATATACCTTTTATAAAAATGCACGGGTTAGGCAATGATTTTGTTATCGTTGATATCCGGGAAAGCAAATATTCTTTTACAAATGATGAAATCAGAAAAATAGCTGACCGTCATAAGGGTGTCGGCTGTGACCAGTTTGTAACGATCGATTTTTCTAATCAAGCTGATTGTTTTGTGCGTTTTTATAATGCTGATGGTGGACAAGCTGGCGCCTGTGGCAACGCATCAAGGTGTGTCGCATGGCTAATTATGAATGAAAATAATGATAAAAGTGCTTCTTTGGAAACTTTGGGTGGTATTTTAAATTGTACAAGAGTTGGAGATGAGCTTGTATCAGTTGATATGGGACAGGCACTAAATAGTTGGCAGGATATTCCTTTATCAAAAGATGTTGATACTCTTCATCTGCCAGTTTCTTCGGGACAATTAAAAGACGGAGTTGCAGTTAGCATGGGAAACCCTCATGCCGTTTTTTTTGTTAATGATGTTGATTTAATAGATTTATCCCATGACGGGGCGGCATTAGAGGTGAATAATCTTTTTCCCGAAAAGGCAAATATATCTATAGCACAAATAATTTCTGAAAATGAAATTAAACTTCGTGTATGGGAAAGGGGAGTCGGTGAAACAAGTGCATGCGGAACCGGTGCTTGTGCCACGGCAGTTGCAGCTAATCGAAGAGGGCTTGTCGGGAATAAAGCAAAGGTTTGTTTACCTGGCGGAGAGTTATTTATTTCATATGAAGATAATCAAGTAATAATGACTGGGCCTGTTACAACTGCTTTTAAAGGCGTTTTATTATGAAGCAAGACGTAGTTACATTTGGTTGCAGATTAAATAGCTATGAAAGTGAGGTTATAAAAAATAACCTCCAAACTTCAGGGCTTGAAGATGTTATTGTTTTTAACACATGCTCAGTAACTAAAGAGGCAGAGAGGCAAGCAAAGCAGTCAATAAGGCGTGCAAAGAGAAAAAATCCCAATACTAGAATAATAGTTACAGGCTGTGCAGCGCAAATATCTCCCGAAAAATTCTCTAATATGGAGGAGGTTGATAAAATACTTGGTAATGAGGAAAAGCTTCATGCCCAGAATTATAACTTTGGTGAGAAATTATTAGTTAATGACATAATGTCGGTTAAAGAAACTGCGTCACATTTTGTTAGTTCAATTGAAGGCCGCGCTAGAGCCTTTGTACAAGTACAAAATGGATGTAACCATAGATGCACCTTTTGTATAATACCATATGGTCGTGGAAATAGTCGTTCAGTTCCAGTAGGAGAAATTGTAAAGCAGGTAAGGAAGCTAGTTGATTCAGGCTATAATGAAGTAGTTATAACCGGAGTTGATATTACTGATTATGGTAAGGATTTGCCTGGAGAGCCTACACTAGGCCAAATGCTAAGAAGGTTATTAGCTCTAGTTCCTGAGTTGCCTAGGTTGCGCTTATCTTCAGTGGATGTGGCGGAGTTAGATGTTGATATATTTAGGTTAATTGAAAATGAACCAAGATTGATGCCACATTTCCATATATCTTTACAGGCCGGTGATGATATGGTGCTAAAGCGTATGAAAAGAAGGCATAAAAGGCAAGACGTGATTGATTTTACAGACAGAGTGAGAAAACTTAGGCCAAACTCAGCATTTGGAGCTGATATAATTGCAGGATTTCCTACTGAAACTGATGAAATGTTTGATAATACACTAAATTTAGTTCACGAAGCTGGGTTGCACCATCTGCATGTTTTTCCATATTCGGAAAGGGAAGGTACGCCTGCAGCTAAGATGCCTCAAGTTCTTGGTAATGTTAGAAAGGAGAGGGCTAATAAGTTAAGGCAAGCTGGTGAAACTGAACTTTCAAAACATTTAAAGAAAAAAATAGGTAGTACATTATATGCAGTTGTAGAAAAAGATATGATTGCACGTGCTGAAGACTTTAGTGAGATCAAACTAACTGAGCAATTTCAAGTAGGTGAAATTGTTAAAATAAAGATAACGGATATTGAGCAAAATAAATTACTGGGTGTTGTAGAAGCGGAGACTTAGTATGCATAGGGTTAAATTTAAAAAAAATGAAATAGATTTCAAAAAAGCGGACGAAATAAAGCAAGAAATTATTGGAAATCTTATAATACGCGATGCAATTAAAGAAGATGCAAAAAACGACTTGGCTGATGTTAGTCTTGTTTATGATAATAATACTGAAGAATTCGACGGCAAGGTAACTAACTCAATTAACGATTATTATAATATGTTAGAAGCAAAGCCTTTTATTGATTTCATACAAAAAGCTAATAACATGTCTAATCTTATATCGTATAAAGAAGGTGAGGTTAAAAGCCATGTCTCTAACATAAATAGAGATAACATGGGAAGAGGTAGGTAAAGTCTAGCTGTTCCTTGCAATTTACTTGCGTTTATGTTAATAATCACTTCCTATTGTTAACATATTATTCGCTTTATTTTATGACTGTTTTACCACTTGTTATTGCCCCTGACCCACGACTTGCTGTTTGCTCAGAACCTGTTGAAGAAGTAACTGATGAAATTAGAAAGTTTATGGATGACATGGTTGAGACGATGCATGCTTGTGATGGGATAGGCCTTGCTGCTGTACAAGTTGGCGTTCATAAGCGTATTTTAGTTATGGATCTTAGCGAAAGTTCTAAGAGATATGAGGAAGCTGGAGAAAAAATAGGTAACGTAGACTTGTCAAAGCCAATATTTATGGTAAATCCAGAAGTTGTTGACGAGTCCGAAGAAGAAAATATATATGAAGAAGGCTGCCTTTCTTTTCCTGACCAGCGTGCATTAGTTACCAGACCAAAAATTGTTAAGATAAAATACCTTGATTATAATGGAAAAGAACAAATAATCGAATGTGACGAGTTGCTGTCTACATGCGTACAACATGAAATAGACCATTTAAATGGTGTTGTATTTATTGACCATGTGTCTAAAATGAAGCGTGACATGATTATGCGTAAGGTAAAGAAAGTAAAAAAACAATTAATTAATAAAAATCAGTAAAATAGTAATTTTATATGAAGTTAATATTTATGGGAACTCCAGAGTTCTCTGTTCCTGCATTGGAAGCTTTAATAAATGATGGGCATGAAATATTAGCTGTGTATACCCAGCCTCCAAGACCTGCGGGTAGGGGGCAGAAAGAACGCAAATCTCCAATACATATTGTAGCCGAAAAATATAGTATTGAAGTTCGCACACCTAAATCTCTTAAAAACGAAGAAGAGCAGAATTTATTTTCTAAGACTAATGCTGATATGAGCGTTGTTGTAGCTTACGGATTAATTTTGCCGAAGCCAATATTAGATGCGTGTACTTGCATTAATATTCATGCCTCATTATTGCCTCGTTGGCGTGGTGCAGCTCCCATTCAAAGAGCGATTCTTGCAGGGGATAAAGAAAGTGGTGTAACTATAATGCAGATGGATGAGGGGCTTGATACCGGTGATATGCTAATTTGGGATAAAATGGACATTACCGACGACATGAATGCAGGTGAACTACATGATAAATTAAGCCTGCTAGGGGCTGAGTTAATCTCAAAATATATCATTGAGAAGGATAAGGTAACACCTGTAAAACAGGTTGGTGATGCAACTTATGCAAATAAAATATCAAAAGAAGATGCTAAATTGAATTGTCAAGATAATGCATCAAATGTTTCGGCGATGATAAGAGCTTTCTCTCCGTATCCCGGTGCTTATTTTGTCTATAAAAATGAGAAGTTTAAAGTGTTTGATGCCTCATTTTTATGTAAAGAACATAGCTACAAATGTGGTGAAGTTGTTGATGATAAACTAGGCATAGCAATATTAGATGGCATCATGCACCCTAAATTAATACAACGTCAGGGAAAGAAAATTATGCAAATAGAAGATCTTCTTCGTGGATATAAAATTCTTCCAGGTGAGGTTGTTTCTTAATCCTTCACCTTCAACCAAAGTGTAACGTTATTGTGTTAACCACTTGTTAATAACTTTCTGATATCATTTTACCGTATTAATATTATTTATGCTTATTACAAAATATAAGGATTATAAATTATATGAGTGAAAAGAAAGATAAATCGGATAAATTTTTAGATAGTATATTTAAGAATGTTTCTGGTTTCTTTTCTTCAAAGGTTCCTAGTAAAAAAAATAAGAAAAAAAAATCGGTTATTAAGCAAAATATTAAGGCATCCAATAACAAACCTGAACTGGTAAAGTTATTAGATGAAACTAGTGCAAGGGAGAAAAACAGTAATCCTGAGGGAATCTTTGATGCAATAGCTGATATGATAGTAGAAAATATTGTTGAAGATATGAAGAAAAAGGATAAATCCAATATTAAAGGAATTGCCGACTTGTTTGACGCTGCTGAAGAGAACTTTGTTAGATCAGATGAAGAGGATCTTCATAAAAATCGCGTTAATATAAAAGAAAAGCTTAGAAGCGAATATTACAATGGAAGCTTATTACCTGACGACGATATGCCTTCTAAAAGTAAAAAAAATAAAAACAATAATGAAAAAAAAGATTCAGAAGAGTAATTATGTTGTTAGTTGGGGGTAACGTTTTTCCCATAAACATTAGTACTTATAGCACGAAGTATTTGCTCAATGTCTTTTTTTTGCATTCCAATATAAAAAGGTAAGCCAATAACTGAAGAAACAAGATTTTTAGTAATAGGCAAATTTGTCCTTGGTAAATCCTTAAATTCTTTCATATTATGGCAACCTTTGCCAAGCCATCTTCTTGACTCTATTCCTTTGGACTTTAAATGCTCTATAGTACTATCAGCATTGTTTCCAAGAAGATATATATTGCACGTATCTGAAATAAATTCTAGAGAAAGTCTGTGGTGCAGAGTTGTTTCAACGAGTGTTTCAATATATTGATTATTGAGATTGTACCACTTTGCTCTAGTTGCTTCCCAATTATCTAATGCAGCATGGCATGCCGCAGCAGAATATTCACTAATTATGCCATTTGTTCCGATGAAGAGTTGTTCGCTATACTCTTTACCTCCCAGATAGCATAAGCTATTAATTTTATCTATTAGTTCGTTATTCTTACAAACTACTATACCTGCATCTCCAAAGCATAAACTGCTATATTTATTAAAACCAATTACTATTGGAGTTAAAGAAGGCGAGGATTCAGATTTCGATAATATACTGTCGTAGGAATTTGATGCATCAATAACTACGGGAATACCAGTTTCTTGTGTAAACTCATCCCATTTATACGTATCAATAGATTGTCCGAATGAAGATGGAACTATTACGGCCCCCACATCTCCTTCGACAAACATTAAACTTTCAAGGGTGGTCTGTTTTTCAAGCGTCCAGGATTCGCTATCCACATCAATAAAAAATGGCTTTAAACCAGCGTAAATAGCCGCAAAAGGAATAGATGGACAGCACCATGAAGGCATTAAGCAATAACTTCCAATAGTAGCATTTGAAGCTCTTAAAGCGTTAGTAAGTGCATAAGTTCCATTTGATAAAATAGAAACAGTACCACTGTTAGTATCAAACAATTTTTGAAAACGTTTTTTTAAATGTTCTTGTAGAGGCCTCTTGCCAGAATTTACATCTTCATTTTTTATGTCCTGAATGTAGGGATATATATCTTTGTGAGAAGGTACAATAGACTTAGATATTGTGAGTTTCTTCTTTATTAACATACCGTAACCTTGGGTTTTTATTCTGTGGCTATTTTTCTACTATTAACCAAGATTAACGAGATTATTGTATTTGACAAGTATTTATTTCAAAAAAGCCTGATACCTTCAGGCGGCAATGTCTACATGACTAATTAAAAACTATGATATCTTATGCTGAATTTTATAAGATGGGTTTTGTAATACGTATTGTGTAGCATATTTACTATCTGTATCAATAAGTATTGGTGCCTTTGCATTTATAGATATTTCACGATTACCATCACTTTCGTGAATGGTTACAATGAATAGTAATATGAGCCTGTTTGTATCAATATCCAGAACTTTACAGGCCTCATCTAAGTCATTACGTTCAATTAATTGGTTATCATATTGAGATGGAACGACTATGAATGAAAGCTCGTCATCTTCAAGGCACTGAAGAAGCTTAAACTGGTTACTTGATATATTTGGAAGCTTAGTAAGACAAAAAGATACCGCTTTTGGAATGCCTAATATACCATGTTTAAATGATATCTTTTTGGATTTATTAACCTGAATCTTACCAAAACGGCTATTAATAGTAACCAAATTCTTTTTATCTGTTTCTTTAGAAGAAGACAAAATACTTGGCTCTATCTTGATGTTTTCTTCGCTGGTGTCTCTCATGGTTATCCTCGTATAAATTAAAATTATAAAGTTAAGGTTTAGTTTAAAAAGTTAGATAGTCTTAAACCGCTAAGTCTATTAAATGCTAGATAGGTAGCTTGTATTGTAGCTTCCAATTCAGCCATTCTTGTAGTTGCCTCTGCAACATTAACAGCAGAAACATCAACAAAATTCTCATATGCAAGTTGTGCAACATCAGTATGAACTGCAGTAGATTGAAGAATTGTGTTTGTTGCAGCACGAGTTGATGCTGCAATTGAAACAAGTTGTTCAACCGCATTGTTTATCATATCGGTTGCGTCTGCGAGTATATCCTTATCATCATTGTTATGACCTTCCATAAGCAGATGAACCGAACCAATAAGGTTTTGGAATGCTTCGTTATTGGCATTAACACCATAACTAAGCTCTTGAGACTGACTAAGCTTTATAGATACTACGTCGCTATTCCCTCTGTAATATATTGCATTAGCAGAAATCCCATCAGAATTAATATTACTTGATTGAAGGTTTTCTACCGGCTTGGTATCAGTTTTAGTACCCGCAAATAAATAGCGACCATCAGAACGAGTATTTAAAGCCGTTGCTATATTTTCTAAAAATGATTCGGCAAGTACGTTTATAGGAATTTCACCACCTGAGGCAGAGTTGTTCCTTTGAGCTATTGTATCTGCAACTTCACTTGCTACATCTATAACCTGAGCTAAAGCCTGTTCCATTGTTCTGCTTCTAGCAAGAATTATTTCATTAGATTTTATATATGTTTCAGAAGATGTAATGGTGGAACTCAAAGAAAGAAACCTTTCAGCATTACCTTCAGATGCTAATCCTTGAAAGTCTTGATGTTTATCACCTGTGGCGATTTGAATCGAAACTTCTCTAATTTGATCCTGTTTCTTAGACGAAATATCTATAATTGCTTGTGTAGCAGTAGGTACTTTTAATTCAATTGTCATTTATATATCCTCCTCACTAGAATGCTTGTTGCAACACTCTAAATAATTCCTGCACAACACTAATTATTTGCGCTGATGCTCTATATGTGTTTTCCAGTTCGACTATTCTTGCTAGCTCCTCGTCGGTATTTACTCCGGCTGATTCAAATAATAAGTCATTTAACCCCTCCAGACCGAGCTCCTCGGTTCTCTGTATATTTAAATATCTAACTGAAACAGTTGATGTGAAGCCAATTATATCTGAGCTATATCCAATAAGAGTTGTGGTCACCGATGGTAACGTTCCTGCGGAAGAAAAATTCACATCAACATTATTTAATGATGCAATATTCGATGCTACAGTATTGTCACCGCTTCCAAGCTCATATGTATAAATTGCTGAACTTGTATCTTCAGGTTGATTGGATAAAACAAGTGAGGCTATTTGAACCTTACTTGGGTCAGTTACTATGTCGCTTCTTACAGCCATATTTATGGCGCTGCCTGAAACTGTTGAGTTAGGGGAAAAAAAGTTGTTAAGGCCGAAGTAATCAGAAAAACCTTTGTTGGTAACGCTACTTGTCGGTGTTGAAGGTAATCCGATTTCCTGACTGTTCAGTTCACTGATTGCCACACCATAACTAAAATTTGAATTTGTGGTTAGTTTTAAGAATCCTTCTTGTCCAGCTGGTACAACATTACCATCGCTATCAACTAGGTTTGCAGTTAAATAACCTTGTGAAGAAGGTGCTGTGTGAAAAGTACTGGTTCCAGAAACATTTGTTACTGCTGCAGGTGGATATCTGTCGTTAATAATCCCGGTTACATTATCATTAACACTATAGTCAATATCAGCTTCTGAAATATTACCACTAGCATCCGTTACTTGAACCCTTACTCTAACAGTATATGTTGTGCGATTATCATCCCCACCAAAATCAACAGTAAAAGGTATGTTAGTTCTTTCTCTATCCGATGGATTAACTACATAGCTATTAGGACTAGGTAGGGTGGCAGCATTATATGTTTGGCTCAAATCTATGGGGTCAATAACAGTAATTGAACTAATAACAACTGTAGCATCTTCTGTTGAAATGTTATCAAGTTGAAGGTCAAATTGTGCTGTACCTCCATCTGTAATGTTATTAGAAACCGCTGCCAAGGTAATGTCCCTTAAATTACCAACTTCGGCTCTAGTCTGTGGTGGGCCGTAATAGTAATTAATCTCATCCATAATCGTCTGAACATCAGCTTGTCCTGCGCCGCTGCCACTGTCTAAAGTTGCTAAATTTAGAGTCAACGGACGAAGGTTTACTTCATCTGGATATGGGCTTGATGGAGGACTACCATCACTATCTACAACCGCTATCATAACCTGCCCGGAAAAGCCAACAGAAGTAGATGATGCGATAGATGTACTTCCAGTTAAGGATGTTGGAGGTGGAAAACTTGAACCATCGTTTGTAATTGCGTTAACTTCTTTTATAATCTCGCTTGCTAAATTATCAAGTTGTTCAATAATTTTTGGTATCTCAAGCTCTCTAATTTCCAGTAAGCCCTTAAGTGAACCAGATGAAAGTGAAGTGGTGACTGAACTACCTGTACCTCGCGAGGCCAAATCTACAGACGCACCTAGGGTTCCGTTATCTCTAATAGGTGCTACAGTTATTTCTGATCTTGCTACTCCACTTATGAAATTTTCTTTAGATGGCGCTGCGTTGTGTGTAACATGATATGCTCCAGAAGTTTCAAGGAGAGATATACCGCTACCTGTAAGAACGGTAAGGATACCATCATTGTTAACATTTGTATTAATGTTAACGTATTCAGAAAGTTGTCTTAATGCTATTTCACGTTCTTGTTCAACTTCAAGCCTGCCCGACGTACCTTCAGGGAAATTAATGATTTTGTTATTAGTATCATATAGTCTTAGTACTATACTATTTATCTGGTCGACAGCTTCTCCGATTTGTTGATCGGACTGTAGCTGCAAATTATATAATTCATTAGAAGTATCGGATATCTTGTTGGCAA
>Ga0213866_10002012_pt1 | contig 14712 bp, 10 predicted proteins | sample PICome_11_FD_160079 | JGI IMG/M metagenome (GOLD analysis project Ga0213866, IMG submission 160079) | Coastal seawater microbial communities near Pivers Island, North Carolina, United States - PICO284 | ecosystem: Environmental > Aquatic > Marine > Coastal | place: USA: North Carolina...
CCAGTGCGACCGCCGATCTTGAGACCTACTTCCAGTTGATTCATCTGACAATGACCGAGCCCCGCGTCGACCCGCTTGCGCTCGAGCAGTATCTCGACGACAAGCTGCCGCGCGCTGAAGACCCGGCGATCGACGCCGCGTATGCGGAGTTGAAAGCACTCCTTGACGCCCGGTACGACGATCCCCGCTTTCTGCTCCCTTCACCCGAGTCGTTGGCATCTGTCAATGCTGACGGCATTCTCCGCGTTGCGGCCGAACGGTTCGGTGACGCTAGTGACTGGACGTTTTCGTTCAGCGGCGACTTTGACCTTGACGAAGCAATTGACTTGGCTGCCCGTTACCTCGGGTCGCTGCCCGCAGCGGGCCGAGTCGAGACCTCCGACTACGCAAGTCCGCCGCCACCCGATGGTGTGGTCGTCTCGGAAGTGCAGGCCGGGCAGGGTGAGCAGGCCAACGTGTCATTCCAGTTCGTCGGGGAGGCTTCGGCCGAGCGGATTGATGACGTGATCGCCCGTGTGGTCAACGAAGTGATTCAGAACCGGCTCACCGACTTTGTGCGCGAGGAGCTAGGCGACTCATACTCACCGTTTGGCGCAGTGAGTCTCGGCGGTGGTCTGACGCCGGAGGTTGACGTGTACATCTCGGTGTCGACGGGTCCGGAGCTGATCCAAGAGGTGTCTGACGCTGTCCTCGGCCAACTCTCCGAACTGCGAGCGAAAGGGCCGACGGAACGCGAATTCGAGAACGCCGTCGCCACCGTGAGCGAGGAACTCAACTTTGTCAACAACGGACAAATCAACGATGAGGTGCTTGACGTGCTCGTCGATCCGGCCGGCGGCGACGACTTTGACGACTTCGTGTTTGAGTTCGAACTCATTTCGCAGGTCACCGCCAACGACGTGGTCGCAGCGATCAACGAATGGACGAGCGCCGAGCAGTACATCGAGGTGCGGGTGTCGCCTCGTCCCTGATCGCCGTCCGCTGCGGGTCCGGTATTCCGTCAGTGGCGGGCAGTGATATGTCGCTGACTGACCTCGACGAGTTCGCCACCGCGGATCTCGTAGCTGACAACGTGGTCGACTTGGTGTCCGCTAGATCGGGCCTTGCCTGAGACCACGTCGAGTTCGGTGCCGTCGACCGCGGGAATCAGTGCGACCGCTCGGAATCCTTCGTCGGTGCCGGGTGATGAGCGCTTGTCTTCGCGGAGTAGGAGACCGCAATCCCATACCCAGACGTTGTCGACGCTGATGAACCGACAGCGGTGGTTGATCTTTGACTTGGCGACCATGCCACCCGGGCACACCACGAGGTTGCCTTCGACCCAGGGGAGGACCCCGAGCCCATCGCGCCCAAACCCGGTCTCGAACGCGGACGAGATGATGGCATCGAAGTCTCCGGCGTCGATCGCCCGCTCGATCTGGACCTGGCGCACGGCTTCGGCCATGTTGTGTAGTTCGTCGTCACTTAGTTGGCGAATTGAATCGACGGTCTCCTCCGGTGTCACACCGCAACCATACGGACACAGTCGAAGGAACCGCGGCGGAGCGTTGCGAGCACCGATGAGCCTCATTCTCAATTAGTGAGAAAGGAGGCAGTCCGCTTTAGGTGTCGCTCGTCACATGCCGTAGGGTCCACCGGATGCAAACCAAGGCAGCGATTCTGTGGGAAACGAACCAGCCGTGGAGTGTCGAAGACATTGAAGTCGACGACCCGGGCCCTGACGAGGTGCGGGTAAAGCTCGCCGCCTCTGGCATGTGCCACTCCGACGAGCACCTCGTCACTGGCGATTTGCCGTTCGAACTGCCGATCATCGGCGGTCACGAGGGTGCGGGCGTCGTTGAAGAGGTGGGCCAGAACGTCTCGTGGCTCGAGCCTGGTGATCACGTTGTGTTCGGCTTCATTCCGTCGTGCGGACGCTGCCACAGCTGCTCGACCGGTCACCAGAATCTGTGCGACCTCGGGGCGCTCATGGGTGTTGGTCGTCAGATTGCCGACGGTACGTCGCGTCATCACGCGCAGGGCAAGGACCTCAACCTCATGTGTCTCCTTGGCACCTTCGCCCATCACACCGTGGTACACGAAGCGAGCTGTATCAAGATCGAGAAGGACGTGCCGCTTGATCGCGCCTGCCTGCTCGGCTGTGGCGTCGTCACGGGGTGGGGCTCGTCGGTCTATGCCGCCGAGGTCCAGCCGGGCGACATCGTTGCCGTCGTCGGCGTCGGCGGCATCGGCGCCAACGCCATCCAGGGCGCGAAGCTCGCTGGCGCCAAGCAGATCTGGGCCATCGATCCGGTCGAGTCGAAGCGAGAGAAGGCGATGGAGTTCGGCGCTACTCATACGGCGGCGTCGATGGCTGAGGCCATGGAGCCACTCGGTGCCGCTTCGTGGGGCACCATGGCGAACAAGGTCGTCATGACGATGGGCGTCGGCTCGGGTGAGGTCATGGCCGAGGGGCTGGCGCTTGCTGCCAAGCGTGGCCGAGTCGTGGTCACCAACATCCATCCGGCGCTGGAGATGTCGGCCAATATGAGCCTGCTTGACCTGACCCTGATGGAGAAGCAAGTTGTGGGTTCGCTGTTCGGCTCGGGCAACCCCCGCTCCGACATCCCAAAGCTCCTTGGTCTCTATCGTGAGGGTCAGCTCGACCTTGACGGCCTAGTCACGCAGACGTATTCGCTCGATGGCGTCAACGACGGCTACGACGACATGCGCGCGGGAAAGAACATCCGTGGGGTGATGGTTTACAGTTAGCCAGAGCTAGAACTGCGATGACGCTCGAGAGCACCTCGCCCCCATCCTCAACTGAGGAACGGCCCTCTTTCACCTTGGCCATCGTTTCAGGAGGCGAGTGACGGCGAAGCACGGCTCTCGCCAGTTGAGCCCGCGTCACCGCTGGCGTCTGACACCAGCTGTACCGGAGGTCGCTACTACGTTGCGGGCATGGGGATCTCGAAGGTGTGCCGCGCTGCGGTTGCGTATGGGATCGGTGACGACTGGGCGATCGAGGAGATCGAGGTCGATGAACCGAAGGCGGGCGAGGTGCTCGTGGAGTGGAAGGCCGCCGGCCTATGCCACAGCGATGAACACCTTCTCACTGGCGACATGGTGCCGCCGCCCCAGCTGCTGCCGCCCGAGTTGAACGGGACGATCTTCCCGGTCACCGGCGGCCACGAGGGGGCAGGCGTCATCGCTGCGGTCGGACCAGACGTGTCGAGCGTCGCAATCGGCGATCACGTCTCGGCATCGTTCATCCCGTCGTGCGGCACCTGTCGCTACTGCTCCCGCGGTCAGCAGCACCTGTGCGACCTCGGCGGGGGCACGTTCCTGCCCGGGATGATCACCGACGGCAGCCACCGCCATCACCTCAAGACCGGCCCCAAGGGGGGCGAGCCGCTCAACCTCATGGCCAAGCTCGGCACGTTCGCCGAGTTCTCTGTAGTCGCCGAGACTCAGGTGGTCAAGGTCGACCCTGATCTGCCCCTTGAATCGGTCGCGCTTGTGTCGTGTGGCGTAGCCACTGGCTTCGGGTCGTCGGCAAACCGCGGCGGGGTGCAGTTCGGCGACACCGTCGTGGTCGTTGGCATCGGTGGCATCGGCATCAACGCAGTGCAGGGGGCCAAGGTCGTCGGTGCGAAGCGTGTGGTCGCCGTCGATCCGGTTGAGTTCAAGCGCGAGCAGGCGATGGAGTTCGGTGCCACGCACACGTTCTCGTCGATGGAGGAGGCGCTGCCATCGCTGATGGAGATGACCGACGGTCATATGGCCGACGTGGTCGTGATGACCCCCGGCGTCTTGCGCGGTGAACTGATGCAGCTCGGCGTCAATCTCGCCGGCAAGGGGGGCACCGTCGTCGTCACGGGCATCGCGCCGATGACGCAGACCGACTCGTCGGTCAACCTCTTTGAGCTGGCCATGTGGAACAAGGAGATCAAGGGGACGATTTTTGGGTCTCTGAACCCACGGGTCGATATCCCCCGGTTGCTCTCGATGTACCAAGAGGGCCAGATCAAGCTCGACGAGCTGATCACCAACACCTATTCGCTCAGCAAGATCAACGACGGCTACCAGGCGATGCGCAACGGAACGAACCTGCGTGGCGTCGTGATCCACGAGCTGGCCGGATGACCGCTGATCTCCGCGCACTCGTCGATGGGCTCGGTCGCAAGGTCGTCGGTCGCGTCCGTGAAGTCGAATTGATCGTTGCAGCCGTGGCCGCCGACCGCCACATCCTCCTTGAGGGTCCACCTGGTACTGGCAAATCGACGCTGCTGCGAGCCGCAGCCGATCAGCTAGGTGTGGGTTTCGAGTTCGTCGAGGGCAACGCCGAACTCACTCCGGCCCGACTGGTGGGTCACTTTGATCCGGCCCGGGTACTCGAAGACGGCTACGACCCGGACGTGTTTGTTGCCGGGCCGCTCGTGCGGGCACTCGAACAGGGCTCCCTTCTCTACGTTGAGGAACTCAACCGCGTGCCGGAGGAGACTCTCAACGTCCTCATCACCGTGATGAGCGAACGCGAGCTGCACGTTCCGCGCTTCGGTCGGATCGCAGCCACCGACGGGTTTCGCCTGATCGCAGCGATGAACCCGTTCGATGCGGTGGGTACAGCTCGTATCTCTGGTGCGGTGTACGACCGAGTTTGCCGCGTCGCCGTCGACTACCAGACAGCAGACGACGAGAGCGACATCGTCACGCGGCGAGCAGCAGTCGGAGCCGAACTTGACGCAGCCTGGGTCGACCGAGTCGTCGAGCTGGTGCGAGCGACTCGTCAGCATCCCGACATCCGGATCGGATCGTCGGTGCGTGGCGCCATAGACATGGTCTCGGTCGCTGCACCCCTCGCCGCGGTCCGCGGTGCACGAGCTACCGATCCAGATGTGTCACTGGACGCGGCGCTCGTAGCGCTGTCGGGCCGTATTCGAGTCCGAGAGGGCTGCGGACGAACCGCTGACGACATCGTGCGCCAGCTTTGGGCGACCACGTTCGGTAGCGACGGCGGCGATGGTGATGGCGGCAACGAGGGAAAAGGTGGCGCCCCGACTGGGGCCATGACCTCCGCCTGAAGCGGCCCCCTTCGGTCAAGGAGGGCGACGAGGCTGACGAGGCCGTACAGGAGGCGAGACGCAAGACCACCGCGCGTCGCGACCTCGATCAACGGCCCAACTTCGAGCAGATCTCGCCGGAGGTGGGCCAGCTCGATGAGCAGGCGATGGAGGAGGCGCTCTCCGACGACGCGGATGAAACCCTCACCACGCTCGCCGAGTTGACCGGCGCCACCGACCCGGAACTACGCGAGCATGCTCGCCGACTCGCCGGACGGTTGTTCCTTGACCTCGCGCGGCGGGGCCCGTCGCGGCCGCGCGGCGTCGGTAGGTTGCGGACCGAGCGCTTCCGCCCCGACAGCGGCGACATCGATCTCGACGCCAGCCTGCCCGCCATCGTTGAGGCACGATCGAGCGGGTCGGCGCTGAACTCCGAAGAGCTCTTCGTGCGCGCGTGGTCGACCCCTGATACGGCGTTCTGCCTCCTCGTCGACCGGAGTGGATCGATGGGCGGGCGCCCATTGGCGACATCAGCACTCGCTGCTGCAGCGGTCGCGTGCCGAGCACCTGACGATCACTCGGTGCTGTCGTTTGGCAAGGATGTGGTGGCGGTGAAATCGCAAGACGTCCAGCGCTCGCTCGAGCTTGTCGTCGATGCAGTGCTTGCTCTGCGCGGGTTCGGCACTACCGACGTCGCTGGAGCGCTCCTCGCAGCAGAAGAACAACTCGCCCGGACGAAGGCAGCACGCAAGGTGACCATCCTGCTGTCGGACTGCCGCACGACTGAGCTGGGCGGTGGGGAGATTGATCCCGCAGATATCGCACGACGTCTCGGTGAACTCGTGGTGATCGCACCTGAGGGCGAACATGACGAGGCCGAAGCGCTTGCAGCATCAGTCGGTGCGAGGTTCGCAACGGTGGTAGGCCCGAGCGACGTCGTCGCAGCGTTCACCGCAACCCTCGACTAGTTGGTTCGTCAGGGGCAGCGGACGGCACCGTCGGGGACGACGCCGAACACGTTTTCTTCGGCTTCGACTTCGGGAATGGCCTCAAAGGCCTGAGTCCCGGTCGTGGTCGACGGTGCATTGGGCGTAACTGGCTCGTCGGTCACAGGTTCGGCAATTGTCGTCACCATCGTGGGCAACGGCGCAGTAGTTGCGACGACTTCATCTTCGAACTCGTCGTTCTCCTGCTCGACCGCGCTGGCGAGCGTGGCGCGACCTTGGAAGATGGCGAGCACTGCTTGCATGTTCGGTCCCGACACCTGGGGGAACAGCACTGCGTTGCTGCCGACGGTGCCGCCCCGCGCCTGGATCTGGTACGAGGTGATCGACGACGAATCAAGCCGCTGGACCACGCCAGCGAACTCGAGTAGCCGCTCGAGGGTGAGCTGGTCGTCGGTGACTAAGTATCTACGGTTGGTCTCGAACAGGCTGCGAACAACCGACGGAGAGAAAACGTTGGAGACCAGCTCATCGACCATTCTCTCGATGAAGTCCTGCTGGCGACTGATTCGTCCGAGGTCGGACGTGCCGTCGCTCTGCCACTCGCCAGTTGCGTCGACGTATTCGATCTTGCGTGAGCGGACGTAGGCGAGCGCATGCTCGCCATCGAAGTTGAAACAGCCCGGTTCGGGGACGAACAATCCGGTTGCGACATCGCGCACGGGGGACTCAAACGGTACGGCGACACCGTCGACTGCATCGACCAGCACCTTGAAAGCACAGAAGTCGATCTGGATGAAGTGATCGATCGGGATCTGAAAGTTCTGCCAGATGGTATCGATCAGCCGCTGCGGGTTGTTTTGTTCGTAGGCGGTATTGATCCGATTCTTGGCTGACCGGCCGGCGATGTCGACCCAGAGGTCGCGTGGGAATGACAAGATCGCAGCGTTGTCGCCCGAAGGGTTGATGCGCCAGACCATGATTGTGTCGCTGCGGTCGCCGAGGGAGGTCCGATCGCCGAACGCAGGAGCGAACCGAGAATCGGGGTCGATGCAGGCGTTGTTGTCGGCACCCGTTATGAGGAAGTTGCGAGCCGACGGCTCAGCTTGCGGGAACGTCTCGACCGGTACCGGTTGGCCGTCGTCAATGTTCGAGCTATCGGCGCCGACCGGAGCATCACTTGCGTCGCCCAGAATACCCACCTCGGTGGTCTCTGCGCTGGCCTCGATGTCGACAAACTGTCGTTCCTCGAGACGCTGCTGGGTGAGCCAGACCAGTCCGGCCACTGCGAAACAAACGAGTGACAAGCCGACGGTGGCAGCCACCATCAGGCGCTGCGGCCACGTGCGTCGGAGACGCTTACCCTGTGTCTCCTCAGTCATGACGCTCCGACGATATCCACCTGCGTTACCCAGCGACCGTCGGGGCGACCGTTCGCAGGTTCAGCCGGTGGGGTCGAGGGTGACGTCGCAGGTGATCGCGTCGGCCACCCCCAACTCGACTTCGGCGATTGAGCCGGCGGCGAGAAGGTCAGCCAAGCCAGCAGCAAGCGCGTCGTGCATGGTGACGGGGGCGTTGATCACTACTCGCGACACCGCAGCGCGCTGGCTCACCTTGGCTTCCGACTTCGCTCGCCGTACAAGCGTGAGCACCTCGATAACGGGCTCGAGGATCGATGGATCGGCCTCGATGCCCGAGGTGCCCGGCCACGACTCAGCGTGCACGCTTGTGTGTTTCCACCAGCTCCACACCTCTTCAGCTGCGAAGGGGATGAACGGTGCGAGGAGGCGCTGCATCGTGCTGAGAGCACTCCGCAGCGCAACCAGCACTGAGGCCTGCGCAGCCGACTCGACGCCTTCGCCGTACGCGCGATTCTTGACGAGCTCGACGTGGTTGTCGCAGAACCACCAGAAGAAGGTCTCGGTCCGCTCGAGAGCTCGGGCGTAATCGAACGCAGCAAATGCGTCGGTGGCATCGGTGACAACCAAGTCGAGTCGGGCCAACATTGCCGCATCGATCGGCTCGGTGACCGAGTCGCTGAGGGGGCTGCCAAGTGTTGCGTCGGCATCGGCGGGTACGCCGAACGACAGCACGAACTTCGACACGTTGAGGAGCTTGTTAGCGAGTTTGCGACCTACCTTCATCTGGTCTTCGCTGAACGCGGTGTCTACGCCTGGCCGAGCTGACGCGGCCCAGTACCGGACGGCGTCAGTGCCGTGTTGCTCGAAGAGCCCCATCGGCGTGACGACGTTGCCCTTTGACTTCGACATCTTTTTGCGGTCGGGATCAAGAATCCAGCCCGACAGCGCAGCGTGGGTCCACGGCGCGCAGTCGTGCTCGTGATGTGAGCGGACCACGGTCGAGAACAGCCAGGTGCGGATGATGTCGTGGCCCTGCGGACGCATGTCGTACGGGAACACCCGCTCGAAAAGCCCGTCGTCTTCATCCCAGTGTCCGGCGATTTGAGGCGTGAGCGACGAGGTGGCCCACGTGTCGAAGATGTCGGTCTCGCCTGTGAACCCACCGGGTTGATCACGCTGGTCGGGGCCGAAGCCAGCGGGGTCGTCGGTCGATGGATCGATCGGCAGCTGACCATCGTCGGGCAGGATCGGCGAGTCGTATAGCGGCTGACCGGCCTTGTCGAGCCGGTACCAGATTGGGATCGGCACACCGAAGAACCGTTGGCGCGACACAAGCCAGTCTCCATTGAGACCCTCAACCCAGTTGTCGTAGCGGTGCTGCATGTGGCCCGGGTGCCAGGCAAGTTCGGTGCCCCGGGCGATCATTCGAGCGTTGAGCTCGGGTTCGCGGCCGCCGTTCTTGATGTACCACTGCCGCGACGTGACGATCTCAAGTGGGCGATCACCTCGCTCGTAGAACTTCACCGGATGCTGGATGGGCTCGGGCTCACCGACGAGTAGGCCCGCTTCGGTTAGATGCTCGACAACGGCGCGCTGGGCCTGGTTCGGGTATTTGCCGGCGATGCGCTCGTAGGCGAGGGCGTCCACGCCTGCGGGTGCGTCGGGTAGAATGCGGCCGTCGCGACCGATTATCGGTCGCATGTCGAGTCGCAGCTCTCGCCACCATGTGACGTCGGTGGTATCGCCGAATGTGCAGATCATGGCGATGCCAGAGCCCTTGTCGATCTTGGCCAGCTCGTGGGCCTTCACCTCGACCATCTGGCCGTACAAGGGAACTGTGACGGTCTGGCCGAAGAACGGCTGGTACCGCTCATCATCGGGGTGAGCTACGAGCGCCACACACGCAGCGAGCAGCTCGGGACGAGTAGTCTTAATGTTCAACGTGCCAGAACCGTCGGTGAGCGCAAATGGAATCTCGTGGTATGCGCCGGGCCGCTCACGGTCCTCCATCTCGGCTTGGGCGACGGCGGTACGGAAGTCGATATCCCACAGGGTCGGCGCCTCCTGGCTGTACGCCTCGCCTCGGCGGACGTTGTTGAGAAACGCCTGCTGGCTTACTCGACGCGATCGCGCGTCGATGGTGGCGTAGTGCTGGTTCCAGTCGACGCTTAGTCCGAGCCGTCGGTACAGCTGCTCGAAGACCTCCTCGTCCATCTGGACGAGCTCATCGCAGAGTTCAAGGAAGTTGGGCCGTGAGACCGGAACGGCCTGATGTTTCTTCGGCGGGTCGCCGCGGAACGGAGGCTCGAAACCCTTCTGGTAGGGCTGGCTCGGGTCGCATCGGACGCCGAAGTAGTTCTGCACGCGCCGCTCGGTCGGCAGGCCGTTGTCGTCCCAACCCATCGGGTAGAAAACTGTCTTGCCAGACATGCGCTGGAAGCGGGCGATCAGATCAGTGTGGGTGTAGCTAAACACATGGCCCATGTGCAGCGAGCCCGAAACCGTCGGCGGCGGCGTGTCGATCGAGAAGACCTCGTCCCGTTCGGCCGAATCGTCGAATCGGTAGGTGCCATCCGTCTCCCACCGGGTGGCCCAGCGGTCTTCGATGCCATCCAAAGTCGGCTTCTCGGGAATTTGGGTCATATACGGGCGAGGTTATCGACGCGGCGGTCCGAGGCCCCGTTCCGCGCTGGCGACGTCACACCGCAACTCGTGAGACCGGTCGTTCAGATGGAGCGCTCGATTCACTTCCATCAGTCATCGACGCGGATCTCGCCGTAACGGCCGTCGGTCCTGACGGCCGACGATGTCCATGCGAGCTCCAAGGAAAAACGCGCCGGCTTGATGCTTCGGACCAGCGCGTTGTCGACCAGCGTCGAAATCGTTCGCTCGAGGCTCGTCGGGTCGCTCGTACACTCGATGTCGTGCTGCACCTGTACGACACCGCAAGCCGCGAGGTTCGTGAGCTCGTAATGCGCGAGGCCGGGAAGGTGTCGATCTACCTTTGCGGTCCCACCGTATACGGTCCGGCCCACCTCGGCCATGGCCGGGCAACGCTGAGCTACGACATCCTCGTTCGCTATCTCGAGTGGACCGGCATCGACGTGCGTCTTGTATCGAACGTGACTGACATCGAAGACAAGATCATCGAACGTGCCCTCAGCGAGGGTCGCCCCTGGATTGACATCACCACCAAGTGCGAGGCGATGTGGTGGAAGGCGATGGATGGCATCGGCAACCGGCGCCCCGATGACGTCCCCCATGCCACCGAGTACGTGGATCAGATGGTCATGCTCATTCAGCAACTCGTCGAGCGAGACGCTGCATACGTCACCGATGACGGGGTGTATATGAGCGTCGAATCGGTCGACGACTACGGCCTGCTCGCGCACCAGTCGGTCGACGACATGCGAACAGGAGGCGGCGACCGCAAGGTGGTCGGCGCTGCGGGCAAGCGGCACCCGGCCGACTTCGTGCTGTGGAAGTTCAAGCACGACGAGCCGACCGAGAGCGATCCTGCATGGACATCACCGTGGGGACCGGGCCGTCCTGGCTGGCATTCCGAGTGCGTGGTGATGAGCCTCGACCTACTGGGCGAGGGCTTTGACCTGCACTGCGGTGGGCAAGACCTCAAGTTCCCACACCACGAGAACGAACGTGCGCAGGCCGTGGCGGTGGGTAAGGAATTCGCGCAGCACTGGATGCATCACGGTTTCATCGTCGATGCCGAAGGCGAAAAGATGTCGAAGTCGATTGGCAACGTCGCCAATCTGCTTGATCTCATTGAGCACTACGACCCGCGCTCTTACCGACTTGTTTTGCTCCAGTCGCACTACCGCTCGCCGATCGCGCTCGGCCAAGCCGCCATCGACCAGGCCGTCGCCTCGCTCGACGGGCTCGACTCGTTCGCTCGTCGAGCGGCGCCAGTCGCTGAGGGCAGAATGTCTGATCCTGCCGTGCTCGACGCCTTCCGTGCGGCAATGGACGATGACCTCGACACTCCGAAGGCGATGTCACTGGTGTTCGATACGGTGCGCTCAGTTAACGCTGCGATCGACGCAGGTGACGACACTGCGGGCCCGCTCGCTGCCGCGGTGTTCGAAATCTGCGGTGCGGTGGGTCTCGCGCTGGGTGGCAAGGTCGATGATGTGCCCCCCGAGGTCAAAGCGAAGGCAGCTGCGCTCGATTTGGCCCGGACCGCTAAGGACTTCGCCAGCGCTGATGCAATCCGTGCTGAACTGCAGGCCGATGGTTGGATCGTCGAAACGACCAAGGGCGGCACCACCGTTCGTCAGTGATGTCGCCCTGTCGAATTCTGCTCAGGAATAGAAGTCCTCAACGATGACCCGGGGGCGTCGCGCGGCCCTCGGTTCGAACAGGGATGTAGTTGGTCCTCCTTGCTCTGATTGTTTTGGTGTCGGAGACCTCATCGACAACCTTGGAATGACTCTTGGTCAGCGGAGCGTGCGTCGGCCATGGCGCGGTGCCCGTAGTTTTCGGAGCGCGCGAGGTCGTCGATCTCATCCGGCTGGCGGCGGGAGCGGGAGAGTCCGCCGACAGCGGTTTCGACGCCCTCGTCGGTGACCAGTTTTTCAGCGGGCCGGCGCCGATGATCATGGATGGACGGTTTGGGTTGTCGGGGGCTCAGATGTATGACCCGGTGACGACCCACCTCTGCCTATGAAGGGAGGGTGTCCGGGTCCGAGACGAGGGCGCAAACAGCATCTTCGGCGCGCCCCACAATTGGCCACCTCCAACTCGTGGTCAGTGATCCCGGCGGGGTCGCAAGAGCGGTCGTCAGGGTTGCCTCGGGGTGGACATTCTAGTTACTGGTCGGTAACTTAAGATCATGACCGATTTTTCGATGGCGCTCAACGAAGACCAACTGACCCTCCAAAAGTGGGTCCACGACTTCGCCGAAACAGTCGTCCGACCGGCCGGCGAAGAATGGGACGAGAAGGAAGAGTTCCCGTACCCGATCGTTGAGCAGGCTAAGGAGATCGGCCTTTACTCGTGGGAGTTCATGGCCGAAGCAATGATGAACGACCCGACGGGACTCTCAATGCCGATCGCCATCGAAGAGCTGTTCTGGGGCGACGCCGGCATTGGAATGGCCATCATGGGCTCGGGCCTCGCAGCCGCTGGCATTGCTGCAGCGGGAACGCCTGAACAGATGATGGAATGGGTGCCGCAGTGTTACGAGAATGCCGGTACTGGCAAGCTCGCCCTGGGCGCCTTCTGCGCTTCCGAGCCTGACGCGGGCTCTGATGTTGGCGGGTATCGCACGTCGGCGAAGTACGACGAGTCCAGCGACGAGTGGGTCCTTAACGGCACCAAGGCTTGGATCACAAACGGTGGCATCTCCGATATCCACGTTGTTGTTGCAGTGGTCGACCCCGAGCTTGGATCGAAGGGTCATGCCAGCTTCATCGTTCCCCCAGGGACGAAGGGCCTGTCGCAGGGCCAGAAGTACAAGAAGCACGGCATCAAGGCCAGCCACACCGCCGAGGTCGTGCTCGACGACGTGCGGGTGTCGGGCAGCATGCTGCTTGGCGGCAAGGAGAAGCTCGATGAGCGTCTCGCGAAGGTTCGCCGTGGCGAGCGGGGCAATGCCCAGGCAGCGATGCAGACCTTCGAGGCCACCCGTCCGGCCGTCGGCGCACAGGCCCTGGGTATCGCCCGCGCCGCCTATGAGTACGCCCTCGAGTACGCCAAGGAGCGCCACGCGTTCGGTCGCCCGATCATCATGAACCAGTCCATTGCGTTCATGCTCGCCGACATGGCGACCGAGATTGAGGCCAGCCGCAACATGATTCACCGCGCTGCCTGGCTCGGCAAACATCGTGCCTTTAAGAACGGCGAGGGTTCGATGGCCAAGCTCAAGGCTGGCCGCACCGCCACCTGGGTCACCGAGCGTGCGATCCAAATCCTCGGCGGTTACGGCTACACCCGCGAGTACCCGGTCGAGCGTTGGCATCGTGACGCGAAGATTCACGACATCTTCGAAGGCACCGAGCAGATCCAACAGCTCGTGATCTCTCGCGCCATCTCCGGCCTGCGGATCGAATGACCTCCGAGCTGGGGTGACTCAGCATCTTTAGTCGGTCGCTGCGGCGAGAACCTACTCTCTCGCCAGACGCGAGCGGGTGGAAAGGCTCTGCCGGCGAGAGTCGTATTGATACCACCGAGGACGAGCGACCTTGTCTTGGTGGAACAGCCCTGCGGCATTTCGTCGGCCGGTAGCGGCTCAATTCGATGGCCCCGATGAGGTAAGACAGCTGCTCGTTAAGTCAGTGCCGAGCAATGTGCACATCAAGCCAAGGAACTGCGCACCCCTTGTCAGGTCTATTTCGCGACCGTCTGCTACTGCACGATTTCAGCGGCATTGGTCGGTATGCGGCACGTATCGCTCGGTCCGCTGCTCCAGAACGAGGGACGAACTCGATGATCCAGATGCCTTAGTTTGAAAGAGCGGCTGGGCGTTCAGCGGGCTCTTTGTTCAGCGGGCTGGTCCACTTTGCAGCTGGCAGGTCTGTTCCGATAACTAATCGAGCATTGGTCCCAGCAAGGGCACGATGCAGGTAGCCCGCTGGTGCTTGCAGCCGGCAGCCCGGACCGAGTTCCAGGACCTCGCCGTCTTCGTTTTCCACGGACCCGCTGCCGGAGATGACCCACGTGACAGCAGCAAACTCGTGCCAGTGCAAGGACTCATCCTCGTCGTGCGAGTCGTCGAACGCCAAGCCATGAAAACCCATAGCGGCTACTTGCTCTAGCGCTTCGGATTCGGTGATCGGCGGCCCTGTCGTGAAGTCGTATTCCATTGCTATTCGTTCCATTCTCGAAGCTGTACCCGGTTCATCCGGCTGGCGCCGGCGTGCCGTCTTCATAGCAGACTCGCACGATCGACGACGATGGGCCAGGGAGACGCCTGTGACCGGTTACGGAAGAAACGTTGGCCCGAGCGAGGGCTGCGGTGCGCACGGCGGTGCGACGGTCGTAACGTCATCTGGGTCGGCCCCATCGTTGTCGTTGGAATTCGCGGCTCTGTCCTCAAGCGGCGCGCCCGAGTCGATCGCACCGGCCGAAAAGCGTTCGATCCACGAGTTCGTCGTGGCTGCTCGCAGACCCGACACGAAAGTCTCGAGTTGGTCAAATGGCACGGTGTCGCTCGACACGGCGAAGACCGACGACGCATCACGCCAGTAGATGGCGACCGGGTCGACCTGGTCATCGGAAATGTCGAGGTCGCCCTCGCCGAGCGCTGCTTCCCCTAGCCACACCATCTCGACCGGTTGCGAGCCGCCCGGCAGCAACTGGGCGACCGAGCCGCCGGGCACCTGGCGGAGCGTGATGAACCGATCGCCG
>Ga0213866_10002013_pt1 | contig 14708 bp, 13 predicted proteins | sample PICome_11_FD_160079 | JGI IMG/M metagenome (GOLD analysis project Ga0213866, IMG submission 160079) | Coastal seawater microbial communities near Pivers Island, North Carolina, United States - PICO284 | ecosystem: Environmental > Aquatic > Marine > Coastal | place: USA: North Carolina...
CAGCGGCGTTAAAAACCGCATTCGCCGTGGTCGCGGCCCCGGCTCCGGCAAGGGTAAAACCTCCGGTAAGGGTCACAAGGGTGCAAAGGCTCGTAAGAGCTTCAAGCTGCGCCTCTACTTCGAAGGCGGCCAGATGCCGACGGTTCGCCGTCTGCCCAAGCGCGGCTTCAACAACAAGCGCTTCCGCACGGAATACGCGGTGTTGAACGTCGCTGATCTGGAAAAGGCTTTCGAGAACGGCACGCTGAAGGGCAAGATTGGCCCGGACGAGCTTCTCGCAGCAGGCCTGATCAACCGCTTGATGGACGGCGTGAAAGTGCTGGCCAAGGGCGAGATCAAGCAGAAGATCGACATCAGCGCTCACCGCTTCAGTGGTGCAGCGAAGGAAAAGATTGAAGCTGCCGGCGGCAAAGTCTCGGTGATTGAGCGATAAGACTTGCGCCGGGTGGCCCCAAAGGGTGGCCCGGCGCTTGCTATTTGCTCGGGAATGCTGTGAAAGCATCTTTCGGTGCCGCTATGCCTCCATTAGCGCAAGCCAAGCGCTTGCGGATTGGACAGCGAAAGCTAGTTTGGCCCGGCTGACACCTCGTCAAAACACATACCCTGCGGCGAGTACGCTGATCGGGATGGGATCAGAGATATGGCCTTCGACAAGCCCTCCGAACTGTTTAGTAACCTGCTCAAGGTTCCGGAACTGCGCAAGCGTTTTTGGTTTACGATTTTCGCCTTGAGCGTGTATCGCATTGGTTTTGCGATTCCCGTACCGGGCATCGATTCCTTGCGCTTCAACGCGGCCTTTGCGGAGCAGATTCAGGACTCATGGGCAGCCGGTCTGCTGGGTATCTACAATACCCTTTCCGCCGGTTCGATCATGCAGTTCACGATCTTCGCGCTCGGTATCATGCCCTACATCAGTGCTGAGATCATATTCCAGTTATTGACCAAAGTGATTCCGCAGTTTGAAGAGCTGCAGAATGAAGGCGAGCAAGGCCGGCGCAAGCTGAAGCAGTACTCGCGCTTTGTGACGCTGGGTATCTGCGTGCTGCAGTCGACCTTTGTCTGCACGCTGCTGACCAGTGATCCGACGCTATCCGCGACCATTGTGAGTGGCGTGTCTGCGACGCAGTTCTACTTCTCGACGGTCATTACCATGACTGCGGGTACCTTCTTCCTGATGTTCCTTGGCGACAAGATCACGGAAAAAGGGCTGGGCAATGGTACGTCATTGATCATTCAAGCCGGCATTTTGGCGAGTCTGCCTCAGACGGTGCTGCGCCTTGCGGGTCCGATGTTCGACTCCGCTGCTGCGCCCGAAACGAAGGTTGAGTACTTCGTTGCGACGATGCTCCTGGTGGCGATGTTTGTGACGATCACCTTCGGCATCGTGCAGATCACGCTTGGACGTCGCGAGATTCCGATTCAGCACCAGAAGCACACCCGTGGTTCCGGTGGAGTCGCTCGCCGCCAGTCCATTCCGCTCAAGGTTGACCAGGCTGGTGTGATCCCGATTATCTTTGCTTCCGCGCTGCTCGTCTTCCCGACGCTGCTCTTTGATCAGCTGGCGAAGGTGGCAACGGGCGATGGAGTCCTCATCACCTTCATCCGAGTGTTCTGCGAAGATATCGAGAGTGCTTTCAACAACTTCGGCTGGATGTACGAGATGTCGTATGTCGCCCTGATCTTCTTCTTCACTTACTTCTGGACGCAGTTGACCTTCAGCCCGCCAGAGCTAGCGAAGAACATGCGCGAATGGGGTGCCTACATCCCCGGCGTGAGACCAGGCAAGGACACGATCGCCTACTTGACCACCGTTCTGAAGCGCATGACGCTTGCCGGGGCGACCTTCCTAGCGCTTGTCGCGGTGATCCCGAACCTCTTCCCGCACCTTGCGGAAATGATCTTTGGGGATTCGCAGGCGCTGACGGAAAACCGAATGTTCTATCGCATCATCGGTGGTACGGGACTGCTCATTGTGGTGAGCGTCGCGCTCGACTTGGTGCAGAAGATCGAAGCAGAGATGATCACCCGTGCATACGAGGGTGGAGATCAAGCGGGTGCACGCCGCGTGCGCCGCTCGTAGTGAGGATCGAGCGCTCAGGGCAATCTGAGGCTGCTCAAAGTAGAATCGAGCACGATTCGTGCATGGAAAAGCAGAGGGGGCTTGGTCTTCCTCTGCTTTCATGCCAAACGCGCTGGGCACGACGTGTGCGGGCGAATTGTGCAGGCTCTTGTGCTGAAGCGACGAGTGCGCTTGACGCCGACGAGCCAGCAAGGGGGAAGCATGGGCATTTCACGCATTGTTCTTTTCGGCCCACCGGGTGTTGGCAAGGGAACGCAGGCCGCACGTTTGCGCGATGCTTTGAACGTTCCGCATATCTCCACCGGTGATATTCTGCGCGAGAACGTGAAGAGTGGTACGGAACTAGGCAAGCAGGCCAAGGCCTTCATGGATGCTGGTAAGCTCGTCCCCGATGATCTGGTGATCGCCCTCGTGGCGGACCGCTTGTCGCGCGACGATTGCAAGGCTGGCTACATCTTCGATGGCTACCCTCGCACGGCTGAGCAGTACAAAGCGCTGGAGAGTATTCTGGCTGAGAAGGGAATGCCGGCGCAGGCTGTGCTCTTTTTCTCGGTAGATGATTCGGTGATTGTCGAGCGCATCTCAGGACGCCGCGTTTGTCGATCCTGCGGCTCGGTCTATCATGTGAAGTTCAGTCCGAGTCCGAAGGGCGACATCTGCAATGAGTGCGGCGGTGAGCTCTATCAGCGCTCGGATGACAATGAAGCTTCGGTCGCGCAGCGTCTGGAAGCGTACAGGGAAATGAGCAAGCCCCTGCTGGAACTCTACCGCGAGTCTGGCTTGCTACACGAGATTGACGCGGCTGACGCCCCGGATGTGGTGTACGCGAAAACTGAGACTGCGCTAGGGTTAGCGTAGCAGAACAGCGCCGCGACCTTGCTGAGACGAGCAAAGAGCGAGCGCCAGAGACGGGTCAGAGATCCGAAAAGCGAGATGCGATGGTTTCGCGCAGCTCCAAAGTCCTGCTGAAATCCGGCGATGCGCTGGAAGCCATCCGGCAAGCCGGCGGAGTTGTTGATCGCTGCCTCGATATGATTCGCAAGGAAGCGAAGCCTGGGCAGTCTTTGTCCGAGCTCGACCGCCGCTGCGCTGAGCTGATCAAGAGTGCCTCGATGCTGCCCTGCTTGGGCGAAGTGCGTAAGCTCGACAATGCGCGGCCCTTTGATTACGCCGTTTCGCTCTGCGTGAACCAGTCGGCAATCTTTGGTGCTCCGATCGGCTACGAGCTGGCGGAAGGCGACCTGCTGAGTGCGGAAGTTGGCGTTAGTAACGAGGGCTGGCACGCTCTGGCGGCTACCAGTTTGATGATCGGCGCGGAGAATGAAGTTGCGCTAACGATTATTGAAGCAGCGCATTCGGCGCTGGAAGCTGCGATCGCGCAGATCCAGCCCGGTGCTCCGCTGCGCAAGATTTCGAGCGCGATCGAGGATACTCTTCGGAAGTATCCCCTGATCGAGCCGGTGAAAGAGTATGGCGGCCACGGTATTGGTCGCTCGTTGGTGGAAGCGCCAGACGTACCAAATTATTTGCCGCGCGGCTGGCCAGGTGCATTGCTTGAGCAGACGTTGGAAGCTGGAACGGTCTTAGTAGTCTCGCCAATCGTGGCTGAGGGCTGGGCGCGACTGCATCGCGATGGCGACAAGGGCTTGGTGACGCTGGATGGCGGGCTTGCCGCACACGTATCTGAGACCATAGTGGTAACTGAGTCGGGCCATGAACTTTTGACACACGCAAGCAAAAGCTGAGAAAAAACAACTTCGGAGCTTGAATCGGAGTAATCAAATCACTACTTTACGTCGCTCCCACGACCTGAAGAAGAGCGCGGACATTGTGGGACTGAAACAACAGCGGTAGGTGTATGGCGAAAGAAGCCCCAATTCGGGTCGAAGCAGAAGTTGTCGAGTCGCTTCCAAACGCGACTTTTCGGCTGAAGCTGGAAAACGGCCACGAGGTCCTGGGCCACATTTCTGGGAAGATGCGTATGTTCTACATCCGTATCACGCCTGGGGACAAGGTGACAGTCGAGCTGAGTCCTTATGATCTGAATAAGGGCCGGATCGTACACCGGAACTGACGCAGTCAGTGCAAGATTTGAACGTCGTCGGGAGCGATGTTGCCGACGGCGCTTTCCGCAACCGATGAAAAGTCTGTGGAAAACTTCGCGGAAAGCCAGTGAGAACTCTGGCGGAAACGTGTAAAGCGGTTAGGTGAAGAGATGAAAGTTCGAACGTCTGTCAAGCGCATCTGTGAGAGCTGTAAGGTGATTCGCCGCCACGGTGTGGTTCGCGTGATCTGCAGCAACCCGCGCCATAAGCAGCGCCAGGGCTAAGCGAAATACGCTTTGGTCCCCACCCTCCTCGTCTGCGCGCTCCATGAGATTGAGCGACGCCAAGATAAGGAAGGGCGGATCGAGCTTCGGTCAGCAAGCCAGGAGACTGGCACAGGATATAGAGGGTAGTTCATGCCACGTCTTCTCGGTGTAGACATTCCGGCCAATAAGCCAATCTGGGTTTCGCTGCAGTCGATCTATGGGGTTGGCCCCAAGGTTGCGCGCGACGTGTGTGAAGCTTTGGCGCTCGATGCGCAGCGCCGCGCACATACGCTGACGGCTGATGAAGTTACGCAACTGACCGCTCAGATCGAGGACAACTACTCGGTCGAGGGTAACCTTCGCCGCCTGACGACGGAACACATCCGCCGCCTGCGCGACATCAAGTGCTACCGCGGTTCGCGCCATCGCGCGAGTCTGCCGGTGCGTGGCCAGCGCACCCGCACGAACGCCCGTACCCGTAAGGGCCCGCGTAAGACGATTGCTGGTAAGAAGATTGCTGCGCGCTAGGCACTCGTAGCGTACCGGCTGAGTATTCCGGTGCGAGTCTGCCAAAAGCAGTGGGTGGTGAGCGAGCGAAGACTGAGCGTCTGCGCTTTGCACTACTCCCCGAGAGCTTCATAGCGAGTTTGATTGACGAGGATGCGAGATGTCTGAAGACCAGGCAAAAGACCCAGCAGCGCAAGCTCCTGCAGCGAAAGACGCTGCCGGTGCCGCAAGCAAAGAAGCGACCGGTGCGGCAGCTCTGCCCCCGCCGCGTCGCAAGAAGGGCAAACGCAGTGTGCCGCGCGGTATCGCGCATGTACGCAGCACCTTCAACAACACCACCATTGCGGTGTCCGATCAGAACGGCGATATCATCGCCTGGAAGAGCGGCGGTGCAATGAAGTTTAAGGGCAGTCGCAAGGGTACGCCCTTTGCCGCCCAACGCGCCGCCCAAGAAGTGGGCGAAATCTGCCGTGGCAAGCACGGCATGCGCGAAGTGGACGTGCGGGTTCAAGGCCCGGGTCCCGGCCGTGAGTCGGCGATTCGTGGACTGCAATCCGCTGGCATCGACATCAAGTCGATCGAGGATGTTTCTCCGCTGCCGCATAACGGCTGCCGTCCGCGCAAGAAGCGCCGCATCTAAGAGCTTGAGCTTCGTTGCCTCTTGGCGCTGAGTAGCGCTTAGCTGGCATGATGTGAGCTTGATTGCTACCTGAGCACGATCAGGTCTGAGAGTACTGAAGCGCTTCTAAAGCACACGCACGACGAGACGGACGACTGAGGAGGTTTCGATGCGAATCCGCTGGCGCGGCCTTGAGCTACCGAGCAATGTCAGGGTCGAAGAAGATACGCTGACTGACCGTTACGGAAAATTTACGGTTGAGCCTTTCGAGCGTGGTTTTGGCACGACGATCGGTAATTCATTTCGCCGCGTCCTCTTGAGTTCGCTGGAAGGCACTGCCGTTACCAGCGTCCGCATTAAGGGCGTGGACCACGAGTTCACAGGCATGCCTGGTGTGTATGAAGATACGCCCCTCGTGCTGATGGCCTTCAAGCGCCTGCAAGTGAACTTGATCGGTGATGGTCCTAAGATCGTCACGATCGATGTGGATAAGAAGGGTGAAGTGACCGCCGCCGACATCACACCCGATGCCGACGTCGAGATTAAAAGCCCTGACCTTAAGCTCTGCACGCTGACCGAGAAGCGTCCCTTTCAAGCTGAGTTCACTGTCGCCCGCGGCCGTGGTTACGTCAGCGCGGAAGAGCACACGCCCGATCCTTCGATCGGTACGATCCCGGTCGACGCAGTCTACACGCCGATTTCACGTGTTCGCTACAAAGTGGAGAACACGCGCGTCGGTAAGATGACGAACTACGATCGTCTCGTCCTGGAAATCTGGACGGACGGTACAGTGACGCCTGAGAACGCTCTGGTCGAAGCTGCGAAGATTCTGCGTAAGCACCTGAATCCTTTCGTGCAGTACTTCGATCTGAAGCAGCAGTTCATCACCGGCACGGTCGAAGTTGGCGCCGCAGCGCGTGAGAGTGAAGAGCAGGAAGCCGTTCGCAAGAAGCTTTCCTTGCCGATCACTGAGCTTGATCTCAACGTGCGTGCGAACAACTGCATGAAGGCAGAGAAGATCTACACGATTGGCGACCTTGTTGGTCGCACGGAAGATCAACTGCTTGAGATTCGCAACCTGGGTAAGACCACGTTGCGTGAAGTGAAGAAGAAGATTCAGGACATGGGCCTCGACTTCGGCGTCAACGTCGATGAGATCATGGGCCGCCATAGCGAAGAGTCCGAAGGCGCGATCGCTGCCAAGTAAGGTAGCTTTCACCCTTCAGGCCCTAGCTCTGGTGCTTGAGTCTGATGAAGTGAAGATAAGTGGCCGCCCGCTGGGGAAGCGGGCGGCAATACAACGAAACCGACAGCGAGAGATGGCCCCTGTTTGTGGCCACGCGCGCAAGCGCGCCGGGACTTTGGAGAAGAACGATGCGTCACCGCAAACGAGGCCGCAAACTTGGCGTGAGCCCTTCGCACCGCAAGGCTCTCGGCCGTAACATTATCCAAAGCCTCGTCGACAACGAGCGGATCATCACGACCGTGCCGAAAGCGAAGCAGTTCAAGCCCTTGGCTGAGAAGATCATCAATCTCAGCAAGGAAAAGACGCTGCACAACATTCGTCGCGTCGAGAAGTTGCTTGGCAACCGCGATCTGCAGATCGAGTTCATGGAAGACCTGGAAGACGACTCCAAATCGCACATCCGCACGGTCATCCAGAAGCTTTTCGATGATATCGGCCCGCGCAACAAGACCCGCGAAGGTGGTTACACGCGCATTCTGCGCCTCGCCAAGCGTCGCCTTGGTGATGGCACGGAGCGCTGCATCTTTGAGCTCGTCGAAAGCGACGTAGCCATGGAAAAGCTTGATTCCGGCACGAAGTCGAACAAAGACGAAGCAGCGGCTGCCAGCGCCTAAAGCGTTGCCCGCTACAGGGCGCTAGACCCGGTCCACGCTTGTGTTCCGGGTCTTTTGCACCCCTCGGAGTGAGCACGCTTTCCGAGCTAGATGGAGTCGCTTCATCCGCTTCGCGGGGGCGACTCGTCGAGCTGAAGCAAACTCGCGAGCGAGTGAATCATGCGAATTGACGTGCTAACCCTCTTCCCCGGCATGTTTGCGGGAGCTTTGGGCGAAAGCATCGTCAGCCGCGGAATTGAAGCGGGAGCCCTTGCGGTTCACCTGCACAACTTTCGCGACCACGGCATTGGCCGCCACCAGAAGGTGGATGATACGCCCTGCGGCGGTGGGCCAGGCTTGGTGCTCTACGCTGGCCCGATCCTCAACGCGCTCGATTCAGTCGAGCTTACTGGGACGACCGGCGCGAGTGCAGAAGCGATAGCCAGCGCAAAGCAAGCAAGCGAAGCAGCACCTGCGCGAGTCAAGCGCGTGCTCTTCACCCCGCAAGGCCGCCCGCTCACTCAAGAAGTTGTGCGAGAGCTGGCCAGCGAAGAGAGACTGATCCTGCTCTGCGGCCATTACGAAGGCTTTGACGAGCGCATCAGGCTGCTGCGCGAGTGGGATGAGATCAGCTTGGGCGACTTTGTCCTGACGGGCGGAGAGCTGCCCGCTATGGTGCTGATCGACGCAATGGCGCGCCTCCTGCCTGGAGTACTGGGCGATGAGACGAGCGCGCACGATGAAAGCTTTGAGGACGGGCTGCTGGAGTATCCCCAGTACACTCGACCTTTAGAGTACGAAGGTTTGAAGGTTCCGGACGTCTTGCTGAGCGGCCATCACGCGAACATCGCGAAGTGGCGGTTAGAGCAGGCCAAGGAACGGACGAAGCAGCGCCGACCCGATCTTTGGGAGCGCTATCAGAGGAATGAGTCCTCAACGAAGTGACCGGCCTGCACAAGCAACTGGCCGGCAAGAGACACGGCTCAAGGCAGCACGGTCACGGAGGGAAAGATCATGGGCGGATTCGCATACGAACTCGAGCGCGAGACAGTAACCAAGGATAACATTCCGACTTTCGAAGTCGGTGATTCCATGGACGTCCACGTGCGTATCACTGAAGGCAACAAGGAACGCATCCAGGTGTTCAGCGGCGTCGTTATCGCCCGCAAGCACCAGGGCCTGCGCGAGACCGTCACCGTGCGCCGTTTGGTTGCTGGTGAGGGCGTCGAGCGCGTCTTCCCGCTGCACAGCCCGAGCGTTGAGAAGTTCGAGATCACGCGTCGCGGTAACGTCCGCCGCGCCAAGCTCTACTACTTGCGCGACCGCGTTGGCAAGGAAACCCGCATCAAGGAAGATCTCAAGCGCTCGCGCAAGAACGAGATCGACCAGCGCCGTATCGCCAACGCCAAGCCCGCCGCTGCTGAAGCGCCCGCGGCTGAAGCCGAAGGCGAAGCTGCTGCCGAATAAGCAGAAGCATCAATCTGAAAGCGCGGCGACTGCCAGTTCAGTCGCCGCGCTTTTTTGCGTCATCCATTCCGGCTGATAGGTGCGCTTTATGTTGCACTTCACCGCCATTCAGGTACGCTGATTTCGAGCCAACTATCGGGGCCCCTACCCTGACTTCCCGGAGATATTGAATGCAGACATGTGAGACTTTGAAAAGCGGAGCCAATCGGCTCGCGTTGATGTTGTTGATGCTGAGCTGCGCGTTTTACGCGTCTGATCTACGCGCCGATCCTGCTTCGCCCGATTACCACGAATTCGCGCTGCCCGGCGGCGGCAGCTTGAGCGCGCGCGTGATTGGCGACGAATACTGGAACGCCTGGCAGGATGACGCTGGCCGCACCCTGATTCGCGATGAGTCAGACACCTTCTTCTATGCGCGCAAAGCACCGAGCGGCGAGCTGATCGCTAGCACGCTGCGAGCAGGCATTGATGCGCCTATCGATCAGGCTGGCTTGCGTCCTTCGAGCGAGATCATTGCTCGCGCGCGTTCGATCGCGAAGCCAGCGCTAGCGCCGCAAGCTGGGACGAGTAGAACGCGCTCGTCGAGTACGAAGTCCATTCCCAATCCGCCGAGCGGCTCGCGTCCCTACATCGCGATTGTCGTCGGCTTCTCGAATCGCGCGATTGATACCAGCGAATCGCAATGGGTGAACTACTACTTCGGTAGCTCGAACTCAGTCGCTGCCTACTACAGCGAAGTCTCCGGCGGTCAATTCACGATCGTGCCGGGCCAGGAGTCATATGGCGCGAGCAACAACGGCGTGGTCTTTGTCAGCGTGCCGGGGTCGCATCCTAACACCAGCAACTCGTCGAACACCGCGATTGATGATCGCATCGTTGAGGCGATTCAAGCAGCGAACAACTCGATTAACTTCGCCGCCTACGACACCGACAGCAACGGCTTTGTCAGCACGGAAGAGCTTGGCCTTTCCTTTGTGTTCGCTGGCTACAGCGGCTCGGCTGGTGGGCCTAGCCCAAGCATCTGGCCGCACGCTTCGGTGCTCGGCGGGAATGGCTTGACGGTGGATGGCGTGCGTGTCAGCGCGTACTGGGGAGAGGGTGATCCGCGCACCGGCAACATCTTCGTCGGCGCTGAGCACAACACAGGATCAGCGCTGGCCACGGTCGGCACGGCCTGCCACGAGTATGGCCACGTGCTTGGCCTGCCGGATCTCTACGACACTTCGGATGCTTCGGAAGGCATCGGTGAGATTGGCTTGATGGGCGGCGGCAGTTGGACTGGCTCGCCCTCCGGCACTTCGCCCGTCCACTTCTGCGCGTGGAGCCGGATCGAGCTTGGCTGGACGACGCCCGTCAGCGCAAGCCTTGGCAACAGCTACAACCTGCAAGACGCGGCGACCGCATCGGCGAATCTCAAAGCCCTGCGCATTGATGTTGGCGGCACGGCGGGCGAGTACTTCTTGGTCGAGAATCGCCAAGGCACGGGCTTTGACTCTGGATTGCCCGGCAGCGGCAGTAGCTCGCGCGGCATCCTGATTTGGCATATCGACGAATCGAATGCCAGCAATTCCAGTGCAGTGAACAACTACCCGAACTTCACCGTCGATGTTGAAGAAGTCGGCAGCACGCAGAATCTGGAGCTATCGCCTTCGCATCCCAACTCGGATCGCGGCGAGAGCAGCGACTTCTTCCGCGCAAACAACGGCGCTGTTTTTTCGAACTCCAGCTCGCCGAACTCCAAGCGCAACGATGGTACTTCGAGCGGCATCATCATCGAGGTGCTGAGCAACTCAGGCAGCTCAATGCAGGTGCAATTCTCCAGCTCGCCTGAGCCGGTGATTACCAGCATCGCGCCGACGACTGCAACGGCAGGCGTGCAATTCAGCTATCAAGTTACGGCGACTGGCAACCCCGCGCCGACGATCAGCGGCAGCAATCTGCCGAGCTGGTTGAGCTTCACAGCGCCCGATACATTTAGCGGAACGCCGCCAAGTTCGGCGGTTGGATCAACGGTCAACTACAGCGTGCTCGCGATGAACAGCGCGGGCAACACTTCGCAGAGCGTCTCGCTCGAAATCGTCGGCGGCCCGATCATCACCGACGTGGTCTATCCCGAAGTGCTGCGCAATGCTGACAGCGAGATTCAGGGCAACTGGCTCGACAGCGTGACCAGCGTGCGCATCGGTGGCGTGGCGCAGGCGATTCAAGCGCAGAGCCGCACATCGATTACCATCACCGCCGCGAGCAACACGCCGCTCGGCGCGCAAACGCTGACCGTCAGCACCGCACAAGGCGCTACTGCTACGATCACGGTTGAAGTGTTCGCCAGCCAGCCGACCTTCGTTGGCGGCATCACCTACACGCCTCCTTTTGGCGGTAGGATCGGGCAGACGATCACGCTCAACAACAACACCACGACCGGCACTTTTGCGGGACGCCGCGTTGAGATCGGCAATGTTGAGCAACTCGTGCTGAGCGCAAGCTCATCGCAGATTCGTTTCGTGATCGTAGGCGGCACAGCGCTCGGCGCGCAGGAGCTGAGCTTCCGCTTTCGCGGTTCGCGCTCCTACTTCACCGGCTTTGACGTGACCGCGCCCGCAGCGCCTTCGGGCCTGATGCTCTCAAGCAACAGCGTGATTCAGGGCGACACCTTTCAGATCACGGGCAACGAAGTGGCGAGCATCGACACGATCACGCTGAACGGGAGCGCGCTGAGCTTTGATTTCGTCGACGAGACTACGCTTGATGTTCACACGGACGCCTCAACGCCTCTCGGCAACGGCATGAGCTTGCGCGTTGAGAACTCGGCAGGCTTTCAAACCTTCGGCTTGAGCGTGCAAACTGGCATCCCGAATATTACTTCAACGCCGAGCGGAACGACGCTCGCAGCAGGTGGATTCTTCTCCTACACCATGCAAGCGACGGGCAACCCGGCGCCGAGCTTCAGCATGACCAGCGGCCCAACCTGGCTCAGCGTGAACGGTGACGTGCTGAGCGGAACGCCTCCCACGCAAGCGGGCGGCATGAGCTTTAGTGTGAGCGTCGCAGCGACCAACTCGCGCGGCTCCGACTCACAACAATTCTCGCTGACGATCACGCAGCAACCGAGCGCGCCGGCGATCACCAGCACCGAGATCACTACCGCGATCATCGGCCAGGAGTATCGCTACACCGTGACCACGAGCGGCTTCCCAGCAGCTACGCTGAGCACCAACACGCTCCCCGCATGGCTGAGTTTCAGCGGCAATCTGCTTTCGGGGACGCCAGCGGAATCAGACTTTGGCCTGACTTCGCAGATCCAGATCACCGCTACGAACAGCTTGGGCATTCAGGGTCAAAGCTTCATGATTGACGTGACCTACGATCTTGGCCCGGGCAACGGCCCGACGATCAGCAGCGTCACGCCGACGCCGATCATGGCGGGCGCGCAGATGACGATCACCGGCACGCGCTTTCTCTCCCCCACCGTGCGCATCGGCTCAACCACGCAGACGGTGGTGAGCTGGACACCGACGGAGATCGTATGCGCCGTGAGCAGCAGCACGCTCAACGGCTCACTCGTCCTGCGCGTGATCACGGGTGAAGGCGAGACCTCAATGCTCGTCACCGTTGAAGGCGGCGCTACTGCCGGCGGCGGTGGTGGTGGAGGCGGCGGCGGAGGTTGCGCAATGCTCGCTCGCTCCAACTTGCCCTTCGCGCTGATTGCGCTCTGCTCGCTGCTCTCGCTGGTGTGGCTGCGCAAACGCCAGCTCACCATTCGTTAAAGAGGAAGAAGAGCTACATCAACAATGCGAACAAGCTCCCCAGAGCGCGGCGCGCGAACGCTGGCGCCGCGCTCAGGAGTTGCTCGCGTCTGCTCAGGAGCAGCGTTCTGCGCCGCATTGCGAGATAGGCGATTGTCGGTCGCCGATTGAGGGCATGGGCGATCGAGCCAATCCTTTCCTGTTAGCATTGCCTGAGCGCTGTAATATGCGTGCGACTTCTCGATTGGGTTTTTACGAGGTTGCCTATGTTTGGGTCTTTGCAGCTCAAGCTGATTGCGCTCTGCGTGGGGGTTTCGCTCCTCGCAGGCATCTTGCTGCTGATCGGGGTGAACCTGATCTTCCCCGCAGCGGATGAGCTCGAAGCGATGGAGCGCAGCGCGTCGCGGGGGTGGCTGATTCTCCCGCTCCTGATCAGCTTGGGGTTCTCAGCGCTGATCGGCAGCATCTTTGCGCGCAGCTTTCTGATCAAACCGATTCTGCTTATCGAAGAAACGCTGCAAAACGTTGAGCAGCAGTGGGACCTCACGCACCAGTGCAACGTCAAGACCTCGGGCGAGATTGGTGATGCAGGGCGAGCGGTCAATCGCTTCCTGCAACGCTTAGGGGCGGTGCTGCAAGATCTCAGCCACGCGTCAGATCAACTCGCAGTCGCATCCGCGCGCATCTCGAAAGCCAGCAGTAGCACCGCCGCTGGCGTTGAAGAGCAAGCTGCCGTGCTCGCGCAAGTCGCGGCAACCGTCATCGACATGTCGCATGACGTCGAAGAGATCTCCAAGGTCGCGCTCAACGTCGCAAGCAACGCGGGCCGCTCGCGCGAGATCGCCGAAGACGGTAGCCAGATTGTGCGCGAAGCGGCGGACGGCATGGAGGCGATCAAGATCGCGGTGATGGAAACTTCGACCAGCGTCAACGGCCTGGGCGAGCGTTCGCGTCAGATCGGCGAAGTGATCGAGGTGATCGGCGACATCGCGGATCAAACCAATCTGCTCGCGCTCAACGCTGCAATCGAAGCAGCGCGTGCGGGCGAGCATGGGCGAGGCTTTGCCGTGGTTGCCGACGAAGTGCGCAAGCTCGCTGAGCGCACCTCGCGAGCAACGCGCGAAGTCAGCGATGTGATCGCATCGATCCAAGGCGAGACCGGGCGCGCCGTAGCCCGCATGAGCACCGTCGCTGAAACCGTTGAGGAAGGCGTTGATCGCGCAACATCTGCGAGCCGCAGCTTGCTTGAGATTGTCGCGTCGACGCAGGAAGTCTCCAGCATGGTCGAGCGGATCGCCGCTGCCGCCGCTGATCAGAACGCGAAGAGTCGCAGCATCTCCGGCGACATCAAAGACATCAGCAGCATGAGCAAGCAGCTCACCACTGCGGCTGATGAATCTGCGCAGAGCGCGCAAGGTGCGAGCGAACGCGCTGAACGCCTGCGCACCGTGATGAGTCAGTTCACGGTGCCCGGTGGAGCTGTGGGCGGCGGTCGTCAAAACATGATGCACACGCTGACCGGAATGATCAATCGCAGTGGCGATAGCTCCGTCATCACGGGTGGCAGTTCGCGCGAGGGAGCGACGAGCAGCTCGTCTTCTAGCACCATGAGGGATGGCGTCGACAGCCGCGATTCGCGCGGTTCTCGTCGAATGGAGAAAGACCATGGCCCGCGGCGCTAGCCCTTCCAACGGCGATAGCGCATCAGCCAAAAAACGCGCTGCGAAGATCGCCAAGCAACTGCACGACGCCAACTATCAGTACTACGTGCTGGCTGAGCCACGCATGTCGGATGCTGCCTACGACAAGCTTCTGCGCGAGCTTGAAGCAATCGAAGCAGAGCATCCCGAGCTGCGCACGCCTGATTCGCCAACGCAGCGAGTCGGTGCGCCCGCGCGCGAAGACATGGGTCAGGTCGAGCACGACCCGCCTCTCTTCTCGCTCGCCAACGCGATGAATCAGGAAGAGTTCGACGCCTTCTTCGAGCGCATGAGCAAGGAGCTTGGAGAGTTCGAGCTGACCGCCGAGCCCAAGTTCGACGGCCTCTCCATCGACATCGTCTACATCGACGGCGTGCTCGCAATCGCATCAACGCGCGGCGACGGCTCCGTCGGCGAGGACGTCACGCCCCCCGTCCGCACG
>Ga0213866_10002014_pt1 | contig 14705 bp, 6 predicted proteins | sample PICome_11_FD_160079 | JGI IMG/M metagenome (GOLD analysis project Ga0213866, IMG submission 160079) | Coastal seawater microbial communities near Pivers Island, North Carolina, United States - PICO284 | ecosystem: Environmental > Aquatic > Marine > Coastal | place: USA: North Carolina...
CGCTGCCGGCCGCCACGCGGGGTAGTCGGTCTTCGGGCTGATGACCATGTTGGGGTTGCGGCCGGTCTCGGAGGAGGAGCCGAATGCGATGGCCTGGGCCGCGGTCGTGCTGACCCGGCCTTCGAACTGACCGCTGTGCGTGTCGGTCTCTTTGAGGACAACCCGTCCGATCGTATCACCGCTGGACGAGCTGAGGCTTACGGCCAGTTCGTCGATGCCGGGCGTTCGGCCCCGGTCCTTGTCGATCACGCGAAGGTAGATCGGGTTGCCTGGCTTGACGCGGGTCTGCAGGGCGGCGCGATTGGCTCGCTCGGCAGCCTCTGCGAGGAGCCGCGCATAACGCTCGGGGTCGCTGCGCTTGACGTTGCGAAGGTTACCTCGGTCGAGCAGTTCGGTCGCGGCTTTCATGTCAGCGACGCGCTGCTCGTTCTCGCTGAGCAGCTTGCGTGCGGAGGCCATCATCAACGCATCGGAAGCAATGGTGATCGGTCCGCCACGGTTCTCCTCAAGATTGATCATCTTCTTGCGGAATCGTTCGGAATAAGCGTAGTAAACCTCGTCATCGCCGATGACCTGCAAGACTCCGTCACCGGGTGAGGGCTTACCCAAGGCGGTTCGGACTTCACCGCGATATTTCGTTTTCTGGTCGCCGAATTGGCGCAGCAGCAGGAACTCTTTGTCGCCAGACGTTGCTGTGACAACCACTTCGATGTCCGTGCCGCCGCTGGAGACCGAAAGCGTCGGGTCGTTGAGCGTGACCTTGAGCATCTCGCCGGGCACGAGTGAAGCCTGTGCGGTGGCGGATCCGATCTCGACCTCGGTCGCCTCGATCAGCTTCTGCCGCTTGAGATAGACACTGCCCTGCAAGATCTTCGCGTCCGAGTGCTCGGGGTCGCGCTCGAGCACCTTTTCGATCTCTTCGGCGGAGTCCTGGTACTCCTCCATGTCGTAGTAGAGCTCAGCCCGCGCGAAGTGTGCGGCGGTCACGAGACGAGGGACCTTCTCGGAATCAAGCTCCATGAGCGTTTGCATCGCGCCGTCGAAGTCCTTGGAGATCCGCTGGACACGAACGAGCCGAAGCGATGCGGTGTGCCGATCAAACGAGGCGGCGTAGTCTTCTTTGTTGCGGATATTGGCGAAGATCTTCTGTGATTCGGGGAGCATGCCGCGTTGCAGGGCGATGTCGCCGAATGCGATTTCAAGTGCGATGCGCTGTTTAAGGGTGAACGCGGTGGCAGTCTCCTGCATCCAGGTCATCAGCGCCTTGGCGATCGCTTCCTGTTGGACCTCGTCGCGGCTATCGATCGTGTACTGCAAGACCCAGAGCAGGTAGGGGACGGAGAGTTCGCGGTGCACTGGGAGCAGGGCCTCGGCGTTCGCGCTAAACAGTTCGCGGGCGCTGTCTTCGTTGCCGATCAGATACTCGGACTGCGACTTATAGATCGGGTATGCGGGATGCGAGGACTGTACAGGGATCTCGATCAGACGCATCTTCAGCGCGGCCTTGCCACGGATCGCGTTGAGCCGGGGGATGTCGGTCTCGCGGTTGTAGTAGGTGTGGCCACGCTTGTGGCGGGCGATGGTCTGCATCCCGACACGCGCCATCGCGTGGGCGGCCGAAGGGTGCTCTTCCGCGAGCGTGTCAGTGAGGGTGATCACCTGCTGCAGATGCCGGTGATAAAGTTCAACATCGCGCCAGATGTACGGTGCGTTGCGGTGGATGACCGCGGGGTCTGGCTCATTTGAGATGATCTTCAGGAGCCTGTTTGCCACGGTATGGTCGGCAGTGAACGATCGCATCGGCCCAGCTAACTCGTAAATCTGTTCAAGCACCTGGGGATCGGCGAAAACTTCCTCGCTGATTTTTCCAAGGCGCGTGAGGCCGAGGATCTCGTGGCGTGTTGGCGAATTGCGGAGCCCTTCGATTGCTAGTTTTAATGCGGCGGTGACGGCGGCGACGTCGGATTCGTCGGGAAGCTCGGTCAACGGCTTGCAGATCAGTGCGGGATCACTGGTGGTGATGAAGGCATACTGGGCTGGCGTTAGCGCGGTTTCTTTGAACCAGTCGTGAGCGCCGTTGCGCACTTCGAAGGGAAGGGCCTTGAATGCGGGGGACTTAACTAGATCGGCCATGAGCTTGACCGACGCGTCGCTCTTCTCGACAAACGTTGCGTTGATCCATGCCATCACAAGCCAAGGCTCGGCCTGCCCCTTCCTGAGCTGTTCAGTGAGCGCCTGCTCAAGGGGGGCGTGCAGTGGGTGGGGCTTGTAGATCTCGGGGACGCGCTGTTTGAGCTCGGCATAGCTGCGGTAGCGTCCGGCCATGATCTTGATCGACGGGTTGTAGCGCGTCGTGCTCAGCCTTGCGTAGTGGAAGAGCTCCTGGAGCTTCGCATCACTCGAGATGAAGCTGGTCTCGATGGCCTGTCGCGCGATGAACTGCGCCTCGATGCTCGGGTCGCGCAGGATCTCGGCCATCGCTTCCGGGGTGTGCTGAAGGGCTTGCAGCAAACGCTGCTTCACGCCGGGGATCTTGGGCTGGTTGGAGCGGTAGTCCTGCCAGAGCCGCTTGAACTCGGCCATGCGTTTGTTGAGCGGATCTTCTTTCTTGAGAGCCGTGTTCTTGGCCGCTTCGATCAGTGGCTTGGCGCGAGCGATGAGCTGGTCGCGGCGGCCGTTACCGACGGGCCGACCCGCACGGTGCCAGAGTCGGTCGATATAGCCGGGCAGTTCGTTGGGCGACAGTCGCCATGCCTCACTTTTCAGCAGGGTGTCGACTGCCTTGTCGAGCTCTTTCTTTTCATCATTGATCGAAGCGATCGCGCGGATGCCGGCGGCTTCGGGGCTTGGGTTCTGGGCCAGATGTGGTGCGATTTTCTTGGCGTCTTCAAGCGTGATCGCCTGCCAGTTGAATTGCACAGCCGGGGCGATCTTGCTGTTGGCGAGCTGGGGATTGGCCAGCACCCACGCGCGAGCCTCGTCAGCATTGAGCAGTTGCGGGTAGCCATCGTAGTAGCGGGTGCCATACGACTGGTAGTAGTCAGCCTGGCCAAACGGGTTGAGCTTGGCGACCGCCTGCTTGACGGGCGCGAGCTTGGCCTCGAGTTCCAGCGGCCAGTACTTCTTGGGGTCCCCACGGTAGTAACGCCCGCGGCTGGCCGCCCAGCCCATCTGCACGCGTTCGGCATTGTGGGGGTAGGCCTTGAGCAGCGCGGTTGCCTCGCCGATTGGTGGCGCAGCCTGCTCGCCATCAAGGATCGCCATGTTGTAGGCCTTGACCGACACGGACCAGTCCAGCAGCAGTGCCAGTTCCTTGTCGAACGTGGTGGCCTTGGCTAGTGCCTTGATGTTCTTGATGAAGCGGGGTGAATAGCGTCCTTGATCCAATCGCCCGTTGTTGAGTGTGGTCAGCAGCCAAGCGAAATCAGTTTCATGTAACGCGAGCATTAGGTCATTGGAGACCTTGGCCTGCGTCAGCGCGAGCATTCGCGCGGCAACGGAGTCGAGGTCATTGCGTTTCTTGGCAAGGTCGAGGAACCAGCGGTCGAACTGGCGTGCCTGTGCATTAACGACCAGCCGGTGGCCTTCGCTTCGGCTAAACGCGTAGGCGTCGTCGGGCGCATCGAGGTGGTTGATCTGCAGGGTGTAGGACGCGAGGATCGCTTCGGAGGCGGTCTCCGATTGCAGATCAGCGCGCTTGAGGTACTGGCGGTACAGCGCAACGGCCGCGGTCCAGTCCGCTGCGCGCTCGGCTGCCTGCCCCGCATGGAACAGTAGCAGGGGGTCTTTGGCGACATTCTCCCGAAGCCACCGCTGGGTGACGGCAAAGGCCTGTGTCGGCTGCTCTTCCGCGAGCCCCGCTTTCAGTAGCGAAAGGATCGCGGCCTCGGGTTGGGTGGGCGTTGCGACCGAGATCGCCTCGCGCTGCTCCTCAAATGACGCCTGGGCCAACGCGATCGACGCGAGACAGCAGACGGCGATCGCGAGCACGCCCTGCGACCATCGTCGGGGCCTGGTGTAGTGAACGTCTTGCTGTGTCATTCGGCTGCCTTTAGCGCGTTGAGCTTCTTCTGGGCTTCGCTCACGTGTTTGCTGGAGGGGTAGTCAAAGATGAGTTGTTGCAGTTTGGTCTGCGCGACTGCGCTGTCGCCCATGCGGTAGGCGACCTGTGCCCACATCAGGAGCATCTCGTCGAGGAACGGCGCGTCGGGGAAGTCGGCGAAGACCTGTTCGAGCAGGTCGTCGGCCTGGGCAAAGTCCTCGGTCTCGACGTAGTAGCGGACCACTTCGCTCAGTGCGTTGGCCGCATAGGGGCTCTCGGGGTAGGCCTGATAAGTCTGGCGATACGCGGCGATCGCGCCGCCCATCGCACGCTGCTTAGCGCTCTTCTTGGAGAGGCCGGTCTGCGTCCACTTGCTGTTGTGCTCGTCGTTGAACTCTTCGTCGACCTGCTTCTGCAGGACTTCTCCGATCCGGAACTGTGCTTCGGCAGCGGATACGGGGTTTTCAAGGGCAAGGACACGCTTGTAGCTCGCGACGGCCTCGGTGTAATCGCCTTTTTCAGCCAGCGCCTTACTCAGGGCCATTAATGCCTGGTCAGCGAGAACCGACTGGGGATACATCCGGTTAAATGCCTGGCAGGTCGCGGTCGCGGCGACGAAATCGTCCTTGAGGATCTCGCTCTCCCACTTGAGCTGGAACGCACGCTCGAGCAGGTCGCTGGTGATCTTGTCGCGGTCGATGATGATCGCGTTGACTTTCTTGAGCGCTTCGTTGGCCCGTTGCGAGGCGCGCTCGTCCAGGCCCATGTCCTTATAGATCTCGCCCAAGCCCTTGAGCGCCTCGGCCTCGACCGAGTTCTTCCGGGCCTTGAGCACGGCCTCGAAGACGACGAATTGGTCGGCGGTGACGCCGGAGTTCACCGATCCAGAGACCTTAATACGGGAGATCGTGGTGCGGGGATTCTCGCCGTAGAGGTGGACGTTGTCGGTGTAGGTGACTTCCAGCTCGTCGAGCTCGTCGCAGTGCAGGATGTCGTCGCTGGTGTCGGGCGTGTTCTCGCCGAGCGGCGCGAGGTTGGCCTTGCCGGTGAAGATGCCGGTGCGGACCGTGTCGCCCTCGCCTTTCTCGGTGAGGGTGAAGGTCACGGTGTCGCGCTCGCGCCAGGTGTCTTCGTCGGCTTCATCAATATCGAAGATATCCAGCGCGTCTTCGGCGTCTTCTTCTGCGGCTTCTGAGGCGGCCACCTTGTAGAGCGAGCGGACGGTGATGGTCACGGTTTCGGCTTTGACCGAGGTGTCGAGGTCGGCATCTCGGAGAAGGATCGCCTGCGGCTGTCCGGGGAAAGCGATGTAGGCTGGCGTTGAGAAGTCGCCGAGGAAGAAGCCGACGGTACCGGTGCTGACGGCCTGGACGGTGCCGTTGCGTGCGACATCCTTGGAGCCATCGATCGTACTGTCATCGATGTAGGTGACGGTGAGAGTGTCCCCGCCGATCATTTGCAGGACGCCGTCGTCTTTCTTGAACGGGCCGATCTCGGTCGGGGCAGAAGTAAGTGCCTCATTTTTCTTGCCGGCAATCGGCACACCGGTCAGCACCTCAACGTCACCGCTGCTGACCTCGACCCTGGCCTTGATGTCCTTGCCGATCTTGCGGAGCACGGGGATGTCCGCATCGGTGATCTTGGCGTAGAAGCGCTGGCCGATCTCGACCCGGCCCATCTTGTCTTCTTCGGTGTCTTCCACCTCGGTGCCAACCAGCGACAGGGCGTCGATCGCCTTGTTCCAGTTTTTGAGGTTGTAGTGGCTCATCCCGATGTAGTAATAGGCCTTGTTGGCCCAGTGGCTCTTGCCGGCAACTTCAGTGAGCTGCCGAAACATCGGGAAGGCAGCGGTGTACTGGCCGGACTGGTAGTAGGCGAAGCCGGCCTGGAAGAGCGACTCGCGGTAGAGCTCGGTCTCTTCGGGTGCCTGTGTCTCGCCGGGTGCCGGGGTGAGCAGTCGGGAGAGCAGGAGGAAGTGGCTGAGTGCCTCCTTATTCATGCGCTGGTCGAGGTAGTGCCGGCCTTTGGCCATATGGGCGCGATAGCCGAGGATGTTGCCCTGGTTGTCACGGATGACCGTATCGAGCATCGCCAGGCCACGCTCGTACTGCTTGTACTCCATCAGCTCAATGGCCTTGTCGTACAAGTGCTTTGCGCGGCGATCGACCTCTAGGGCCTCACGCGTCGCGGTTTCTTCGCCACCATCCTGCGCGGGCGCTTGCTCGGCAGGCATGGCAATAAGCAGGGGCAACGCGAGGGCCGCAATGAGGAGCCTGCGTAGCGCCGGCCGCGAGTTGCTGATACAGGTTGGTCGTTTGGCCATCTGGTGGTCCTTGTCGATGGGGTCGGTCATCTGTTGTCGTGTTCCTATTCTTCCGCCTCAGCTTCGCCGCCAATAATCTTGACGCCGTAGCGCTCGAGTCGGCCGTGGGCTTCGCTGGCTTGGGTTGTGCCTTTATGGCGACGCAGCACGAGTTGGAGCTGAGTGACTTCCTTGCCCTTGTCACCGCTGGCGCGGTAGATGTCGGCGATCTTAAAACAGGCTTTCGCCGATTCGGATTTAATCGAATAAAGCTCTTCGCAGAGCTGGACAGCCTTGGCGTGCTGCTTCATGGCGAGGCGGCACTCGATAACAGCCCAGGTGGTATGCGGCTGACGGTTGGCGGCGCGGTAGAGCTTGATCGCCTGCTCGTAGTTGCCTTCCCACTGCTCAAGGTTTGCGTGCGCCCAGGTGATGTCCTGGACGTGGTCGGGTGACTTGGAGAGCACCGGTACTTCGGCCAGTGCCTTCTTGCGGTTTTCGCCGTTGTGGTTTGATCCGCGGAAGAAGTGGTCGAAACGCGTCCGTGCGGCGTAGGTCTTGTCCTTCATCTTGTCGACGGTGCGGAGGAAGGCCTCTTCGCCTTCGTACTCCGAGACGTAGGAGGCATATTCTCGCAACGTCGGGTCGTCCATGCCCTGCGTGCGGACAGACTGCAGGACGGTGCGAGCCTCATCGTGCATGCGGTGTGGGTGACGCAGGTGGCGGACCAACGAGAGCTTTTCCTTGTTATCAATCCCGGAGAGCAAGGGCTCGCCGTAGCTCTTAAAGAACGCGGAGCGTGCCTTGGGGAACTTGCTGTAGTGCCCGACCCAGTCGCGGACGCGTTTGGGCGTTACCGGTTGGCGCTTGAATTGTTCGTCCATCCGCTTGGCCCAAGCCTCGGCATTTTTGTCGTGGGCTAATCGCATGTCGAACCATGCGACGCGTAAGGCGTCATTCTCTACAAAGCGATCGCCCATCTGGCTGTCCCAGTAGCGCGAGACTTCGACGCGTTCTTCCGCTTTCAATTGGCTTTTGAGGACGAGGTTGAAGACGTGGCTCCAGTAGGCCGCGTTCTCTTCGGGCTTGTCGATCTTGTGATGATGGTGCAGCCCGCCGTACTCTTTGCAAAACTCAGTCAATTTGCCTTGATTCGGTGAGCGGACTGCGTAGTGGTAGACGACGCTGCTGCACGCGGCATAGGCGGCGTTGTGGTTTGATTTCCGGAACTGCACCGCGGTTCGCCACTGGTAGTCGGCCGCTTCACCGAAATCGCCACGCTTCTGCATCGCCTCGGCGAGTTTGGTCAAGGCGGTGCCTGAGTTTGCTTCGCCGACGTAGGCCTTGTCCTTGACCATCTTGGCCCAGACCGCGAGGCTCTTCTCTTCGTTACCGTTCTGGGCGTGGCACTGCCCGATGTAGTACATCGCCGCCGCCGCGTACCGCACATCGTTGGGGAAGTAGTCCACGACGTCCTGATAGGCCTTGACCGCCGTGTTCCGCTTGCCCGCCAGGTGAAGGCAGCGGCCCATCCTTAATAAGACGTACGGCAGTGCCCGGCCCTGAGCGAACTCGATCGAGTAGGCCTTATACGCCGCATAGGCCCCCGGGTAGTCCTTATTAATGAACAGCTTATCCGCGTCTTCGACGGCGACAGCCTCAAATGTGTCCAATTTCGCGAAATCATCACTGGGGTACAGCACTTCCTGTGCGCATAGTGGCACGGCCATGCAGAGGGCCAGGGCGATCAGCCCAACACCAAAAAATCGATCGATGCGATATGCCATAGAGTCCTTCAATAGCAGGTTTGGGCCGTCACGCAGCCAGGCCGGGGGCGTACGGGTCATAGTGTACCTGTGCAGTGGCCTGTGGTACTCATGACTGGATCGGGCGGGGTGGCATTACGGCCCGCTAGAAGGGCTTTTTCTGCCAAGACTTACGCTATTATGTCTCGCTCAAATTTGATTGGATAAGCCTATTTCATAGGCATTACGCTGTCTCGGAGGGCCGCGGGCATTTATTGCGATACAGCAACTTGCTTGGCCCGTACAGGATATCAGGGCCGGATTTTGGGTCTCTGTTTATCGTGCCTTAATGTATTTGCGAGTGATCGCTTAGATGTGTGCCCCGTCTGAAGGGGGTATCGATTTTCTGTATTCGCTAGGCGTCATTCCGACAACATTGCTAAAACTTCTTGTTAGCTGTGTCGGGCTGGAATAGCCGAATTCGTTAGCGATGGCGGCAAGCGATTTATCCGTCTCAATAAGTGTGACTTTGACGTGTTCGGTTCGCTGGCGCGTGATTTCTTCTTTAATCTGTCGGCCCAGCACCTCTTCAAAACGACGGCGCAGCGTGCTCTTGGAGGTGTAGACCGCGTCCGCCACATCTTCAACCTTCAGATTCTCTCGGAAATGCTCGGCGATATAGCGCATGGCCTGCTTCACGAGCGGGTCGTCGCATACGAAGACATCGGTCGAATCACGCCGAATGAGCCGCGTTGGGGCAAGCAGCCGCTGCAGCGGGTGGCTGGCCTTGCCTTGCATCAGCTCGTCCAAAAGTTTGGCGGCTTCGTAGCCGATTTGAATGTGATCCCGCTCGACCGACGTAATGGTGGGACTGCCCGTGTCGCTCGAATAGTCGCTGGATTGGACGATGATGCCGATGTCTTTGGGCATTTCCAGCCCAAGTTCGTAACAGCCCTGAGCGATATAGCGGGCTGCGGTGGCGTCGAGCGCCGCGACGCCGGTCGGTGGTTTCAGGCTCGAGAGCCAATCGAGCAACTCGTCTCGGAACTGAGAGAGCTGTTCACGGTCCTCTTCAAAGCTCGCGGAATAGAACCAGGTCTCTGGCGCCTTAAACCCCTTGGCCGTGACGGCCTGGGTCAGGCCGTCGATAAGCTTTTTGCCGACCTGATTGTTGCGAATCCGCGCGAAGGCAAATCGGCGGTAACCGCACGACAGCAGGTGCTCGCCTGAGATCTGACCGACCTTGATATCGTCCCCCAGCACCGATGGGAGGTCCTTGGCGGGTGAATTGGCCCAGTGGTTGACCACAGGGATGTCGTGAAGCCGCGCGATCTCGGCGGACGTTTGATCGATCCTTCCGACGACCCCATCGTAGGGTTCCCCGCTCCGATCGGATTGCGTCCCGACCAGGAACGGGTCCACGATGCACTTCCAGCCGCCACGCTCCTCGGCGTATTTCATGATCCCCTGGTAGCACCCGTGATGCCAGGGGTAGGCATAGTCCATCTCGATCGCGATCGCGATGCGCTTGTGCGGGCTTTCTTTTCTTTTGTCGACTGGCATGGGCGCGGTGGTTCCAAAATGTGCTTAAGCACGCCCTTGTATAGGCATCTAGCGAACAATAGCGATCCGCTAACTATAACCAAAAAGAGGCCACCAGATGAAGCTATTTGATTGGGTATGTGAAAATTTGAACCAAAAGCGCGAAAAGTTCGCGCGAATTGCCATTGTCTAGGGCTTAAGCGGGCGTATTCTCCCCCTGCAACAACTAACGCGGCCCGTCGCCGCAACCCCTCGCACCCGAGCCAAAGCCGCTCATTTTCATCCGGTTCCTCTTTTCAGGAGATTCGAACATGTTTAATAAAGCAACACTCCTCACCGCCATCGCAGGTCTTGCATTTACCAGTGCGGCCAACGCAGGCCTCGTCACCATCGTTGGCGTCACCGGGATGAACGACGGCGATAACCACACCGGCTTCATCACCGACACGATCAATGGCTCGGGCATGGACGGCAACCCCGATACCGGCGGTGCCTATGCCGGTACCGACCCTTCCGTCTGGGAAGCCACCGACACCGGCTACAAGAGCGAATTCCAGGGCAAGGGCCTGGACACGAACACCTCGATCAACGGCAAGATTGGCTGGATCTCCTTTGACCTGGGCAGCGACACCGCCAACCTCGACAAGATGTATGTCTGGAACGTTCGCGAAGATAACAATCGCCAAGTGGATGAGTACAACGTTTACTACTCCAGCGCCCCCTCGGTTGCACTCCCCGCCGCAACGGGCGCTATTGTCGACTACGATTTCGCCAGCGGCGGCTGGACCCTGCTCGCCGGCACCAGCACCAACATGGCCGGACGCTTTGACGCCGAACCCGTGAAGGCCAACGAAATCATTGCACTGGGCGGCATCACCGCTCAGTACATCGCCATCGAATTCCTCAGCAACCACGGCGGCAATACCAAGGTCGGTCTGGCCGAAGTCGCCATCACCGCCGTCCCCGAGCCTTCCTCCCTCGCCCTGCTCGGCCTCGGTGGTCTGCTGATCGCCCGTCGCCGTCGCGGCTAAGCGAATGCAGCGCGTTCGCCGCTTGGCGACCTGCTGACTGGTTTTACCTTCAAGTGGTGCCTTGGCTCGAAAGAGGCAAGGCACCTTTTCTTGCCGAAGTGCGTGCCTTTTAAGGAAACCACCATGCCGATCAGAACCTATTGCACAACCGCCGCCACCTGCCTGCTCTTGGGTGTCGGCCTCGCGCGGGCCGAGCAGGTCTCCATCGACCAGCCCGGCTTCGAGGCCGACGGCACCTGGAAACTAGGTCAGACGGGCCAGGGTGTGGCGGGGCTCTTTACCGATGCGCATCAGCGCTATGTCGAGGCCGGGCTGATCGACCCGGTGCCCGACTGCGGCACGCACTTCATGTACAGCAACGGTCGACAGCACGATGTCTACCAGGTGCTTGAGTCGACTTTGCAGGCCAACACCACCTATACCTTGAGTATCGTTGCGATTGATCCGACATTCTCTGACCCGTTTCCCGGCGGTGAACTGCGGCTGGGCTACGTCTCGAAAGAAACGCAGCAGGCCGCTGAGCAGTCAAGTGATGCAGAAGCCGAAGCGCCCGAGGGCAACGACGATTACGGCACGCACTTGCTCAAGCCCGTCAATATCGAACAGCCGATGCCGCTGAACGATCACGAAAACGCGCCGGACAACAAGACCGATGGCTTTGTGACCTGGACGTACACTTTTACGACCGGCGAGGAGCCTGTCGGGCTCGGCCAACCGCTGCGTATCGAAGTGCTCGGCGCGGGCAAGGTCCAATCGATTTTCGACAACGTGTCGCTCACTGCGGAACCTGTCGATAAGGCCGAGACCAAGCAGTAGTCTAGGCATGGTGTAGAGTGACGGAAACGCTTGCTTCGCTCTGCTCTAAGTCCGGCCTCACGGTTCTTGGTATAGCCTCGCGATGACGCAATGGATGACTTCTTTCATCGGATCTCGGCGTACGGCCTAAAGGCCATCCTGTGTGGTTGTCTACTGCTCCTGCAAGTGCTTTCCGGGTGCACTTGCGGGCCGGGCAGGAGCGTTAACGATCCTGTTGCGCTACTCAACGTGTGTGAAGCGCCGTACTTCGCGGACCCAACAGGAAGCTCCGACAGCACTGAAGCAATCCTGCGTGCGTTAGATGATTCGGCCAAGAAAGTGCTTGCCGCCTATAGGCGGGGGTTGGCCCAGGTCGAGGCGCTGCCAGCCGAGGGGATGCACCGTCACCCAGACAGCGCAGAGTCTTATCGTGAGGACGGCGAGGCTGTACTCGTCAGCACCGTCCATCTGCCCTATATCCCGACGTTGTATTTGCCCGAGGGCGAGTACCAGGTCAGCGATACGCTGCGCTATCGCGTCCAGGGCTTGATCAACACCTACGGCTTCGAGATTAATCAGCAGATCCGCATCCGTGGCGCGGGCGTAGATAAAACGGTGATCCGGCTGAAGGAAAGCTGCCCTGGTTTCGGCGCGGGCCAGCGTAAGGCCGTGATCTCCTATATCCAGAGCGAGCAGACGAACGTTGCGACGTCGAACTATTGCGAAGACCTGACAATCAATACGGGTGTCGGCAACCCCGGGGCGGTCGGGCTGGATTTCTATGCCAATAACTCCGGTGCGGTTCGAAACGTTAAGATTGTCAGCGGCGACGGCACAGGCCACGCGGGCCTGCAACTAGGCCACGGCAATTACTCGGGCGTGCTGATTAAGCATTTGCAGGTGCGTGGTTTTGATCATGGACTGCATGTCGATTCGCAAACGGGTGGGATGTTTGCTCATGGCGAGGATCTGGATTTACAAGGGCAAAACGTCTCTGCGGTGACGGTCGGCTCGATCAGTGTGAGCCTGCGCAACCTGCGGACGCGGGATGTACCCGCCGCGCTGACCTGCATCAGCGATCGTGGATTTGTGGCACTCATTGATTCAGATTTGGCAGGCAGCGGCACCCTGGGGATCGCTCGCCAGGCGGGCGGTTTATACGTCTCGAACGTCAGCTTGTCTGGCTTTGGCGATGCCCGGCGGATCGACGAATGGGCGTATCCCAAAATGTTTGACGCGAAAGGCCGGAATCCGATGGCCCGTTTACCTATTGAAGACACACCGATCCTTGTCGCTGAGCATAATCAACAAACAGGTGTAAGGGCTTTTGGCGCGGTTGGTGACGGTGTGCACGACGACAGCGCCGCGATCCAGGCCGCTTTTTATTCCGGGGCAGAAGAGATTCACTTTGAGCCGGGCAAGTACCGCTTGAATCGTTCGGTGACAATTCCCTCGCATATTCAGCGGGTGAATTTCAACTTCTGTGATCTGATTGCGGGTGACGCGCTGGCGGCATCCGACGCCGAGGGATTTCTAATTACGGGTGGTTCGGACGCCGCAGGCCTGCCGCCGTTGTTGATCGAGCGCCTGCTCGCGTGGGAACAGTGGAAAGGTGAGCACTGCACATTTACCCACGCCAGCGCACGAACCGTCTGCTTCAAGGACATCCAGACCCAGACGCTTCGGCTGTATCGCAACACCGTGCCCGGCGGGAAAGTTTTCTTCGACAACGTCGCGACGACTACCGGCGTTTCTCCCGGCACCAATGGCCACGGCCGATGCCCTGTCGCGCTGAAGGGTCAGAAGGCCTGGGCGCGCCAACTCAACCCCGAGCGCGGTGAGCCGATGATCCTCAACGATGGCGGCGACCTCGTCCTCATGGGCTACAAGAGCGAGGGCGTGGGCATCATCGTTGAAACGATCAACGGCGGTCGCACCGAGGTCATCGGCGGGGTCGCGAATCTCGGCCGAACCGGTGAGGTGGCATTCGTTGCCACCGATGCGCAGATGCGTCTGTCGACCACGACGCACGGCTGGCGTAAAGTCGCTTACTACCGGAGCGCTCTGCGACACACCATCAACGGCAAGACAACTGAGCTTGATTTTGAAGACATGCCGACACGCAGATTTGATCCAAGCCGGGGGCCACAGTACATGATCCCTCTCTACAAATAATGAATGGACGATTGATGAATCGCTTGTGTTTACTCTTGCTCCTTGTCTTTTGCGGCACCGCCTACGCAGAGGACACCTCTTTCTATAAGAACCCCCACGGCCTGTTCTCGACCCGACCCGACGAGACGAAGTCGCTCCAGTCGATCGAACGCTACGGGCCTGTTGGCATCGGTATCGACTTGCTTCAACCCGCCTTCGTGATGCGGATCAAGAACGTCGAGGCGGGGTCGCCCGCCGAAGCTGCCGGCAAGCTTAAGCCCGGGCAGATCATCGAAACGATCAACGGCCAACCGCTGGCGGGCATCGACCCGCGCATTCAATTAGGACAGATCCTCGCGAAGGCCGAGGCGACCGATGGCAAGATCGCGCTGAAAATCAAAGATGTGGCAGATCCTGTCGTCGTCACGGTGCCGGTGCTCGGGGCGTACAGCGAGACCTGGCCTTTGAACTGCAAACAATCCGACCGCATCGTGCGCGAGGCCGCGGACTACGTCGCCCAGTCCAAGGACCACTACGGCCTGGGCCACCTTGGCATGCTCTTCCTGCTCTCAACCGGCGACGCGAAAGACCTGAAAGTCGTCCAAGAGTGGGCGCGCACCGAACCCGCTCACTCTTACGCATGGTACCTGGGCTACGGCGGGATCCCGCTCACCGAGTGCTACCTGCGCACCGGTGATCCGGTGATCCTCGAGAATATCCAGGCGTGGGTCGATAGTGCGGTCAAGGGCCAGTACCTCGATGCCTGGCCGGGCCGAAGCGGGACGCTGACGGACTACGGCGCCGGGCACCTCAACGCGGCGGGGACCAGTGTGTTGACGTTCCTGCTGCTCGCCAAAGAGTGCGGTGCGGACGTGCCAGATCACGCGCTTCTTGGCGCGCTGAGACACTTCTACCGTTATGCCGGGCGGGGCAACAACCCCTACGGCGACGATCGGCCTTACACCGGCTTTGTCGACAACGGCAAGAACGGGCTGCTCGCGTTTTCGATGGCTGCGGCCGCGGCGCTCACGCCCGAGGGCGAAGACTCCGTCTACGCACAAGCCCGCGATAGCTGCGCGATGAAGAGCTTCTAC
>Ga0213866_10002016_pt1 | contig 14680 bp, 15 predicted proteins | sample PICome_11_FD_160079 | JGI IMG/M metagenome (GOLD analysis project Ga0213866, IMG submission 160079) | Coastal seawater microbial communities near Pivers Island, North Carolina, United States - PICO284 | ecosystem: Environmental > Aquatic > Marine > Coastal | place: USA: North Carolina...
GGTTGAGGCCTTGGGGCCGGTTGTCCCCATTGGGCCGCACTGAGGTCCAGAGGTGGCGCACGTTTTGCATCGTGCCGAGCTCCAGCTGCTGCCCCATCCAGTTGATGTAGTGCTGGTGGTCGAGGAACAGCGGCACCTCGGCCGGGGTGAGCGGAAACTGCAGCCAGCGCTGGGAGTGGGCGCCGGTGACCTCGCCGTCGAGGAACGGGGAACTGGCGCTGAGGGCCAGCAGCAGGGCAGCCTCGCAGCGCAGCAGGCGGAGGCCGGCAAACAGGCGTTCCATTTGCCCCGGGCCCCGGTCGCTGATGGGCCCCAGGTTGATGTGCACGCTGGCGGTCACCACCTTGGTGCTGTAGGTGGCCTCGATGTAGCTGTGGTAAGGGTTTGCGGGGTCGGAGCGCTCGAAATGGCGGCTGTCGCCCAGGCTGAGGGTGCTGCCCGGCAGCAGGGTGAGCTGGCGGCTGGCCAGCCACCGGCGCAGGCGCTGACGCGGCTCGATCAGCAGCTGTAGCTGGCGCGCGTAACTGGCATCGGGGGGCGTGATGTATTCCAGGTTGCGTTGGTCGGGCTCCGTGACGAACCCCTCCAGGGCCGCCGCCGCCGCCGCTGAGCAACCCACCACCGTGCCGTCGGCCCGACCGGTGTAGAGCTCCACTTCAAAGCCCTTGAGCAACAGGGGATCCTTCATGGCTGGGCGGGCAGCAGGCAGGCAATTGCCTTGAGCATGCCGCGAGCCTTGTTCAGGGTTTCCTGGTATTCGGCAGCAGCGTTGGAATCGGCCACCACTCCGGCGCCGGCCTGCACCTGCACCCGCCAGCCCCCCTCTGGATGGGGCAGCACCACAATGGTGCGAATGGTGATGGCGGTGTTGAGGGCGCCACCCAGGTCAACTCCGCCGTACACACCGGAGTAGGGGCCCCGGGCATCAGGCTCCAGGGCATGAATAAGTTGCATGGCGCGGATCTTGGGGGCGCCGCTGACGGTGCCGGCGGGGAAGGAGGCCATCAGTAGGTCCCACACGGTTTGCCCCTCTGCCAGCAGTCCCTCAACTTGGCTCACAATGTGCATCACATGGGAATAGCGCTCGATCACCATCAGCTCCCCCACCTTCACAGTGCCGGGCTGGCAGACGCGGCCCAGGTCGTTGCGGCCGAGGTCCACCAGCATCACGTGCTCGGCCCGTTCCTTGGGATCGGCCAGCAGCTCTTTTTCTAGGGCCAGGTCTTCCGCTTCGTCGCGACCGCGGGGGCGGGTGCCTGCAATCGGCCGCAGCGAGGCTCTTACTCCCCCCTCCGGGATTGGTTCGGCCTTCACCATCACCTCGGGGCTGGAGCCGATCAGATACCAGCCGCCAAAGTTGAAGAAGGCCATGTAGGGCGAAGGATTCACCATGCGCAGGCTGCGGTAGAGCTCGAAGGGATCGCGGTCAATGCGGGTTTCCAGCCGCTGGCTAAGCACCAGCTGGAACACATCCCCCGCTTCGATGTGGTGTTCGCCCTGGAGCACCGCCGCCTCAAAGGCCTCCTGGCTGACGTTGCTGCTTGTGATCAGGCTCTGGGCTATCTCAGCCGGATTGGCGTCGTGCCAGCGCAGGGGAGTCACCGAGGTCGGCAGGGGGGCGTGCATGCGCTCTTCCAGGGCGCTGATGCGGGCGGCAGCAGCGGCGTAGGCCATCTGCCGGTCTTGGCGACCGCTGAGGTCGGCGTAGGCCACGGCGGTGATCTGGCGCTTCACCTGGTCGAACACGAGCAGGCTGTCGGCGAGCATCCAGGACCCATCCGGGGGGGAGTCCTCCCCGGGCTGGTGCACCGGCACAACCGGCTCGATCCAGCGGATCAGTTCGTAGCCCCAGAAGCCAAACAGCTGGCCCACCGGAGGCAGCCCCGGAATCGGCGGGCTGGAGAGGGGCTCAAGGCACTCGCGCAACAGCTCGAAGGGGTTGCCCTGCAGGGCTTGGCAGCGGCCATCGCGCCAGCGGCGCTGGGAATGGGCACCGTGGCTGGTGAGGGTCCAGAGGGGGTCGCTGACCACGAAGCTCCAGCGCCCGATCCGCTCGCCCCCTTCCACCGACTCCAGCAGAACGCCGTGCTCACTTGCTGCTCCCACCTTCAGCCAAGTGGTGAGGGGCGTTTCCAGGTCGGCGGGCCAGCGTTTCCAGAGGGGAATGAAGTTGTGGCCGGCTGCCACCTTTTCCAGAAACGCCTGCTGGGCTAAGCCATCGCGATCGGTGCTCGGCATCGGTTTGGCGGGCAAAAAAAACGGGGCACCCAGGCCCCGCCGTTATGGGAGTTGGTCGACGCGTTTCAGGCGTCGAAGCTGTTCTTGCCGGTGAACTTGAGGTTAGCCGGATTGGGGTTGGCGCCGATCCGGCGGGGGTTGTGGCCCACCATGGGGCGACCTTCGTTCACTTTCTCCGGGAAGACGCCATCCTTGGGGTGCAGGAATTCGGTGTCCCCACCGGGATAGATCCGGTAGATCTTGTAATCCTCGATTCTGGGTTTGAACTTGGTGCGCAGCTGGGTGCCGAGGGCCAGGCACTGCTCCTTGCGGGCAAAGTACATCAGGTTGTCGCCCTCGTTCATGTGGGCGGCCCCGCCGGTGGGCAGCTCAAACACCTGTTCCTTCGGGCTGCTCCAGGTAATGGCGTATTTTTCCTCAGTTTCGGCGGAATTCAGCAGGCCGCCGGTGCTGCCGAGGTACTTCGGGAGTTGACCGCTGAGCGCCGTAGCTGCCATGGCTTTGGAACGTTTCAACCGGAAGCTAGCACTGAGGTTTTGGACCGTTCTGCGCTTCGCCTGCAGTCTTCACACCCGTCAACAAACCGGTCGCTCAGCACACGGGAAAAAAAACGGTCAGGCCACTGCCGCTGCGTTCGGTGAGACGACCGCCGAGGCGATGGAACAGCCGCTGGGTGGCCTGGCGGCTGAGCTGCAGGCTGCCGGTGGCTGGGTTCCAGCTCAGCACCGGCCCCACCAGCTCCCGTTGGTCGCCCTCGCCATCCCGCACCGGCTCTTCCGGGCGATGGCCCTCGCTGCTCAGTTGCAGCTTGAGCCTGGAACCTGCCGGCAGCAGGCTGACGCTGACCTGGCTACCGGCGGGAAGGCTGCGGCTGAACCGGTCGATCAGGCCGCCGAGCATGGTTTCCAGCCGGGCCGGATCGCTGAGCACGGGCGAAAGGCCAGCTGGGACTAACAATTCCAACTCCAGGCCGCGGCGGGCCAGCTGCCGTTTCCACAGTTCCTGCTGCTGAAGCAGCACCTGGCTGAGGTCGGTGCGGGCCAGATCGTTTTGGCCCAGGGGCTGGTCGTTGCCTGGTTGCCGCTGGAGCTCGGCCGCCAGAAAGATCAGGCCAAATCGATCGATCTGCTCGCTGCATTCGCCATCGATCTGCTCGAGGCGTCCGCGCACCAGCGGCGGCAGGTCGCCGCGCCGCAGCAAGGAGCGAATCAGGGTGCGAATGGTGGCGAGGGGAGTTCGCACCTCGTGGGTGAGCGCTTCGAGCAGGGCCAGTTCGCTACTCACCTCCTGGGTGATGTCAGTGGGGGATCGGTCCCGACCCTTGCCCCCGTGCACCAGGGGTTGGAGGGTGAGGCTCGGCGCGATGGCGGCGAGCCGTTCCCCCACTAGGGGCCAGAACCGCACCCCCAGCTGCTCTTCGCTGCGCAGGGGGCCCAGCTTCTCCAGGGCGGTGCGCAGGGCCGTCGAGGCCCCGGGGTCGCTGGCCAGTAGGCGTCCGTGGATGAGGTTGAGGGCTTTGGAAAGGGCTTCCGGATCGAATCGGGCGATCAGGCGCCGGCCCTCAGGGGGACCATCGAGGCAGAGCGCCACCTGCAGGCGGGGGGTCATCACCAGCAGCAGCGGATCGGTGCCATCGGCCGGCTCAAGGGGCAGCCGCTGGAAACCCCTTGCGCCCGCTTCCCCGGTTGGGGAGCTGCCGGCTCCCCCCAGCAGGGGAGCGGAGCTCGTCAGCAGGTCGGCGAGTTCCCTGGGCGCCCACACCCAGCCCTGGAGTTGCTGCAACAGGACCGGCTCGTAGAGGGCAGGCAGGGGGGCCGCCAACCACAGCCCTTTGAGGGGTTGCATCGGTAGCAGGAAATCCTCCTGCAGGGTGGCCAGGGCAGCCCACCACTGGCGCCGCACGCTGTCTTCGCTGCTGGCGCCGGCCGGCACGCCGTCCGCCAGGGCACTCCGTAGGTCGGCCAGGCTCACCAAGCTCCCTGGGCTGTTCGGCCCCGGCGGCCCACGGAGGCACACAGGCCGAGGGCGATGAAATTGACGAGCATGGCGGAACGTCCGTAGCTCAGCCAGGGCAGGGGGATGCCGGTGATCGGTCCGAGGCCGATGGTCATATTGATATTCACCACCACCTGAAACATCAGCATCGCGCCGATTCCTACCACCACCAGGGCCTCGTAGTCGCTGCGGGCCCGGCCCGCGATCTGCAGCAGCCTGGCCATCAGTAGGGCGAAGCCCGCCACGACCAGCACCGAGCCCAGGAAACCCGTTTCCTCCCCCAGGGCGCTGAAGATGAAATCGGTGTGCTGTTCCGGGATGAAACGCAGCTTGGTGAGGGATCCCTGCATCAACCCTGTTCCCCACATCTGTCCGGAGCCGATACCCACCGTGCTCTGCAGTAGGTGGTATCCCCCACCGAGGGGGTCCTGGCCCGGATCGAGGAAGAGGGTCAGTCTGTCCCGCTGGTGGGGCCTCAGGCCGTGCTGCCATAACCAGGGTGTTGCCACGGCAAACAGCCCTTGCACCGCCAGGCTGATCGCCAGGGCCACCCTTTTCCAGGGAAGGCTTTTCCAGGCCATCCAGCCCACCAGAGGAATCCAGCCCAGCAGCAGCACCGGCAGGGCGCCGGCCGTGATGGCTGTCACCAGGGGAGATAGCAGCAACAGCACCCAGGCTCCGGGCATCCCAGCCCAGAACAGCATCACCAGCAGCACGGCTGCGAAGACCAGGGAGCTGCCCAGGTCGGGCTGCACGAACACAAGCAGCCAGGGCAGGGAGATCAGGCCCACAGGCCGCACCAGATCTACGGGGCGATCAACCGGGTGCCGGGCCAGCACCTCGGCGAGCAGCAGGATCGCGCCGAGCTTGGCAAATTCCGAGGGCTGGACGTAAAAACCGCCGATGTTGATCCAGCTCTGGGCCCCCAGGGCGCTGGTACCCACCAACCGCACCGCGATCAGGCTGGCCACCATCGCGATGTAGATCGGCCACTTGAAAGGAAGCAGCCGCTCCAGGGGCAGTCGGGCCAGCAGCAGGGCCACCACCATGCCCACCGCCGCCGTCACCCAGTGCTGGTACCAGTTGGCGTAATTGGCCTGGCGCTGGGTGCTGGCGATCAGGATGCCGGCCAGCGCTGCCATGGCCAAAGGAACGCCCCAGAGCACTAGGTCGACCCTGGCCAGGGGACTGCGGCGGCCACGGCCGGCGCCGAAGACCCTCTTATTGCGCAGCCCTGACTGGCTCAGCATGGCTCTCAGGCCGGCACCAGGTGGGCCGCGCCAATGCGCCGGGCCAGGGCCATCAGGGCCTGGGCGCTGGCGGATTCGGGATGGGAGAGCACCACCGGCCGACCGGCATCCCCCCCTTCCCGCACCGGCATTTCCAGGGGCAGTTCGGCCAGCAGCGGTACCCCAGCCTCCTCAGCGAGGCGGGCACCGCCCCCACTGCCGAAAAGGGCGTAGCGCTTCTCCGGTGCGTCGGGAGGAATGAACACGCTCATGTTCTCGACCACACCCAGCACGCTGACGCCCATCTGCACAAACATCGCCAGGCCGCGGCGGGCATCTGCAAGCGATACCAGCTGGGGGGTGGTGACGATGATCGCTCCGGCCATCGGCACGGCCTGGGCGATGGTGAGCTGGGCGTCGCCGGTGCCAGGGGGCAGATCCACAATCAGCACATCCCGCTCGCCCCACTCCACCTGATACAAAAACTGGCGGATGATGCCGTTGAGCATCGGTCCGCGCCAGACAACGGGTTGGTTTTCCTTAATCAGCAGCCCCATCGACACCATGGCGATGCCGCAGCATTCGATCGGGCTGAGAACCTGGCTGGCGCCCTCGCCGCGCACCTCTGGGGTGCGATCGGCGACCCCGAGCATGGTGGGCGCATTGGGTCCGTAGATATCGGCATCGAGCAGGCCCACTTTGAGCCCGGTGGCGGCAAGGGCGCAGGCCAGGTTTACGGCCACCGTGCTCTTACCCACGCCACCTTTGCCACTGCTCACCGCGATCACCTGCCTGACGCCTGCAATGGCCTGGCGCTGGGGGAGCTGACCGGCCCCAGCGCCAGGCGCCCCATGGCCCGCGGCACCGATGGGGGCGGCGCCTGTGGGCTGGGCCAGCTCGATCTGCACCTCGTTCACCCCGTCAATGGCCAGCAGGGCGGCCCGAGCCTCAGTGACGATCCGATCCCGCTGGGCCTGGGCAAACCCTGGCAGGGCGAGCCGGAACACGGCGCGCTCGCCGACCAGGCGGGGTTCCTGGATCCAGCCAAGCTCGATCAGGCTGCGGCCGCTGCCGGCATCGGTGACGGCCGTAAGGGCGGCATGGGCCTGCTCGACTGAGGCCATCGAGACTGCAATCAGGAACTGGGATCCTAGGGGCCATCCGCCTGGATCCGGTCGGCGCTGGCAGGGAGAGCGCCGACCCCTGGCTCCTGGGGGGAGGGGCTGGGCTGAAATGGTGGACCTTTCCGGCGCCGCTTCGGCGCACCGTCCATGGCCAAGGTCTTAGAAGCGCCGCCAGCCGACTCCCGTACCAGGGCAAAAGCGCTGTTGATGGGCCTTCAGGATTCCATCTGCTCAGGCCTGGCTGAATTTGACGGGGGGGGCGATTTTGCCGAGGAGAGCTGGGAGCGGCCGGAGGGGGGCGGCGGCCGCTCGCGGGTGATGAAGGGCGGGCGTGTCTTCGAACAGGGCGGGGTGAATTTCTCCGAGGTGGAGGGCAGCGAATTGCCTCCCTCGATCCTCAGCCAGCGTCCGGAGGCCAAGGGCCACCGCTGGTTTGCCACCGGCACTTCGATGGTGTTGCACCCGCGCAACCCTTACATCCCCACCGTTCACCTCAACTATCGCTACTTCGAGGCGGGGCCGGTGTGGTGGTTTGGCGGCGGTGCCGACCTCACCCCCTACTACCCCTTCCTCAGCGATGCCCAGCATTTCCACCGCAGCCTCAAGGACGCCTGCGACAGCGTCAACCCTGCCTACTACCAGGTGTTCAAGCCCTGGTGCGATGAATACTTTTTCCTCCGCCATCGCGGCGAGACCCGCGGCGTAGGCGGGATTTTCTACGACTACCAGGACCCCCTTGGGGTGCTCTACAAGGGCCAGGATCCCGAGGGCCCTGCGGCCGCGGGAAGCAACCGCCTCGGGGCAATCGAGCAGAACTGGGAGCAGCTGTTCGCCCTGGCGAGCGCCTGCGGCAATGCCTTCCTGCCGAGCTACCTGCCGATCGCCGAGCTGCGCCAGCCCACTGCTTACGGCGAGCGGGAGAGGGATTTCCAGCTCTACCGACGCGGCCGCTACGTGGAGTTCAACCTGGTGTTTGATCGCGGCACGATCTTCGGCCTACAGACCAATGGCCGCACTGAATCAATTTTGATGTCGCTGCCTCCGCTGGTGCGCTGGGAATATGGCTACCAGAGCGAGCCGGGCAGCCGGGAAGCCCTGCTCACCGACCTGTTCACTCGGCCCCAGAACTGGCTGGAGGACGGCTCGCTTGAGGCGCGCTGCGCTCCCCACCAGGCGGCGAGCTGACAGCTAGGGGACGGGGCTGGGTAAGGGGCTGGGCGGGTTCGCGGCCCAGGCCCCTTTCGATCGCCTCCACCACCCGTAGGGCAATGGCATCGATGGTGGCCACGCTGCGGCTGGGATCGCGCAGTGCGGCTTCCAGGGACCCTTCGAGCTTGCCGATTTCGAGAATGGCGATGCCGCGCCGCGGCGCCCCCAGGCCATCGCGATAGTGCAGGGGATAGGGGCCAAAGGCCGCCGCCAGGCTTTCATCGAGAAGGCTGGGTGGGCGATGCAGCGGCGGGATCAGCCCCGACCCCACGCCGTCGGGTCCGTAGGCGTCGTAGTGGATCTCGAGGGCGTAGCCACCAGCTGCGGCGTGGGCTTTGCCAACGCTCCAGTTGGTGCGGGGATCATCGCCGTTGACAATCGTGCGCAGGGGCGGATCGTAGAAGCGGATCGCCAAGCCCCGCCGCTGGCCCAGGGAAACGACCGCCTGGGCGGTGAGCAGGTTCCAGTGGAGCTCGTCGCGCATGGTGGTCCGCATCGGTTTGGCCCCGCCCAGGTCCACAGCCGCCCCCGCCGTGCCGGCGCCACCGGTCCCCTGGGAATCGGCATGGCCAGCTAGCACCAGAATCTCCGGTTGGCTGGCCATGGGGACCGTACCCAGCCAGTCTTTGCTCAGGCGGCTGCGGGGCCCCGTCAGCGGATCGACGTTGGCGATCACGGGAGCTTGGGCGGTGGCGGCGGTGCCTAGGCAGAGAACCCCGATCAGGACGGCCCCCACCCAGCGATGACGATCCATGGCTTTGGGGTCAGATGGGGGAGCTGAGCAGATTGCCGTCGCTGAATAGGCCGAGCTGGGGCCCGAGTTCGAGCTCCAGGGCAATCAATTCATCGCGGTGGGCGCGCAGGCGCAGGGCACTGCCGGTAGCGCTGTCGTGGCTGATCAGCCTCAGCTCGAGGGTTTCGGCTCGCCTTGCCCTGTTGCGATAGATCATTCCGGCCGCAGGCCCGAGCAGGGCCAGCAGCAGGGGCCACCAGCCCAGGGGAGGCAGGAGCTGACGCAGCACCAGAGCGAGGCAGGCTGCGCCCACTGCTCCTAGCAGCGAGAGCAGAGCGGCCAACCAGGGGCTGGCGGCCACCTGGGCGCGAAAGCAGAGGTGGCGTCGCTCGGGATCACTGGATTCGGCCTGCCAGCCCCGTTGCAGGAGCCACTCGCTGAGCCTGCCCAGCACCTCCAGGGGCGGCCGTGACGAGCGCACCTCCACCACGGTGGTGCGGTCTTTGCTGGCGGCCCGCAGAAAGAAAACCAGGCCGATGGCCAGCAGCAAGGTCAGTACGAGGGTGGATCCGAGGTTGGCCATGGCAGCCATTCTGCCGCCGGCGGGCCGCGATTTGGCTTGGCAGCATGGGCGGGCTCCTGTCCCATTTCTATGGCCGCCTCCTCTACCCCCAGCAACCTGCCGGCACCAGCCCGGTTCGCCGTGTTTGACGGCGACCTCGATGGGGAGTGGGCAGCCCTCTATGCCGGCGCGAGGGCCCTGGCGGTGGACACCGAGGCGATGGGCCTGATCCATGGCCGTGACCGGCTCTGCCTGGTGCAGGTCTGCGACGACCACGACAACGTTTGCTGTATCCGCCTATCACGCGGCCAGTCCGCCGCCCCCCGGCTGCAGGCCCTGATGGAAAACCCGGCTGTAGAGAAGGTGTTTCACTTTGCCCGCTTTGATGTGGCGGCCCTGGCTGAAAACCTTGGCATCACTGTGAATCCGATTTTCTGCACGAAGGTGGCCAGCCGCCTGGGGCGCACCTACAGCCCCCGCCATGGGCTCAAGGAGGTGGTGCAGGAGCTGGTGGGGGTGGAGCTCGACAAGCAGGCTCAGAGCTCGGACTGGGGTCGGGTTGAAGATCTCTCCGATGTCCAGCTGGCCTATGCGGCAGGGGATGTGCGCTACCTGTTGCCTGCCCGAGATCGGTTGGAAACCATGCTCCAGCGCGAAGAGCGCTGGGAGCTGGCACAGCGCTGTTTTGGCTGCATCCCGGTGTTCGCCGACCTCGACCGCCAGCGCTATCACCTGTTGTTCGAGCACTCCAGCGGCGGCAACCGCTAAGCAGGGCTCAATCCTCGACCATGAAGTTCTCATCGTTGCCAACCGCCTCAAGTAGGGAGGTGAGCAATTCTTGGTTGTTGGTGCTGCTGGATTGGGCTTCCGTCAGCATCTGCCCGGCCAGGACAAGCTTGGCTGGGGTGTCCCGGAAGCCCTGCTGGGAGGCCTTGACGTCAACTTTGCGGCGGGCGGCCGCCAGGCTGATACCCAGCTGGCTGGCCAGCAGGCCGCAGGCGGCGTTGTAGGCCCGATCGGGGATGCCGGCCATGGCGACGCAAGCAAGGGATCGCCGCATCATCCCAGTAGACGCTGCTCCACCAGGGCCGCCAGCTGGGCGCTGCCGCCGCTGGGTCCCATTCGGCGCCGGCCGATGGCGGCGAGTCGGGCCCGCTCGGAGGGGTCGGCGAGCAGCTGCCGCAGCCGATCGACCAGCTGCTGGGGGCTGGAGCAGGGCTGCACAGCACCGCCGAGCAGCCGGCTCTGCCGGCGGGCAAAGCCGGCCTTGAACTGGGGCCCCGGCCCCGGCAGGGAGAGGGCTGGCACCCCCAACCCCACCAGCTGTTCGGTGGCGGTGCCGGCGGTGGCCAGCCCCAGCTCGGCCCAGCTCGCCCAGCGAGTGAAGCTGTGCTGGCCCAGCAGCACGGTTAACCGTCCCAGCCGCCACCTGGCTGTGGCGCCGGTGGTGGCGACCTCCGCGGCCGGGGCCATCGGCGTGAAGCCCGCCTGGGCGAGCAGAACTTGCCAGGCCTGGGCCGTGGGCGTTGACCCTGAAGCCAGCAGCGCTGTGGCCGGCTGGTTTGGTTGCCAGAGCGCCAGGCACTCCAGGAGCCGGCGGGCGTTGCCGAGGGCCTCGGGCAGGCGGCTGCCGGCCAGCAGGATCAGGCGCCTTTGGCTCGCCAGCCAGGCCGGCAGAGGGGCATGGGGGAAGCCATCCAGCATCGGGTTCCCAGGGGCCAGGGCCGCCACCCCATGGCGCCGCAATCCCCTGGCGGTGAGCCGGTCGCGCACGGCCACCAGCCGGCAGCGCCGGCTGCCCATCAGGGCCCACTCCCACCGATCCCATTCACTGCCCTTGCAGCGGTGGTAGCTATCCCCCAGCGGCGTGGCGCCCCAGTTCGGCGGCCCCGCCGAGGCCCAGGTGTAATCACTTTTGGGCGTGCCGATGAAGCCGAAACGGCCGCCGCCGCTCCAGGCCAGCAGTAGGGGCAGTAGGTCGCCGACGGCCAGCAGCGGATCGCCCTGGCGCGCCCACCGCCGCACCAGCTGCCATTGGCGCCAGCTCAGCAGGGGCAGGCCGGCGGCCAGGTCGCGGACCAGACCCCGCAGGCTCTGGTTGCTGAAGCCGCCGCTGGGCAGCCGCAGCTGGGGCCCGATCCTCTGCAGCTGGCCAGCGGCTTCTGCCGCGGTGAACGCCTCGCCCAAACCCACCAGGGGCAGCACCCGAATCTCTACATCCGGGCGGCGGGTGCGCAGGGCCTGCAGGATGCGCTGGGCGATCAGATCCTCCCCGTGGCCGTTGCTCAGAACCAGTAGACGGTTCAACGGCGGGGTGGGCATGCCATGGCTGATACGATCCGCTGCAGGGAGTTTGCTCCCAGTGCGGCGGCATGGCCAAGTGGTAAGGCAGAGGATTGCAAATCCTTTACCCCCAGTTCGAATCTGGGTGCCGCCTTTTTTGACAGCTGCCCCCAGGTCCTCTCTTCCTTCCTTCGTGGGGTCTTAAGCTCCGGTTTGGGCAGGGTTGGGCTAAAAAAATCCCGGAGTGTTCGACTCCGCCAAGGACATAACCTCCCGTCGCTCGTGAAGCCCCCCAAACGTTACTGAGTATTTCTTCCTAATAGGGGCATGTCGCCCACGGGTGTTCATGCGAAGACGCCCCACTTACTGCGTCCCAGCACACGCAGCCCATTCGCTTGGGGTCACAATGGTGCAATAAGCGTCAACGATGAACAACCCCCTCTGGATGATGCTGCCCTGGGCTGTCTTCGCTGTGGCCGCAGGAATCAAATTTTGGCGGCTGACCAGCCTCTTCCGCCGTCACCTGCTGGGCACGCCAACCGATACCGAACAATTCAGGAGGACCCTGGAGCGCATCTGGGCCAAGGATCAGCAGACAGCTTGATCGGCCCTCTGCAAGCGTGCCTCAGTAACCCGAATCGGCCACGCAGCTGCCTTGGCAGCTGATGCCGTTGTTGGCGGTGCGCCCGCAGTGCACGCACAGGACGGGATCCTGCAGGGGCTCGGAACAAATGGCCCGCTCAGGGCCGGGCTCCTTGGGCCCAGTGGGTTTTGGCAGTGGTACTTCGATTTGCTTGCCCATTTGGTCTGATCGCATCAGCCCGCAGGTGGAGTGAGCTCAAAGCTGAGCACCACGGGCATTGGTTGGGAGCGCAGCACAGGGGTTTGGGGGCTGCTAACGGGGTCTGGGTGGTTTTTTTCGGCTGCGGCTGCGGCAGCCTCCGGACCACAGCTCGCCAATGCCTCCTGGAGCAGGGAATCGAAGGTTGCAGTGGGCAGTCGGTTGCGGGCCAATTCCAGGAAGGCACGGGCCAGGGATTCCCCGGCCGCTGCCCGCAGCGAGGGATTACTGAGACGAAGTTGCAGCTCGTCTTCGACGGAACGGATGAACCGCTCGGTGACATCGCGCTTGGTGGAGGCCCTGATGCGGGTGTCCTGCTCTGCCTGGGAGAGAAAGGGCTGGGCTTCAAGCTCCTCCAGCCGGCGACCCAAGCTCTCCAGCACCTCGCGGGCCTCCGTCGTCACGTGGGCCAGCTGGCTGTCGGAGAGGCGCGGAAGGTCGGCGACATAAACCTTGCCGTGATCCCGCAGGGTCAAGAAGGTGGGCCTTAGGCCGCCTCGCTGGGTTGGGGCTACCGGCTCCCTGGGCCGCAGGGGGCGCACAGGGGGAGTGGGGCCTGCCGAGCTGCGGCGTCGGGTGAGGCGCTGGCCCGTGCCCAGCTCAGATCCGACGATGACGGCAGAGCCTTGCCCCAGAAACCGTTTTGGGGAACTTAAAGGTTGAAGTAAAGCTGGCGGCTGCCTGGGGCTGACTGGTTGGCTTGAATTTACCGGTCGATTAGAATTGGATTGCTGGTCAGAGTTTAATTGCTGATTAGAGCGTATCGGTTGCTTGAAGCCTGCTGATTGCGTTGAACTTACTGAATTAGTCATGTAAATCTCCCTTTGATGTCTTCTGGTGTCTTCGCCCTGCGCCAAATACCCCTTAGCCTCACCACCCTAGGCAAACGGCAAGCCTGCAAGGGGCTGGGCGCCTGCTTCGCCGCTGGCGATTTCTCCCAGCATCCACGCCCGGTAGCCAGCCTCCTGGCACACCGCAAGGGCGGCAGCGGCGGCAGCGGCTGGCACCACCAGGCAGTAGCCCACCCCAAGATTAAAGGTGTTCCAGAGGTCGGCCTCGGGCACCCCGCCTGCTTGCTGCAGCCAAGTGAATAGGGATGGCCGCTCCCAGCTGCTGGGATCTATCACCGCATGCACCCCGGCGGGAAGGCAGCGGGGCAGGTTCTCTGGCAGCCCCCCCCCGGTGATGTGGGCCATGCCGTGGATCGGCAGGCCACTGATCAGGAGGTGTTTCACTAGGTCGCCGTAGAGGCGGGTAGGGGGTAGGAGGGCCTCAATCAGGGGTTGGTCGCTGCCGGGCAGAAGGGTGTGCCCATCGACCCCCTGATCCCTGAGGATGGAGCGAACCAGGCTGAAACCATTGCTGTGAACCCCGCTGCTGGCGACAGCGAGGATGCGATCTCCGCCCTTGACTGCACTACCATCGATCACGGCGTCGGCTTCCACCACGGCCAGGCAGAAGCCCGCCAGGTCGTAGCTGCCTGGGCCGTAGAAGCCAGGCATTTCAGCGGTTTCACCGCCCAGCAGGGCGCAGCCGCTCTGCTGGCAGGCCGCGGCGATGCCCTCCACCACTTCGGCCATGGCTGTGGGGCTGAGCTTGCCAGTGGCTATGTAGTCAAGGAAAAACAGGGGTTCTGCGCCGCTGGTGATCACGTCGTTGACGCACATCGCCACTAGGTCGATGCCCACGTCGTGGTGCCGACCATGGGCTTGGGCCAGTTCGAGTTTGGTGCCAACCCCATCGGTGCCTGCCACCAGCAATGGCTGCCGCAGGCCGGCCGGCAGTCGGCAGAAGCCACCGAACCCTCCCAGCCCGCCCACAACTTCGGTGCGACGGGTGGTCTCCACGCTGGCTCGAATCCGATCCACAAATGCCCTGCCAGCGGCCACGTCAACCCCTGCTGTGCGGTAATCCATGCGATCGAGGCCCATCGGGCGCTGGTGCTTGATCCTCTTACGCCGCCCCAGCCCAGCCCGTGGACGACCCGCCGATAGGCACACATTCCCATCAGCTGTGCTGATCATGGCTATTTGGGCTGCTGATCTCCGCACGCCTTGCCGAACCCGCTGAACCCTGGCAGGGCCTGGGCTGGGGCGTTTGATGACAAATTCTGATCGGTTTTGCAGATGGGATTCCTCAGCTAGACCCCGGCGGAATCGGGTTAACTTTTCCCAGTCCTCAATTTTCTTAAGGAACTCCGAAGGCGAATTCGCAATCCAGCTCCATTCAGTTTGGGAGCGAATCCAACGCTGACGAATCACTGAATGCCTCTGGCTGGTGATTGCTGCTTAGGCAACGGGTTTCGTTTGTTATGCGACGCACCTTTTCTCTCGGGGCCCTTGCCCTACTTCTCCCGGGTAGTGCCTTGGTTCCCGCCATCGCCGACTCCAGTTTCGCCGCAACTCAAAACGAGGCTGCTGTCGTTGCTGCCCCCAGCTCAGCTGCCCTTGAACCCACTCCAGAGGT
>Ga0213866_10002018_pt1 | contig 14676 bp, 6 predicted proteins | sample PICome_11_FD_160079 | JGI IMG/M metagenome (GOLD analysis project Ga0213866, IMG submission 160079) | Coastal seawater microbial communities near Pivers Island, North Carolina, United States - PICO284 | ecosystem: Environmental > Aquatic > Marine > Coastal | place: USA: North Carolina...
GATATACATGGAAATATATGTATACAATTGGCGTTTCTGATTCAACAAAATTCTTAACAAATTCATATATGCCTGTTAAAACTATTTCATTATCAGCAGAGGGTGTAGTTGCTGCCACAACTTCCTCTAGCACTACTGTGACATTAACAGCATCAAATTTAGATATTACAGTAGGTATGACTGTATCAGGTTCAAATGTTTCTGGTACACCAACTGTTTCTGCAAGAAGTGGTAATGTATTAACACTTTCAACAGCACAATCATTAACGGCTGCAGATATTTTAACATTTGCATTTGCCAATGATGCTGCAGCAGAGGCGTCACTTACTGAATCAGATTTCGCACAATACCTAAACCAAAAAGCATCAAGAGATTCTTCTACTGCTGCTGGTATTGAAAGAATTGAAGTGACTGCAGGTGGAACAACCTATTCATCTGCTCCTAATGTTGTAATTACAGGTGATGGTGAGGGCGCAACTGCAACAGCAACAGTAGCAGGTGGAGTTGTTACAAGCATTACAGTCACAGCAAAAGGTACAAATTATTCAGTTGCAGATATTACAATATCTGGTGGCGGTGGTTCAGATGCTACAGCAAGAGCAGTGCTTTCTCCAAAACGAGGACATGGTGTTGACCCAGTATCAGAACTTGGTGGATTCTTTACATCACTCAATGTACAATTAGACGGTGCAGATGGTAATGGTGATATTACAGTAGGTAATGATTTCAGACAAATATCACTTATTAAAAACCCAAGAGTTTATAACGCGATTTCATTAGCAGGTGCAATTGCTTCTGCTGATACATTAAAAGCAACAGATTATTTAGATTTTGATTCCGGTGTTACAGTTACAGATTATTCAGTTGATGAATTACTTGTAGGACAAACATCAGGTGCACAAGCATATGTTGTGGAAATTGATAGTTCAAATGGATATATACACTATCATCAAAATGATAAAACAGGATATGGTAATTTTACAGATGGCGAAGATGTAACAGGACAAACAAGTAATACAACTGGAGCTCTTGAATCATCAAATGCAGTAGGTAATCCTGAGGTTGATAGAATGAGTGGTGATATATTATTCTTAGAAAATAGAGACCCAATTAGTAGAACAACAACACAGATTGAAGATATTAAAGTTATATTAGAATTCTAATATAATTTATTAGGAAAAATTTATGGCAACAACAGTAGTAAAAAATTATAACGTAGCTCCATATTATGATGATTATGATGAAACAAAGAATTTTCACAGAATCTTATTTAAACCTGGCTACTCAGTTCAGGCTCGTGAGTTAACACAGTTACAAACAGCACTTCAGGCACAGATTGACAGACATGGTCAGTTTGCATTTAAAGATGGTTCTCGTGTTGTTAATGGTAAAGCTACATTAAATGTTGCATATGATTATTTAAAAATAGAATCTACTTTTTGGAATGGAACAGCAAGTGTAAATTCAGATGATTATTTAAGTGATTTTATAGGTAGTACAATTACTGGAACCTCAAATACAACTAATCAGGTTACAGCAGAAGTTCTTGCAGTTGTTGCTGCAGAAGGTGGTGACCCAAATACATTATTTATTAGATATACAAGTGCTGGTGATACTAACAGAACAGTCCAAAAATTTGTTGCTGGTGAATTATTTCAATCAGATGGAACAGGAACACCATTTGGTATGGTCGGCGGTGGGTCAAATATTGATAATTCAAATACCGCATCATCAATTACAAATCCAGTAGGATTAGGTTCATCAGTTAACATCGAAGAAGGTGTTTATTTTATTGCTGGTTCTTTTGTTTATGTCCCAGCAGGAACATTAGTGCTTGACAAATATTCAAATACTCCAGATTATATTATCGGTTTAAAGGTTACTGAATCAACAGTAAATTCAGATAGTGATTCAACACTTGTTGATAATGCTCAAGGCTCACCAAACTATTCTGCACCAGGTGCTGACAGATACCAAATATCAACAACACTGATTAAAGAACCTCTTGACCTAGCAAGTAGAACAGAGAATAATTATATCACATTATTGGTTGTAGAAGATGGTAAAGCTGCCTCAGATAAAACAGATAAAAATCAAGGTACAGAATTATCCGAAAGATTAGCAAGAAGAACATTTGAGGAATCAGGTGATTATACAGTTAATCCATATCAATTAAATGTCAGAGAACATTTGGACAATGGTTCAAATAATGGTTATTTAACATCAGGAAATGGTGGAGATGCCGATAAACTTGCAGTTGGTGTTGAACCTAATGTTTCATATGTAAAAGGGTTCAGAGTAGAAAACACAACAACAAAATATTTAGATGTAGATAAACCTAGAGGCGATAATGCCAAAATAGAAATTAATGGTGCTCAACAAACATTAAATTTAGGTAATTATATCGAAGTGGAAGAATCAAATTCACTTGGTATGCCTGATATTACAAGTTTTGATACAATAGATTTACATGATGCTACGAATGGTGGTGGAACAGTAAGAGGTACCGCAAGAGTAAGAGGTGTTTCTGAAGGTTCATCTTCAACAAAATTATATCTATATTTATTTGATATTAATTTTAACAGTGGTTATACCATGGCAAATATTGCTTCTGTTGTATGGAATGATAGTGGAACAGTAAAATTTAGAGCTAATTTAGGTTCAGATAAAACAATTAAATCAACAGGATTTAATACATTGGTATATAAATTACCATTTAATGCTGTTGCAACATTAAGAGAAGATGGTATTACAGCAAGTCCATCAAGTCCATCATATGCAACTTCCTTTGTTGTTCGACAAACATTTACAACAGATGCACAAAATGCTTCAGATACAATTAGTGGTGCTACATTTGTTAATGCAAATAATGTTGTGGCATATATTAAAGATGGAAGTACTTATGGAGAATTAGATGCTAATCCAACATGTACAATAACCAATAATGGAACACAGATTACATTTACAACCGTAAATGGCTCATCAGTAAGTTTAAGTTCAACACAACAAATTGAATATAGTGTTGATGTTTCATATACTGCAGCTGCAGCAAGAACTAAAACACATAATTCAAATGAAACAGTAACAGGGACATTAAGTAGTGGTTCACTCAGTTTAGGAAAAGCTGATATCATTAAAATTAATGCAATTAAAATTGGTTCAAGTTCAGGTGATGTTATTACAGATAAATTTACACTTGATAATGGACAAAGAGATAACTTCTATGATTTAGGAAAAGTTATTTTAAAATCTGGCGAATCAGACCCAGGTACAATTTATGTTGATTTTGATTATTATTCACACGGTACATCTGGTGGATTCTTCTCCGTTGATTCATATGTATTATCAAATGGCGATGCGGAATATCCAGTAATACCTTCATTTACAGGAGCAAACGGTACAGTTGAATTAAGAGATTGTATTGATTTCAGACCAAGAGTTGCTGACGATGGAACATTTACAGGAGCAGAGGCAAGAAAATTAAACCCACCATCAGACAGTGGTAATTTTATCACTGACCTAACTCATTATTTACCAAGAGTAGATAAACTCTATGTTACAAGAAGAGGCGAATTTAAAGTAGCGGTTGGTGTACCGGATTCAAATCCAAAACCACCTGCAGTCCCAGATGATGCAATGGGGATATACAATTTAAGATTATCACCTTATGTCTTTTCATTGGCTGGTGTAAAACCACAAATAGTAGAGAACAAAAGATTTACAATGCGTGATATTGGTTCAATAGAAAAACGTGTTAAAAATTTAGAATACTTTACATCACTTTCATTATTAGAGCAAAGTGCCGCCGATGTTGATTTAACTGATTCAGGTGGTTCAACAAGATTAAAAAATGGATTTATTGTAGATAATTTTACAAGTCATGGTATTGGTGACCCATCAAATATAGATTATTCGTGTTCAATTGATAGACAAAATGGAATATTAAGACCTAAATTTGATGAACGAAATGTTAATTTAATTAGATTACCAGGCGATAGTGGTGGTGCAGTAATTAATGACGGATTGGTAACATTACCAATGAATGCAGATGTTAATTATGTAAACCAACCATACGCTTCAACATTCTCAAATGTAAACCCATATAATGTATTCAGTTGGGCAGGAACAATTAAATTATCTCCTGATTCAGATGAATGGAAAGAAGTAGATATTCGACCAACAGTTACAGTTGATGATTCAGCTTCATTTGACCAATTTAAAAAATTGGCAGAAGAAACAGGTATCTTAGGAACTGTATGGAATGAATGGGAAACAAACTGGACAGGCGTTGATGTAGAAACATCAACTGAGTCAACTGGAACTCCTCCTGGCAGAAGAGGTAGAAACTTCTTTGGCGCGCCTTGGTGGTTACAAGAAGATGAAAGGTTTGATTTCTTTGATATTGGAACAGTTGGTGGTGGTATTCAAAATACTACAATTTCAACTACAACTACAACAACAAACCAATCACGTTCAGGTATTCAAACAGATTTAGCATTTGACACAATAACAAGAACAGATGGGGGTAAGGTTGTTGAAGTTAACTTTGTACCATTTATTAGGTCAAGGAAAATATTCTTTAAAGCAGAATTATTAAAACCAAATACTCAGGTATATGCTTTCTTTGATGGTGCTGATATTTCAAATTATATTAAAGAAGAATCATTTACTGAATTTTCAGGCATTACAGGTGTTGAAACATTCGAAGGACAAACTGCTCACCCAGGCACAGCAAGTGCATTAATATCAAATTCAGCAGGTGTTATTGAAGGTTCATTTATTATACCAAGAAATGACGCATTAAAATTTGCGACTGGTACAAGAGAATTTAGATTATCAGATAGTTCAACAAACAATAAAACAAATGAAACAACCTATGCAGAGGCACAATATCATGCACAAGGTTTATTAGAAACAAAAGAAGAAAGAATTATTTCAACAAAAGTACCAAGATTAGTTCAATCAGAATTAAGAGATGATAGAACATTAGTTGATACACAGGTATCAGAAACCACAACATGGGTTGACCCGGTTGCTGAAACTTTCCTTGTGGATAAGGACGGTGGTATTATGTTAAAATCTGTTGATTTATATTTTAGGTCAAAAGATGCTAATATTCCAGTTAGAGTTACAGTCAGAACAACTCAAAATGGTATACCAACACAAAGAATAGTACCAGGTGCTGATAAAATTTTATATCCATCATCAGTTAATACATCAACAAATGCTGCAACTGCAACAAATTTTGCATTTGATTTCCCTGTATATCTTGCACAGGATACAGAATATGCAGTTGTTATTACTTCACAATCAGATAACTATGAAGTATATGTAGCTGAAATGGGTGGATTTGATTTAACGGATACAACAAAGAGAATTACAAAACAACCATACAACGGTGTATTTTTTAGTTCACAAAATGCTTCAACATGGACACCAGAACAAAGTAAGGATTTAAAATTTAAATTAAATAGAGCTTCATTTAATGGTTCATCAACTAAAATTACATTCTGTAATGATACCATTCCAACAAAAACTCTACAGGCAAATCCATTCTATTTTACATCAGGTAGTACTACTGTTAAGGTATTCCATAAAAATCATGGTATGCATTTAGCTGGAAGTAGTGTAACAATATCAGGTGTACCGGCAGGAACATATAATGGAGTAAATGCTACTGAATTAGGAACAACAGCTGCGCCAGTAACACATTCAATTAGTAATCCAACACAGAATACATATGAAATTAGTGTATCAACCACAGCGACAGGAACAAGTGGATATGGTGGTGGAGCTACTGTTAAGGCAACAGAAAACAGACATATGGATTTATTATATCCAGTAATTCAGAATATGCAGGTTCCAGGAACCTCGATTAGGTTCTATTTAAAAACATATACTGCAAGAAGTGTTGATGGTACTGAGGCCGGATATACACTCACAACATCAGGAACAGATGGATACGAAATATTACCAAACAGAAATTTCTATTTCCAAAATCCGATGGCAATATATTCTGCAATTAATGAAACAAATAACATTAGTGGTACAAAATCATTCCAATTAACTGCTGAATTAAGTACAACAAACGAAGCTTTATCACCAGTTATTGATATGAATAGATTATCAGTAAATACAATTCAAAACATTGTAAGCAGTAATGATGGTTCAGAAACATCTGCAACAGGTGGTGCTGAGGTATCAAAATATATTACAAAGAAAATTGAATTGGCAGAACAGGCAGATATAGCAACTGTATTCGTAAATGTTTTAAAACCAGGTGGAGCCGATGTGAATTTATATTGGAGAGCCACAAATGGTGACGAAGATATTAATACAGTAGATTGGACATTACAAACACCAGTAGGTGGAGCAATACCATTTAATGCAACACAATTCCAAGAGGTTCAATTTGATGTTGACCCATTTGGATTAAATGCAAGTTTCAGTGCAATACAATTTAAGTTGGTATTAAAAGCAGAAAACTCTGCACAACCACCATTGGTTAAAGATTTTAGAGCAATTTGTGCAACATAGGATAAAACATGGCTAAAAAAGTAAAAATAAAAGAAAATCCGGATTTAGTAAAAGATACATCATCTGGAGCAATTATAAATACTAATAGTAATGCCTTTGCAAGAAGAAGGGAACAAATGAGACTTGCTCAAGAAAAGGACAATAAAATTCTTCAGCTTGAAAAGGATGTTGCTGAATTAAAAAAATTAATAAAAGGTTTGAGTAAATAATTATGCCTATCAATAACGAAACAAGAATACAAAAAACTGATACGATTGAGCAACTTCGTCAGAAAACAAACGAAGTATCATTGCATTTAGGAGATAATGGATTAATTGATTCAAGGATACTTGATAAAACTGAATCATTTACAGCAACTGCTGGACAAACATTATTTACTTCTAATACTTTAAGATTTGAAATTAAACCTGGTGAATCATTAGATGATACTGCAAATAGTGAATCATTAAGTGTCGGTGTTGTTAAAGTATTTAGTGATGGTACAGAATTAACACAAGGATTAGGCGCTGCACAATTTGAAGTTCCTAATTTTGTTCTTGCTGTTACATTACAAAACAGTCCTACAATACCATCTGAATTTATAGAGGGTGCGGTATTAACACAGTCAAATGGCTTTAGTGGAACATTATTATCTGCTAGTAGTTCGTTATTAAGATTTAAAGCAGTTACAGGAACATTTTCAACTTCAGCTAATCTAGGTATTCCACATACTGATGCAAACAAGAGAATTAACTCTGCAGATATAGCATCACAAACAGCTCAGGATGCAGCCTTTGGTAATATTATTAAATTAAATACTGCCGCAACCAGTGGAGATGTAATTAAAATCGTTTCAACAAATGTTATCGATGCAGTAAACGAAGTACAAGATGATATTGGTGATATTACAGCACTAGGCACAAGTTCAACAACTGACCTTGTTACAGCTATTAATGAATTAGAAACTGGTATCAGAGGCACAAGTACGAATTTAGTTGCAACAGATTTAACAACTACAGCAAATGATTTAGTTGCTGGTATTAATGAACTTGATGCAGAGATTGGTAATGTTGGTGATATAGATGCTGCATCAGGATATTCTGCTACATCAGTAGTAACAGGTATTACAGAGTTACAAAGTCATTTAGGAACAAAAGGAAACCTATTAACATCAACAGACACAGATTTAGTAGTTGCAATCAATGAGGTACATAACGATGCATTGGCAAGTGTTAAATTAACAGCCGGTTCACAACAGACATTAAATACAGATGCAACATTTTCAAGTGGAAATACATTAACATTTCCTAGTGGTTCAACTCTTGATATAAGAAATGGTTCACTATTAGTAGGTTCTGGTGGAACTGAAGTCCAATTTGATACAGCATTCCTCGCACTTACAGCAAATGATGATAGTAATACTGCAGTAAATCAATTAGGTATTGAAGTTAAAAGAGCAGGTTCTGATTTCGCAAGATTACAATGGAACGAAACATTAGTATCATCAAAACCTGAAAGGGCATGGCAATTAATTGGAATGGACGATGGTGGTTCATCTAATACTGCAGATATTGTTACATTTTATAACGCAAAGGATTTAGTTGCAAGTAATACTGAAACAGGTATTGATGTAACATGGGATTCAACAAATCAAAATTTTGATTTTGCTCTAACAGCAGACCCAACAATTTCATTAGGCGGAGATTTATCAGGTTCAGTTGCACTTACAAACCTAGCAACAAGTACATTTACACTTACAGCAACAATTGGTTCAGGTGTTGTTGAAAATAGTATGTTGGCAGGTTCAATTGCTGCTTCCAAATTAGCAGGTTCAATACCAAATAGTAAATTATCAAATCCAAGTTGGACAATTACAGATGGTACAAATTCCACTCCTGTTAATTTAGGTGATACACTTACTATTCAAGGAACATCTGGAGAAATAGAAGTTGTAGAAAATTCAAATACTGTAACCGTAGGTTTACCAAATAATGTTGATGTTGATGGAAACCTAGTCGTAGGCGGAAACTTAACAGTACAAGGTACACAGACAGTATTAAATACTGAAACACTAACTGTTGAGGATACACTAGTACTTGCAGGTAATAATTTAAGTTCAGAACCAAGTTCTGGTGGATTTGGTTTAGAGGTTGGACCAATTACAAGTCCAAGTGGTGTTGCTTCTGGCGTTACAGGTGCTCACTCAATCGTATATAACTATTCAACTGACCAATGGGAAGCAGATGGTTCATTAATTTTATCATCAGCAACATTAGGTTCACCTGATGTTTCGGTTAATGATGCTACACCTTTGGGTGATTTAGATGCAGCAAAAACTATTGATTTTAATGCTGGTTCAGGTATTACAGTTGCAGGTGCTTTAAATACCAATGAATATGATATTACAATTACAAACTCTGATAGAGGTTCATCACAGAATATCTTTAAAAATGTAGCTTCTAGTTCAGGTACTGCAGTAGCAGATAATAATAATGATACACTTACGATTGTTGGTGGTAATGATTTATCAACATCAGTAAGTGGCGATACATTAACAATACAACATGATAATTCAGGTGCCTCTGCAGGAAGTTATGGAGCAAGGCATACTGTTCCAAATATTACAGTAGATGCAAGAGGTCATATAACAAGTATTTCTAACAATAGTGCGATTACACTTGCTTCATTAGGATATTCTGGTTCAACATCAGCTGATAATTATGGTTCATTTAATATTAGAGCAAATACTGCAGCAACAACAGCTATAGGTTCTGGTGAAACAATAACATTTACTGATAGTGGTGCTACAACAGTTACAAGAAGTGGTAATACAATTGATATATCATCTGTTAATACAACATATTCTGTTGGTGATGGTGGATTAACTCAGGTTAACTTTACAACAGCAAGAAGAGATAAACTTGATGGAATAGCTACAAGTGCGAATAATTATTCATGGCAATATGATACATCAGGTAATGGTAGTAACCAAACAGTATCAAATGGTAATGTTATCAGAATTCAAGGCAGTGGAGCAACATCTGTAACACATAGTGGTTCAACAATCACTATTTCATCTACTGATACCAATACAGATACTAATACAATTACAAATATTGGTGCCAATAACGCTACCTATTCAAGTGGTAATATTAACTTTGTTGGAAGTGGAGCAACGTCAGTCAGTAAATCTGGTAATACAGTAACAATTACATCTACTGATACAGATACAAATACAAACAATTACATTAATTCAGGTTCATACAGTAATGGAACATTAAATCTTACTGGTGTAGGACTTAACTTTAATGTAACTGGGTTCCCAACAAATACTAATCAATTAACAAATGGTGCTGGATATACAACATATAGCTCTAACCAAGCAACGAATAATAATAGTAGTGTTAAATTTGATGCATTAAGAGTTGGTGATACAACAGCAGCTCCAGCAAATACTATTCAATGTACCGGAGATATTGTAGCTTTTGCAACATCAGATGAAAGATTAAAAGATAACTTAACACCAATAAATAATTCATTAGAAAAAGTTGGACAATTAAAAGGTTATGAGTTTGATTGGAATGATAAACAAGAAGTACATTCAGGACATGATGTTGGTGTGATTGCTCAAGAAGTTGAGAAGGTAGTACCAGAGATTGTCGAAACAAGAAAACATAATGGCTATAAAGCTGTTAAATATGAAAAATTAGTTCCTCTTTTAATAAATGCGATTAATGAATTAAAAGAAGAAATTGAGGAACTGAAAGATATAAATAGAAAGGTATAAAATGGCAGTTTACTCTAATATAGTAGTTGACCAAGGGGCTGATTATTCAGCCTCTATTGATGTAACAGATTCAGATGGAGACACAACTGATTTAACTGGATATACTGGTGCAGGACAAATCAGAAAAACTTATTCATCTACTACGGCCGTTGATTTTACGGTTACAGTTGCAGACCCAGCTACTTCTGGAGTATTAAATATCAGTTTGACTAATACTCAAACCAATGCCATGAAGGCCGGACGATATGTTTATGATGTAGAAATAACAAGTTCCGGTGGAATAAAAACGAGAGTTTTAGAAGGACAGTTAGAAATTACACCAGGAGTGACACAGTAATGTCTACATTTACAGGAAGGATTAATCAAAATCAAAGAATAGCTGGTAAAATTAAGGGCGATAATAATAAAATAGTAGCTCAAACATTAAAAGTGGGTAATGTTGCTTTATCAGATTTAACAGACATTAACCCTACAGCACTAGGCGATGGAGCCATTTTACAATATAATGGTTCAACTGCTCAATGGGACGCCAAAACAACTGTGGACAATGAAAACCTAATAATAACAGGGGGAGTATTTTAAAAAATGGCAGCATTAACAAGAATAAAGCATCTTACAAGTAGTGGAACTAGTGCTCCTAGTAACCTCTTAAAAACAGGTGAGATTGCATACACATACGGTGGCGGTACACAGTCAAATGGTGGTGGAAGAGTTTATATTGGTACCGGTTCAGAATCCGGTGGAATAGCCAGTGCACAGGAAATAATAGGTGGTAAGTATTTTACTGATTTATTAGACCATGTACATGGTACTACAACTGCAAATAGTGCATTAATTGTAGATGCCCAAAAACATGTAGATGAATTAAATATTGGTAGTTTAGCACTTGAAGCCTCAGGTGGTTCTGGTCAGGTTGTTACAAGTATACAAACATCAATGCCAGGTTCTCCAACCGATGCACAACTTATCACTGCATTAGCACTTAAAACATATATCGATGCTGAAGTTACAGCTCAGGATTTAGATTTCCAAGGGGATACTGGTGGTGCTTTATCAATAGACCTTGATTCAGAAACATTAACAATTGCTGGTGGAACAGGATTATCCACAGCAGGTTCAGGTAATTCAGTTACAGTTAATATTGATAATACCACAGTAACTGCAGGTTCTTATGGTAGTACAACAGAAATACCAACCTTTACAGTTAATGCCCAAGGTCAATTAACAGCTGCAGGTGTCGTAAGTGTTGCTACTTCATTAACAGTTGATGGCGATAGCGGTACAGGTGATGTTGATTTATTAACAGATGATTTACGAATTGTAGGTACCGCAAACGAAATTGAAACTGCATCTGCAAAATCAGGTACAGATGTTACTGTTACAGTTGGTTTACCTGATGATGTAACAATCGGAAATGATTTAACAGTTACAACAGATTTAGATGTAGGTTCAGGTAATTTTACAGTTGCTGGTGCTACTGGTAATACAGTTGTTGATGGTACATTACAGGTTAATGGTAATGTTAACCTTGGTAATGCTTTAACAGACACAGTTGTTGTTGCTGGTAATTTAACAGTTCAAGGTACTACAACAACAGTTGAATCAACAACAATTACTATCGATGACCCAGTTATTGCTCTTGCAGATAATACATCCTCAAACACATCAGATGGTCTTGACCGTGGTGTCAGATTTAAATGGGGAACAGGTTCTGCAGTTGCAACAGGTTTCTTTGGTTTTGATATACAATCAGAAAGATTTGTATTCACTAAAGATGAAACAGTAACATCAGATGACTTCTCCTCACCTTGGAGTGATGCAGAATTTGGAAACATTTATGGTACTGGTGCTGATTTAGGAAATATCCAAGTTGGTATTACTGGTGATAATGAAATTGATACAGTATCAGGTAATTTAACTCTTGATTCAGCAGGTGGAACAGTAACAGTTGATGATAATTTAAGTGTTACAGGAACAGTTACATTAACAAATGATTTAGCAGTAACTGAAGGTGGTACTGGATTATCATCATTTACAGGTAATGCAGTCTTTATTTCAAACGCTGGTGGAACAGCAATCAGTTTCATAACAGGTAGTGAGGGTGATTTAATACAATTTAATTCATCAGGTGTACCATTTGCTTCAGATATCATAGACGGCGGAACCTACTAATATAAATAGTTTTATAATTCCTGTATATACAGGGTGACTTTTTAAATAAACTCTATATAGAGATTGAACATAGGAGAAGCCAAAATTGGCCAGAAAATCAGATATTAGGCTGAGGCGTTCAGCAACGCAAGGGTCTATACCAACAACATCAAATTTAAATTTAGGTGAAGTAGCGTTAAATACCTACGATGGTAAACTATATGTTAAAAAGACATTTGGTAGTTTAAGTCGTGTTGTTGAAGTTGGTAGTTCTTCTTATGATTACAATCTTGCAACTGGTGTTACAGAAACATTAGTTGTTACAGTTACAACCACATCATCAGACCATAGATATAATGGTACAGGAAGCAGTAGTAAATATTTTATTAATGGACTTCCGTCTCCTTATCTTAATTTAGTTCCAGGCGTTACATATAGATTTGATGTTTCTGATGGTTCAAACTCTGGACATCCATTTAGATTTTATTACGAAGCAGATAAAACAACTGCATATACCACAGGTGTTACCACAAATGGAACAGCAGGCCAATCAGGTGCTTATGTAGAAATTCTTGCGACTGATTCAACTCCTCCAATCCTCCATTATCAATGTTCAGCTCATGCTAACATGGGTAACCAAGCAAGTTTTAGTACAAGAAACTTTACAGGTTTTGATACAGATGATTTAACCGAAGGTTCATCAAACCTTTATTATACAGATGCAAGGTTTGATACAAGGTTTGCAACAAAAGATACAGGTGATTTAACAGAAGGTAGTAATTTATATTATACAAATGCAAGAGCAGATGCTAGAATTGCATTACAAGTTGGAGCAAATTTAGATTTAAGTAGTAAAGATACTGATGATTTATCTGAAGGTTCAACCAATTTATATTATACTGATACAAGAGCAAGAAGTGCAATAAGTGCAAGTGGAGATTTAAGTTATAATTCAAATACTGGTGTTATGTCTTTTACACAAAGAACAGATGCTCAGGTACGAGGTTTAATATCAGTAACAGATGCTGGTGGAGATGGTTCATTAGCATATAATAATTCCACAGGTGTTATTACATATACAGGTCCAAGTGCATCTGAAGTCAGAGCACATTTTTCTGCAGGTACTGGAGTCACTATATCATCTGGCCAAATTAGTATTGGTCAGGCAGTTGCAACAACTTCTGATGTTCAATTTAACGATGTACAGGTTGATGGAACATTAACATCAGATGATATTACCTCTACAAATATTAGTGTTGCAGGTAATGCGACAATTACTGGTAACCTAACTGTATCAGGAACTACAACAACTGTTAATTCAAATACAGTTAACATTGGTGATAATATTATTGTACTTAATTCAGATGAAACTGGAACACCATCGCAAGATGCCGGTATTGAAATCGAAAGAGGTACATCAACAAATAAAACTTTCGTATGGGACGAAACTAATGACCGTTGGACATTAGGTACAGAATCACTTGTTGCCGGCACATTCATTGGTAATTTAACTGGTAATGTTACAGGTACAGTTTCAAGTTTATCTAATCATGATACTGATGATTTAAGTGAAGGTTCGACAAACCTTTATTATACAAACGCGAGAGCGGACGCGAGAATCGGTGCAGCAAGTATTGGTGATTTATCCGATGTTGATATTACAACAAACGCACCTAGTAGTGGACAAGTATTAAAATGGGACGGGTCAAATTTTGTACCAGGCACAGACCTTTCAGGTTCAGCAGCATCTAATTCATTCGAAACAATTACTGTATCAGGTCAGAGTAATGTAGTTGCAGATAGTTCAACTGATACATTAACTCTTGTTGCTGGTACTGGTATGTCGATTTCAACAAATGCTTCGACTGATACAATTACATTTACATCGACTGCAACTGGAACAGTAACAGAAACATTTAAAACCCTAGCAGTATCTGGTCAAAGTGATATAGTAGCTGACAGTGCTACTGATACACTTACATTTGCAGCCGGTTCGGGTATTTCATTATCAACCGATGCGTCAACAGATACATTAACAATTACATCAACAGCTAGTGGTTCAGTTACAGAGGCATTTAAAACAATTGCAGTATCAGGACAATCTGATATTGTTGCGGATTCAGCTACAGATACACTTACATTAGTTGCTGGTAGTGGTATGACAATCTCTACAAATGCTACGAGTGATACTCTTACATTTGCTTCATCTGGTGGTGGAAGTT
>Ga0213866_10002019_pt1 | contig 14668 bp, 9 predicted proteins | sample PICome_11_FD_160079 | JGI IMG/M metagenome (GOLD analysis project Ga0213866, IMG submission 160079) | Coastal seawater microbial communities near Pivers Island, North Carolina, United States - PICO284 | ecosystem: Environmental > Aquatic > Marine > Coastal | place: USA: North Carolina...
CCTACCGAAGAAGCGCCGGCAGAAGAGAAACCTGCAAAAGTGAAGCCTGCTGAAGAAGCGCCCGCCGAAGAGAAACCTGCGAAAGTAGAGCCTACCGAAGAAGCGCCCGCCGAAGACAAACCAGCGAACGAAAAGCCAGCGAAGGCGGAGCCTGCTGATGAAGCTCCCGCAGGTGATCAACCTGCGGAGAAGCCGACCGAACCAAAAGAGTAGGCACTGAACTCTCTCAAATTTCCTCAGAGCGAAGCGCGCAGACCAGCACTACTCGCCGTCGCCCAAGCCGCGGCGTTTCGCTTCCATCAAGCGCTGTACAGCGCTGCGCTCATCATCACTCTTAGCCCGCTTGTCGAGCATCCTGTACTCGCGCTCGCCCTTCGCCTTCCCGGGCGATAGCGCTGCTGCGATACTTTCACCCTCTTCCAGCAACTCGCCGCTCTCATCTCGATCAAAGCGAGGCTCCTCTTTGCGCTCGCGTTGGGAGCGCTTCGATTTGCCTTGCCGAACGAGAGCTAGCGCACTCACCGCGTCCGCCTCTTGCTCTACGCTATCGCCAGATGACTCTTTACCCCACGTCGGAAACTTGCGCGACGAGAGCAGCAGAAAGAGCGCGAACACGCCCAGCATCGCGCCCTGCAACGTGCTTCGCTTCAAGCGCGGCAGCGTGCGCGGGAAGGCCGCTAAGCTTTCCTGCGCGTTCTCGATCACCAGCCCGCCGGATTCTCGCGCGAGTTTCTGCGCGGCGAAGAAGTCCTCGTCGCTCTGCAAGGCTTCAGAGAGCAAGGGACGCGAGATCCAAAGCTCGCCGATCGAAATTGGCACTCCGCCCGCGGCCGGTTCAAACCAAAAAGTGAGGTGAAACGCGCCGCCTTCTTCCATCGCAATTTCCGCGCTTGAGCGTGCAGAGCCATTGCGCGAAAGATCGATGCGCCTGCCATCCCCATCCGACGAGAGCATGACGCCCTTCACCTGCCCATCGGCAAAGGCATCGTGCGCGATGTCGACTGAGATGCCGCGCTCTGAATGCTCAACGCTCGCATCCACGCTGCCCGCACTCTGCTCGCCACTGGCCAGCCAGCGCGCCCAACGCTGCCACGAAAGCGGGTAGCCTTCCCAGCTCAGCCAGTTGTCTGCCCAGCGATCGCGAGCATCACTGGTGAAAGCCAGCGAGCGGCCAAGTCCGTGACGACGAGTCGCCAGCAAAGGCATCGGCTCCTCGTTGCCCGCTTCAAGATGCACCTGCGCATCGGCTTTCGCGCTGGTGCGAATCATGCCGCGCAACACTGGAGCGCTCTCAAAGGGAATGCCGTCGATCAGCGGCGTGTTGACCGTGACCTGCGGAAGCAACGCTTCTTCAATAACGAATCCGCCGATCAATTGCGCCGATTCGCGCGCGAAGAGAATCGGCAAGCTCTGCGCATCATTCGTAAAGATTGCGCGGCCACGACCTGCCTCCGCCAGCTCGCGGATCAGCGCAGCATCACGATCAGATTCATCGCCCAAGCCAATAACCGAGAGCTTCACGCCTTCGCTTGCGAAACGCTCCTTCACCATCTCTACGCATCCATTCGGCTGCACGGTGTCGCCCGCATCGGTAAACACCAGGACGTTCTTCGCCGTCGCAGGCGTTGAGAGCACAAAGCTGTATAGCGTGTCCAGCGCAGGCCCAATGTCGATGCCGCCGCCACCAAGTTCGGTGCTGCGAATCAGCTCGCTCGCTTCTTCAATCGCTTCATCGTCAATGCGTTCGATCCGCACTCGCCACTCCGGGCCGCTATCGAAAGCGAGAAGCGCAAATCGGTCATCTTCCTGCAGCATGCGCATGGCCGACTGCGCGCCTTGCAGCGCCGAATCGAGCTTCGTGCCGCCGCCAGATGGAGCGCCCATGGAACCACTGATATCGACAACAATCGCGAGCAGCACGCTGGCGTCGGGATCGCTACGCGCGCTGCAATAGATCGGCAGAACGTCTTCAATCACGGTGTTCTGCCAGCCACCAAGCGCGAAGCCATCAGGGTCGCCGATCATCCCAAGTCCCCCACCGGCCAGCACCCATGCATCAACTCGGCGTTGCACACGCTCCGGCATATCGCTCGCATAAGTCTCAGTCATCAGCAAGGCGTCGTACTCTTCAAGCAGCGAAACATCCGCATTGAAAACGCCAGGCGAAACTAGCGTGACGTCAAACTCGCTTTGCTCAAGCGCTGCCTTGAGCGCCTTCGCTGCGCCGGGATTCGCCCGCCCTTGCTTGAGCGATCCGTCGATCACCAGCACGCGAGTGTTCACCGTCTTGCGCGGTAGATTGATGCTCATGCTCTCGTTGCCCGCAAGCTCATCGTCCACGGCACGCACTCGCACTTCGAGCTTGGTCGCGCTGATTGGCGTCGCTTCAATGCTGCGACTCAGAGCCTGCATGCCGCGCGAAAGGTAAACCTCGTCGCTCAGAATCTCCTGGTCGTCGAGCAGGATGACTAGCTCGCCATCCATCGCTGAAGTCGCGGATACGACGCACTCAATCGCCAAGCCACGCATGCCTGGTTGAACGCTTGGGAAGCTGCGCGCATGCAAGGCGGCAACGCCAGCATCGGGAATGGTCGCAGCTTTGATTGGCAGGATCGAGGTGACGAGCGGTAGCAAGCTGAGCTTCGATGCGCCTTGCCCATCACTCACCACCAGCACTTGAGCGCTGCAATCTTGCGGGAGCAGCATGGGCGCAAAGTCCATCGCCCGCTCGAAAGATGACTGCAAGGGATTCGCGCCTGAGATGCGCGAAACCTCCAAGCGCGCTGGCTGTTTGATCTTCGGCAAGGCCTCAAGAATCGGATAAACCCCGCCGTCATAAGCAGCAACGCCGAGCAGCACGTCGTCATCGAGGGTTGCGCGAAGTTCGAGGTATGCGCGCCTGGCTCTCTCAGGAATCTCCCCGCCGACTGAGCCTGAAACATCGATCAAGAGCAAGATCGCCTTGCGCGTGACCGGCTCTCTCTCACGCGTGCCGCATAGCAAGACGGCCAGACTCATCAGCGCGAGAAACACCCCGGCGTGAGCTGCCCACCTGCGCAAGCCGCGCAAAGGCGCGTAGCGCAGGCGCTTGCCTGCATACAACGTCAGCAGCAACGCGGCAATCGCTGCCCCTGCAAGCCACCAAGCATTCAGGAAGATCAAGCCAAACGCTTCAATCATTGTGCCCCCGGCGCTGGCGTCAGCGCGGTTGTGTTTGTGCCTTCACTTGAGCTTGCGCCAGATGTGCTGCCTTCGCTTTCGCTCGCATCTTGCTTTGAATGGTCGTGCATCGCATAGAAGTAGATCAGCGGAATCAGAATCCCGATCAGCAAAAGAATGCCGCCGCGCCCGAGGAGCCCTTTGCGCCCTTTGGGTAAAAGCAGGATGCCGCTCAGGGCGAGGAAAATCAGCAAGATCGCGTAGCCATCGGCGAACCATGTCCACGCTGCTTTACCGCGATTCGTGTGCAGCCAATTCGCAGCGGCTAAAAAGTAGCGCGGCTGCGGTTCCCGCTCCACCTGTACCGCCACGCCCTGCAAAATGCTGACGTGATACTCCGCCTGATCCGAGATGACTTGGAAGGTGGAGAGCGCCGCGATGTCTTCTTGCGTCTGCGGGCGAAAGGATCGCAATGCACTGCCATCTTCGTGCAGCGCAAGCACCTGGCGAGCAGCTTGCGCGGGATCAGCCTTCAACCCTTCTTGGAAGAGCGCCTCCTGTTCAGGCTCGTCGGTCTTCCTGCGCGTGATCTGCAAAGCGGTCGCGTTGGGATTGCGATCGAGTCTGACGGTGAAGGTGCGTGTTGGCGTGGCGAACTGAAAGTCGCCGATCACTTGCGCTTCTTCGAGCGTCGCTGGGTAGATCTCGCTAATCTCCTCGCGCTCACCGCCAAAGCTGCGCAACACGGCGTCCGCTCGCGCAGGCAGATTGCCAGCGAAGGGGCCGTAGTAATCGTAGGTCGAGCTTTCCCCTTCGGTGTAACTCGGATTCCAGTCAAGCACATGATTCACGGCGAGACCGGAGATGGCGTAGACAATCGTCAGCCCTACGGCGAGCGCGCCCGCGTCGCGGTGCAAGCCCCGCATCAGCCGCTTGAACGCAGCCCAACGCTTTTTTGGTGCGGCCTGAGCTTTCTCTTCTGGCTGGGATTCGTCGCTCATCCTTGCCTACGCTTTCTCGTTCACGAATCTCTCCCCTGCGCGAAGCTGCTTGAATCTCGATTGCTGCGACTCACTCGCTCCCTTCTCCACCTTGGGGGAGAAGGTGGCCGAACGCAGTGAGGTCCGATGAGGGGGGGGCTTGCGCAGCGCACATCGTCCTCCCTCATGAACCATCTTGCGCGTAGAGAGCGGTGATCCGGCTTCGAATCATTGAGCTTTATGCGCGGGAAGGCGCAGTCGCGCTGCGAGTCACTCGCTCCCGCCAGCTCCTACCAATTCCGAAATCCATCCGGCTCTTGCCACGAGTAGCGCTCTTCTTTCCAAGGATCAGCATGATTGTGGTAGCCGCGAACTTCCCAGTAACCAGGCTCGTCTTTCTCAACGAAGCGGATGCCTGTCAGCCATTTCGCGCTCTTCCAGAAATAGAGATCCGGGATCAGATTCCGCACCGGCCCGCCATTCGCCGCCGGCAGTGCGCTGCCCTGCAAACGGTGAGCAACGAGGCAATTCGGCAAGAGCGCCTCATCTAATGGGACGTTCGCGGTGTAACCGTGCTGCGCTTCGAAGATCACGTGCTTGGCGCTCGACTTCACCCCGGCCTTGTCAGCCAGATGCTTGATCGTCACGCCGAGCCACGTCACGTCCAACACCGACCACGTCGTCACGCAGTGGATGTCGCACACTACTTCAGTTTGCGGAAGCTTGAGCAGCTCGAAGAAGTTCAACTCGAATGGTGACTCAACCTCGCCGTGAACCTTCAGCCGGAATCGATCGCGGCTAGAGTCCCCTCGCGCAGGCGCTGGCAGCATGTTCGTCAGCTCTGGCTGAGGCTTCTTCTGACCCGGCGGGCTGCGCTCCTCTAAGCTCGCGAGCTGGCCACTAGCATCGCGCTTGCGTGCGTCGTAGTAAAAGGGATCGTTGAGCGTTCCCTCTGGCTGCGCTGCTTCAGGAGTAGATTCAGCCTCGCTAGGCTTGAGCGGATCGGCCTCTACGTCATCTGTCTGCGCTGCATCCGCATCGGGCGAGACTTCTGGCTGAGGCGCAACTTGCGGCTGCTCTCCCCCTGCAACATTGCTTGGCTGAATGCGAGCGGGCGTTTGGCCCGGCGGGATGCGGGGCTTGCTGGGATCGCGCTTGACGAGCAGATCGGATGGCTTGGCTTCGTCGGCACACGCTGCGATCAGTGGGAATCCAGCAAGCGTGCCGAGTACCGCCGCGGATTTCATAAACTCGCGGCGCTGAGCCGAGCTGAGATTCGAGTCGCGGCGTCCTTGATTCTTGTTCATGGTGCATCCTTCGCGTCTGGCTGGAGCAGTTTGACGTTTATTGTCTGATGCGCACAACGCCGCAGCATACCAGCTTTCACGCCACATCCGCCTGCACTTCACGCCATCGCACGCGAATCCCATCAAGTGCCCAAAGCGTAAAAGCGAATCCGAATCGGCGGCCACTTCTCGAAGCGAACAACGTTCTTGCTTCTTGCGACATTCCACTTTTCATCTCAATCTGCAAAAAGTTCAAAAAGTGCGAAAGAGGTCGAAGCTGCAGGACCAAGCTCGCAAGGTCACATCTAATACGAGGGAAGCACCCGATGACCGAACGCCAATCCATTCGTCTTGCTGAAGAAATGCGTGGAGCCCCCGCAACCGTTGCTTCCCTCAAACAGGATCTAGCAGCGCTCGGCGTAGCTCCAGGCATGACGCTGCTCGTGCACTCCTCCATGTCGCGCATGGGCTGGGTGTGTGGCGGCCCGCAAGCAGTTATCGAAGCCTTCCTTGAAAGCGTAATGCTTGAGGGCACCTTGGTGATGCCAAGCTTTTCTTCGGAAGTCGGCGACCCATCAACGTGGATTGATCCCTACGTGCCGCAGCATTGGTGGCAAACGATTCGCGAGCACCTGCCCGCATATGATCCCGCCCTTACGCCAACGCGCGAGATGGGCGCAATCGCCGAGAGCTTCCGCCAGCTCCCTGGCGCGCTGCGCAGCCCGCACCCAGCGACAAGCTTTGCCGCATATGGCGCGAAGGCCGACGAGATCACCGCGAATCACTCAATGGAGTTCGGACTGGGCGAAGGCTCACCCCTCGCGCGCATCTACGATCTTGATGGCTACGTCTTGCTGCTGGGCGTGGGGCAGTTGAGCAACGCGGCGATTGCGCTTGCGGAGAATCGCTCGGAGTGGTTATCGAAGGAGATCATCACTTGCGCAGCTCCCGTCCACGTCGCCCACGAACGCCGCTGGGTGACCTACGAAGAGCTTGAGTTCAACACGATCGATTATCCCAAAATCGGCGAAAGCTACGCCGCCCAAGGCGAAGTCTCTCGCGGCAAAGTCGCCTGCGCCGACGCGATCCTGATGCCAATCCGCGGCCTAGTCGACTACGCGATGGAGTGGATCGCGGAGAATAGGCGCTAAGGCGCCTTCCTCTAACCGATAGTTTTCTGCGCGATCTGATCCACGAGCGCTTTTGGCAGTCGCTTGAAGAGCTGAACCGCAGACTACATTGATCGCTGCTACACCTCTCTGCGCCTCCACTCCGCACTGGGCAATCGAATCCCGATCCACTACGAACTTCCGCTGAAAGGTTCAGCCGAAACACTGCAACCCCCGCTGTCCACGAAAGCGGGGCAAGTGCCGCCAACGTTCAACATGCGCCCTTCAGGCTTTCTCGCGGATCTCCCTGAGCGAAGACGCCGAGAACGCGAGAGACCTACTCGATTGATGTGGCGCGTGGGAACATCACTTTGGCATGGCTTTCTCTTCGATTCAAATCGGAGATGCCAGCACTCGCATATCGGTGATTCGATAAGCTCAATCTGGTTGAGCGTAATCCGCGAGGCCCTGCGACCCCGCGGCTTTGCGCGAGTGTTCTCCTACGCATCTTTCAACGCTTCCCAGGCATGCTGAGCACTCAAGAAGATGCGGCCATCACCCAGATGTTTTTCAAACTCAACGCGCTTCAATCGATCCGCGACGGGGCCTTTGAGATCCGAGATGTGCAGCGCGACTCCAGCGTCGTGGAGTTTGTGCGCGGTGTCTTCGAGGACTTCAAGGGAGCCCGCATCGATGTGGTTGATCGAGCTAGCCACCAGCACGAGGTGCTTTATGTCCGCGCGCTGAGCGACAGCGTTGATCAGCAAATCACCGAGCTTGCGCGCATTGGCGAAGAAGAGGTTCTCGTCGATGCGCAAGAAGAGCACGTCGGGTAGCGTCTCCACTTGATGGCGTTGCTCGTTGCGAAAATGCTCGCTGCCTGCAATCCGTCCGACGACCGCCACATGCGGGCGACTCGCGCGCCAGAGATGTAGCGCGATGGCAGAAGCCGCACCGATCAGGATACCGCTCTCGACGCCTAGCCCGAACACCGCAGCGAAAGTCAGCAGCAGCGACACGCCGTCATAGCGATCGTATTGCCAGACAAGTCGCAGCGTCTTCAAGTCGATCAGCCCAACCACCGCGACGAGAATGATCGCCGCCAGCACAGCCTTCGGCAGCAAGTAGAAGAGCGGCGTCAGAAAGAGCAGCGTCAGCGCGATCAGCATAGCCGTCAGGATCGATGCAAGCCCTGTGCGCGCGCCTGCGGAGAAGTTGACGACTGAGCGCGAGAAGCCGCCCGTTACGGGGTAGCCGCCAGTCAGCGATGCGGCGACGTTGGCTGCTCCGAGTGCGAAAAGCTCTTGATCCGGCTCCACACTCTCACGTCGCTTGCTCGCGAGCGTGCGCGCGATCGCTACGCTCTCCATGAAGCCGACGAACACAATCGCGAGTGCCGCTGGCGCTAGCTTCTGCGTCGCCTCCCAACTGACTTGCGGCGAGGTGAGCGAGGGCAGCCCCTGCGGAATCTCGCCGACGATCTTCACGCCGTGTGCTTGATGCAGATCGAGCGCATAGACCGCGAGCGTCCCGCCGACCACCACCGCGAGTGGCCCAGCACGCGCAACCGCATCACGCCACGTCTGCGAGACTCCGAGCCTCGCAAGCATCGGCGGCAAGGCTTTGCGAAACGCAATCAGCACGGCGATCGCAGCAAGCGAAAGCGAGAGCGTCGCGCCGCTCGTATCAAGTAGCGAAAACGCAAGCTCCCGTGCCATCTGCCAGGGATACTCCGTCCCCGGAATGCTCACACCCAGAACGTGTTTGAACTGACTCAGACCAATCACAATCGCTGCAGCGCTGGTAAAGCCTGAGATTACCGGATGCGAGAGAAAGTTGACGATGCTCCCGAGCTTCAGCACGCCCATCACGAGTTGCAGCACCCCAGTCATCAGTGCCAGCAAGAGCGCGAAGCCAACGTACTCGGGCGATCCCGGCACAGCGATGGCGGACAAGCTGCTGGCCACCATCAGCGAAACCATCGCCACCGGCCCAACCGCGAGCGTCTTCGAACTCCCGAAGAGCGCGTAGGCGATCAGCGGAATCACACTCGCGTAGAGTCCAACTTGCGGCGGCAAGCCGGCCAGCATCGCATACGCCATGCCCTGCGGGATCAGCATGATTGCTACGACTACACCAGCCATCAGGTCGCCGGAGAAATCGCTTTTGCGATAGTTGGGAAGCCACGCAGCGATCGGTAGCAGCCTCTTCAGAGGCCTTGTGAAAGGGCTTGTGGATGTCATCGTAGATCCTCGAATCTGCACACTTCTGAACACGTGCGCGGCATGCATCAAATCGAAGAATCCCCGTCCATGCACTCGGCGATGGGCGGGGACTCAAGCGTTGCGGGAGTCCTGCAAGGTATCGGCACGTTCTCGCCCTGCGTGCCCCGCCTCATCCAATCATGCAGCAAGAGAAGGGATGCTGCGCTTTACTCGACAGCTTCGCCCATCTGAAGCGGGCACTTAGCCAGCTTCTTTAAGCGGTTGAAGGGCATGCGCATCAGAATCTTCGCCATTGTGCAGGTGTTCGAGATGCCTGCGAAGGTCAGGCCGCAGCCGACGAAACCTGGAATGATCAAGAACCATGGTGAAACCAGCGCTGCCGCTAGCGTGCCGAGCGCGACCATCAGGCCAGCCGCGATCCGTACTTGGCGCTCAAGCGACATGCCGCCGCGCCCGTACTGAAGCGCTTGGCCTTCGCGTGCCCAAGCAGAGATGCCGCCTTCGAGCACGCGCATGTCTGCTTCCACGCCTGCCTTCACGAGCATCTTGCGCGCGGCTTTCGCACGAGTACCACTGCGGCAGATCACAGCGACTTTGTGGCCTTCGGCGGCTTCGCGGATGTCGTCGATGTGCTTGTTGATGTCGTGCAGCGGGACGTTCCATGAGTTCGCGATGCGGGATTCCCCGAACTCGTGCGGCGTGCGCACATCAAGCAGAAGCCATTGTTGTGGCGCGTTCAACTCTTCCGCCAAGGGATGAATGGAAACGCGTCCTGCCGTTGCGTTTTCAACTGGCGATTCGATCGTTGCGTTCGTCATGTCTCTAACCTCTCTCTAGGAACGTGGTGAGTCGAAGTGGTCATTGGCTACTTCGCGCCAGCCAGCTCTTTCTCCCACGCACCGAATCCACCAATCAGATCAGCGGCTTTGTCGAAGCCTTCCTTCTCAAGGATGCTGCGTGCAAGCGATGAGCGGTAGCCGCCCGCGCAGTACACGATTACTTCTTTGTCCTTCGGCATCTCGTCTACGCGATTCGAAAACTCGCTGAGCGGGATATGTTTCGCTCCCTCGAGCATGCCCTTCGCGACTTCGCCATCGTTGCGGATGTCGATAAGCACGGGCTTCTCGCCCGCTTCCAGCTTGCCTCTCAGGTCTTCAGCGCTGAAGCGCTTGCCCTTCATCACCAGTTCCGGGTGTACGTCGAGCGCCGCTACGCCGCCTTTGAGGAAGCCCTCAAACTTGTCGTAGCCGATGCGACCGAGGCGAATCGACGCCTCTTCTTCAGTACCGGGATCAGCGATCAGCACAATTCGAGCGCTTGGACTGAGCACCGTGCCTGCCCAGGTTGCGTACTTGCCGCCGAGGCCGATGTTGAGCGAGCCGCGCATGTGCGACTGAGCGAACTCAACGTTGTCGCGCACATCAAGCACGATCACGCCTTGATTCTGCAAGCGCAGCACGTCTTCGACGCTGAGTGCTTGCATGCCCTTTGTGAGTGCAACGTCAAGCGTTTCGCGATTCTTGCGATTCAGGATGGCGTCATGCACGAAGTACTGCGGCGCGGCTGGCTGATCTTCCGTCACGATGCGCTTGAAGTCCTCGCGACTCATATCCTGCATCGCGTAGTTGCTTTCCTTCTGCTTGCCGAGCGTTGAGACGGTATCCGTGCTCAGGTTCTTGCCGCACATCGAGCCTGCGCCGTGCGCCGGGTAGACCAGCGTTTCGTCGGGCAGTTGCTTCAAGCGTTGGATTGAATCGTAGAGCATGTCGCCAAGTTCATCTGCCGTCACGCCGATCGAAGCGAGCAGATCAGGGCGTCCCACGTCGCCGATAAAGAGCGTATCGCCAGTCAGCGCAGCTTGAGGCTTGTCATCCGACTTGCTCCTGTCGAACACGAGATAGGTGACGCCTTCAGGCGTGTGGCCCGGCGTTTCCATCGCGCGAATCACGACGTTCTTGCCAAGCTTGATCTCGTCGCCATCGTTGAGCTTGGTGTACTCGTACTCGGCTTCGCCCTTTGAGCCAAGGTAGATCGTCGCACCGGTCTTCTCGCGCAGCTCAAGATGGCCTGCAAGGAAGTCAGCATGGAAGTGCGTGAGCATCACGTGCTTGATCGTGTAGCCCTTGGACTTCGCGTCGGCGATGTATTCGCCAACGTCGCGCTGAGGGTCGACAATCGCTGCTTCGCCGGACTCTTCATCGGCGATCAAATAGGACGCGTGTGAAAGGCAGCCTAGGTAGTATTGTTTCAGTTCCATGTCTCTCTCCTTTTTCTCGCCGCACCGCTGTGTGGGAGTTGAATCCCACGCTCTTCATCACTCAAACGCAGCACACGCCAAATTCATTCCCTAAGGCGTGGTAGCATGCCGCCTCCTTCAGTATAGATCACTCCGAAAGCGAAACCCTTGCGTGAAGCAGCTTTGGGCATGGAGATTCAGTGGGTAATCTGGATCAGGGAAGTCAGGCAATAACATGGAAGCGAACGCACCACGAGCCTTGGAACTCGCCAATGGGCGCTCACTCTTACGCAGCGATGGGCTGCCTTTGCTGATGGGAATCGTGAACATCACGCCCGATAGCTTCAGCGACGGCGGCGAGTTTCTCGATCCCGATGCCGCTGTCGGTCAAGCGCTAGCGCTGATCGAGCAGGGCGCTGATCTGATTGATCTCGGTGCGGAGTCATCTCGCCCGGGTGCTGAACCGCTATCGCATGGCGAAGAGTGGGGAAGGCTCGCGCCCGTGCTACAAGGCTTGCGCAAGCAAAGCGACGTGCCCATCTCGATCGACACCTATCACGCTGAGACTGCTCGACTGGCGCTGGATGCAGGCGCTGACCTAATCAACGACATCACCGGTGCGCGCTTTGATTCCGCGATGCTCGCGCTGGCGGCTGAGCGCGACGTGCCGCTTTGCTTGATGCACATGCTGGGCGATCCGCAGACGATGCAGAGTTCGCCGCGCTACGCCGATGTTGCGCGCGAGGTGAAGCTCTTTTTGAAGCAGCGTTGCGATGTCGCGAAGCGCAGCGGCGTTGACGCAAAGCGCTTGATCGTTGATCCCGGCTTTGGCTTCGGCAAGACGGTTGAACACAACGTCGCGCTCGTGCAACGCCTTGGCGAATTGCGCGAGCTAGGACTGGTGCTGATGGGACTCTCGCGAAAATCTTCCTTGGTGAAGCTGAGCGTCGCTGCGTATCCCGAAAGCTACGTGCGCGAGGTTCGCGAAGACGCCTCGCGTCGCCCTGAGTCGATCGCCGGCGCGCTGATGTCAGCGCTGAACGGCGCGGACATCCTGCGCGTACACGACGTCGGCCCCACGGTACGCGCGTTGCGCGTCGGACTGGCGATGCGGTGATGGAGGTGGTTAGCTACATTTACTGCAGTAGATCATGCAATCGCGTTGATCTAAGCCGCTACAGCAGTTCTCGACCTGGTTTACTCGATCGTCATCCCGTGGGAGCCACGAACTGGCGAGGCGAGGGCTCTCTTTTCGAGAAGTGATCCCCCACCAATCCGCAGACCTTTGGGATCCATCGCGCTCACTCGGCCTCTGCGTTGAACTCCGATTTCTCTCGCTCGCATGAGCGCGAAAAATGGCGAAACGCTGCGCTTGTCGCATCGGAATGCGACCCACCAACTGGAGTGTCTGTGCCACTGCCCTGCTCAAGGCGAGGCGGTCAGTCGCAAGCGGTACTCGCCGGCAGCGCCGAACTCGTAGTTCTCGACGGTCAGGATGTAGTTGCCGCGAGGCAGCGCGACGTTCGAGCGGATCGGATCGCTGATGCCGACAGGATCTTCCCAGAACACTTCGTCGCCACGCTGATCGCGCAGGCGCATGCCGAGATTCGCCATGCCCGCGCTGGTCTCCACCTCAAAGCTGATGAAGCCGTCGTCGCTCGTGGTAAACACGAAGGTGTGAACATCGCCGTTGCCTGCAATGTCAAAGGCGACGGGAGGTTCAACCATCTCGCCGGGGCGCAGGAACTCAAGGTCCATGCCGCCCGGCGTGCCGGCTACCACGTTGAGGCGATAGCCGCCCGTCGTTTCATCTTCGCGGCTAGGCCACACGAGCAAGGTGTACTCCCCCGCCCGCACAGAACCAACGAGCAGCGAGTCGCGACCGACTGAGCCATTATCGTCGCCCGTCACCAAACGACCAGCCGAATCGTAGAGTTCAAGGAAGGGGTTGAGTCCTCCCGTGCCTTCAACGCTCGCCACCAGCAAGCCATCGCTGGCAAAGCCAACTGGATAGCCGTGAACTTCGGTCGGCAAATCAATCACCGACTCGCGGAACACCGCATCCTGCGGATCAAGCGTGCCGAGATCGTCGCCACCTGGCGGCAGAACGACAAGACGCCCGCCGCTGAAGTAACCGGACCCCTTCTTCTTGCCGCCCCCGCTGTCGCACGAAGCGAGCATCGGGACAAGCGCAAAGATCAAGAGTGCGAGGGTGAGTCGCTTAGCCATGAAGGAACCTTTCGCGTTGCGTCGTCACCATCCGGATCACGCCCAGCAGCAGGGCTGCCATGATCAAGGCCAGCCAACCGAAGCCAGAGCCATTGCTGTTGAGCGAGCAGAGGCCGAGGCTGCTATCGCTTGCGCCCTTCTTCTTCGTCGAAACCACAATCGGATTGCGGCTAGCATCGCCGAAGTCGCGGAAACCACCGTTGATCTCAATGACAACGTTCTGCGTGAAGGTCAGAGCGTTGTCGAGATCGTTCAGGGTGACCGTCACTACGACCACTCCGGACTCGTCAGGCATCGTGCCAAAGATGTTGGCCGTGCCGACTTCCAAGCGAAGAGGCGAACCACCCGTGAAGCCGAGGTAGGTCGTGTCTTCTGGCAGCGTGATGAACTCTTCAGGCGCAGCAAAGGTCGTGGATTCCACGTCAAAGGCGTAGGTCACTTCCAGATTGACATCGCGGAAGTAGCGCAGCTTGACGTCCAGATCAATCGCCGTGTCTTTGTCCATGTCGAAACCAGCGAGGTGACCGGATGGGATCGTGCGAGCGTGTTGCATCACCTCGACGCCCTTGTACACGTTGACCACCACTTCATCATTGTTGAAGCCAGGCGAGGGCGGGGTGATCACGAATGAGAGATCCGCAGCTTCGCTGCTTGGATCGCCGAAGCTGATGTCGCCATCAAAGCCGCTCGGGATGCGCGAGATGCTGACGTCAATCAGCCCTTGCGCGACCGGAGCAACCGCACCCGCAAAGGGCGGCAGGATCTCAACGGTGTTGCCATCATCGTCGGTAGTCGTGATGCCTTCGATCGAACCATTGCCCCAGACGAGGTAGTCGACCAGGTTGCCGTCAGCGTCCTTGAGTGCGAGCACGCCACCGGCAGCAGCGATCTTCATGCCGCTATCCGCGAGCGAGAAGTCAGCGACCGCACCAAAGCGCGTGCGGAATGCTTCGCGCGTCAGGTTGATCGCAATCACCGCGACGTTGTTCGGACCGACGAAGAAGTCAACGGGCAGCGTCGTGCTACCGTTTGCATCCAGCAGCTCCCAGCCTTCCATGTTGAGAGGACCTGCATCGCGGTTATGAATCTCAATAAATGCGCTTGAAAGTCCACCGGCTGGAGTCGTCGAGATGCCTACTTCATTGAGAATCGCGAGCGGCCCAGTCACGGTTGCGATGTACTCGAAGCCGTCTTCGAGCGAAGCATCGCCGCCTGGCGTAACCACGACGACATCCGCAAAGCCGATCGAGCCAATTGGCGTTTCAACTTGGATCTCACCGTCATCGACGATCACCAGGTTGTCGGCTTCGCGTCCACCGAAGAAGACGCGCTCAGTATTCATCAAGCGAGTACCGGTAATCACAACACTCGTGCCGCCAGCCGTTGGGCCTGAAGCAGGAGTGATCGAGGTGATCGTCGGCAGTTCAATGTAGGTGAAGCCACC
>Ga0213866_10002021_pt1 | contig 14660 bp, 14 predicted proteins | sample PICome_11_FD_160079 | JGI IMG/M metagenome (GOLD analysis project Ga0213866, IMG submission 160079) | Coastal seawater microbial communities near Pivers Island, North Carolina, United States - PICO284 | ecosystem: Environmental > Aquatic > Marine > Coastal | place: USA: North Carolina...
GAGTAGTCTCAGAGTAGGTTCCACCCGTCCTTCGGACCCAGGGTTCAAGCCCCCCCTGCCCCTGATGACCCTTGTTAAGATTTTCCATGATTTTTTTTCATCTCGCTCTACTTTCTCTCCTCTTGTCTTTCGCCCTACCCCGTCTGGCCGCTGTGGAGATCAGGATTGCCACCTACAATGTCCTCTCCGGCATCGGAAACGTTGCCGAGGAAGGTCAGGCGGAATTGGAAGCGGTCATCTCGAGAATCAATCCTGATGTTTTAGCACTCCAGGAAATTACCGCCAATGACTTCGACGGCCCCCTGAGCAGGCTTGCTGTCAATCTGGGGTATCCTTTTGTTTTTGCTCCCGAAACAGCTCTCGACAAAGGAAGCCGGGTCGTGATTATGTCCAGGTTCCCGCTCAGTGGAACTTCCAGTGAAAGCATCGTTTCCCCGCCCGGAGCAAATGACATGACCCGGGCAGCCGCAGCAGTCGTCGTCGACGTACCAGGCACAGATAGCGATCCCACTATAATTACCGCTCACCTGAAGTGCTGCTTCGATCCAGACGATCCCTTTCGAAGGGCGGTTGAGATGTTGCGAATCCGGAAATACCTCGAAGAGAAAGGGCTCGGCGAAAGCGACAACGTGTTTGTGATGGGCGATTTCAACCTCCTAGGGAACGACCTGATCTACCGTACTCTTCCTGCTGGATTGCCACAGAGTTACAGCTTAGGAAGCGACATTACTTTCCCGGTCAATTATTACAGAGACCCGATCGATTACTTTACCGGGCTGGGGCTCGTCAATCCCGGCTATCGCCAACAAGACGGAGTCACCTCGGATACCTTCATGGGCTCGAATACCATTCTCGACTATCTCCTTGTCTCCAACTCGGTTGCAAGCCGCATGCTCGGCACCGAGATTTACAACAGCGCGCTCGACACCTCCACGTCCGGCCTTCCAAAATCGGGCAGCCCACTCGCAAGCGGAACCAGCGCGGGTGCCTCGGATCATTATCCGGTTTTTGGCGACTTTGAACTGGATGGTGGCCTTCAACTCGAACTCAATGTGGATCAATCAACCCTCAATGAAAACTCTCCCGCCTCCTTCATCACGGTGACCTTGGTGGAACCAGCGTCGAGCCCTGTTCAAATTTCTCTGCAATCGAGCGATCCCTCCGAGGCCACCATTACTGATACGACTCTCACCATTCCTGTCAATGGCACCCGGGCGTCCACGACTCTCCTACCAAAACAAGACAAAATTAGCGATCCGGATCAAACAATTGAAATCAGGGCTACGGCTCCAGGATTCACCAGAGGTGTCGCCGCAGTCACGATCCGGGATTCAGATCCAACATTTTATACCTTCTCGGATACAGGCTCCCCTGTTGTCGAAGACTTCGAAGGATTTGAAGGCGAACAGTCTCTTGCGGCATGGGCTGATGGCGGTCTCACTTGGATTGGGCGTGACGATGGCAGTTCTAGTCTCAAAGGAGCCAGATCCTACCAAGGTGCTTTGGGGATTTTAACAGCTGCCGAGACCTCTTTCCAAACAAGCTTTCGCAACCTTTCCGGCAAGGTCATTCCCGCCTTGCGGATTGAATTTGACGCGCAGCTCTGGAGACGGTTCACCGATGGTTCAAGAGATCTCCTTCAGGTATCGCTCGTAAAAGATGGGAGCATTATCGACATCCCAATTCTGGATTACCAACCCCTCACAACAGGTCCCTCCGGTCAACTTTACCCTCCCGAGACTCAATCGAAATCGGCTTACGTTCGGAATCTCAATCTTGCAGATGGAGATGCAATCGATCTCTTGGTCGAGGTCATCCCGGGAGCAAAAGGCGGTGTCGAGACCTCGGATGTTTTTATCAACGAATTTCACTACGACAACAGCGGACAAGATGTCGGCGAATTTATCGAGGTCGCTGTAGGACAGGCCTTCGCCGGTGAGTTATCATCGATCGCGATTCACCTTTACAATGGAAACAATGGAAGGATCTATGGATCAAGAATCTCACTCGACCACTTCACATCCGGGCCATCAAACACCCCCAGGGCACCTGCCTTCTACTTTAAGGAAATCCCCGGGATTCAGAACGGTGCGCCGGATGGAATCGCCCTCGAGATTGACGGCATCGTTCGTGAATTTTTAAGCTATGAAGGAAGCTTCACTGCGATCGACGGAATTGCCGCCGGAATGACATCCACCTCGGTGGGCGTCACTCAAGGCCCCGGCACCCCAGTCGGCCAACGGAGCATCGCACGTACTGGATCCGCCGGGGTTGTCGAAGACTTCAATTGGAGCATTCAGCCCGGAAGTCACACCCCGGGTAAAATCAATGTTGGACAAATTTTTGGAGCCAGCCCTCAACCCCAGGGACTTGGCATGGACAATCTCGTCGTTACGCCTCTCGCCGACCAGGATGGAGATCGAATTCCAGATCAGGAGGAGGTTAAACTTGGCACAAATCCCGCACTTGCAGACAGCGATCAGGATGGGCAGGACGACTTTTTTGAGATCTTCCTGGCAGGAACCAACCCACTTTCGGGGGCATCCGCTTTCCGCCCAAGCTTATCACTTGAACAAGACGCGGTCCAAATCGCCTTCCCGTCCCTCGTTGGCCGCCTTTACGAAATCGAGATCAGCGATGACCTCGTAAACTGGTTCCCCGGCGCCCAATTAGGCGGGACTGGTGACAAAATGAACTTCTCATTATCGTTCCAAGACAGATCGTATTTCCGGATTCGTATCTCGCTGATGGAATAAACCTTCGTTTTTCTCGAATCTCAGGCTCGATTTATTCTCGAAAAGGTCTAAACGTCTGTCTAACAAATTTCTGATGCGAACCTTCCTCCTGCTTCTCACTGCGATTGCCACGCCGGTTTTCGCCCAGAAAAAGATGTTTGGTGACGGTTCTCTGCCGGATTTCCTGAAGCATTTTGATACCAACACCGATGGGATTATTGATGAAGAGGAGCGTCAGGCCATTCGGGATCTTCGGGCGAAACTACGAGAGGAAAAGCGAACCTCCATTGACCTCGATCAGGATGGTGAAATCTCCAAAACCGAAGTGGCTATCGCTCGCGCAACCCTAAGGGAGCAAATTGAGCAACGGAGGCTGGAAAAATTCTCATCGATCGCTGGCGAGGATGACCTGATCTCACCCGGGGAATACATGACCATCCCAGGGGTCAATACGCTTCCCGATTTCATATTTGACGCGATTTGGAGCCGTCTTGACGCCGACGGAAGTGGTGCCATTTCGCCGGAAGAGTTTCTCCTCCGGCTTCGCGCACACTAGGAGTCAGAGCGACTGCGGACCAAATGCCCGAGGCAGGAGTTCCGCCAAAGTGGTTTCAGAGGAAATCCTACCAAGTTCATCGACCATAAGGACAGGGAGCTCGGGAGCAAATTCATTGAGGACCTGGCGGCATGCTCCACATGGACTCCCTCCTCCTCTTACAACGACCACTAGTTTTTCAAACTTACGTTCTCCCGCGGCAATCGCAGAACCGACCGCAACCCGTTCGGCACAGATAGTAAGTCCATACGAAGCATTTTCCACATTCACTCCGGTGTAAATCTTCCCGGATTCGGCTAGCAACGCGGCGCTGACCGGGAATGATGAATACTGGCAGTAGCAATTGGCACGGGCGCCCATCGCCGCCTCAATGAGAAGTTCGTCACTCATGATCCTATCTTCACGCTCGCTTCGAGGGCCACTTCCATCATGGCAGTAAAGCTCACCTCCCGCTCTTCGCTGGTGGTGCTTTCCCCGGTTCTAATATGATCGCTCACGGTGCAGATCGCCATCCCTCTCCCGCCAAACTCCGCGCAAACACCGAAGAGTCCGGCAGCCTCCATTTCCACACCGAGGACTCCCATCCTATCCATCAAGTCAAACATCCCGCCATCCGGGGTGTAGAATAGATCTGCTGAAAAAAGATTGCCGATTCTTACCGGCACCTCAAGCTCGCCCGCCGCGGCCACGTGGGCTGAAAGCAGATCGAAATCTGCAATCGCAGAGAAGTCATGACCTCCAAATCGAGTCCGGTTGACCCCGCTGTCCGTGCAAGCCCCCATGCCAATTAGAATATCACGAACTTTGACCGTTTTTGAAACTGCTCCGCAACTCCCCACCCGGATGAGGTTCTTGACGCCATATTCCGTGATTAGTTCTTTGGCATAAATCGAAATTGATGGAATCCCCATTCCTGACCCCATCACCGAGACGGGCACGCCCTTGTAGGATCCGGTGTAAGCAAACATGTTACGCACTGAGTTGATTTTTCGGCAGTCATCCAGAAAATGATCTGCGATAAATTTTGCGCGTAATGGATCTCCCGGCAAAAGAATGGTTTCAGCAAAACCATCGGGAGCTGCTTCAAGGTGAGGAGTTGGCATACCCAAGGACTACTCAATTACCGTTCCCTCGTCCATCTCGACGCCGAAGAAGTTGCCAACAGTAGCGCCGATATCGGCAAACGAACTACGGATCCCCGCGTTCCCCGTAACGGCCAAACCTCCACCTGTGATTAGGACAGGAACACGCTCACGGGTGTGATCGGTTCCACTCCAGCAAGGATCATTCCCGTGATCAGCGGTCACTACGATGGCGTCGCCCGGTGATACCTCTTTTAGAAAATGTTCAAATTCGCGATCCCATTCCTCAAGTGCCAAGCCATATCCTTGGGGATCCCTGCGATGACCATAGAGCATGTCGAAGTCTACAAAGTTGGCCATGATCAAACCACCATTTCCCAAAGCCTTCCGCGTCTTCTCCCAGAGCTGGTCATGACCACTAGCCTTCACTTCACTGGTCATTCCGACATGCGCAAAGATATCGCCAATCTTACCGACTCCAGTGACCGGAAAACCGGCATCTTTGATCACTTCCAGCACGGTTGGCTTGGGCGGTCGGACAGCAAAGTCACGACGGTTTTTGGTCCGCGTGAATGCTCCCGGCTCACCAATAAACGGACGAGCAATGACCCGCCCCACCAAGGGGTCCAGAGTAAGCTCCCGCACCAGTCTGCAAAGCTCGTAGAGTCTCTCCAAACCGAAATGATCCTCATGGGCGGCGATCTGGAAGACTGAATCGGCCGAGGTATAAAATATGGGCTTTCCGCTCTCGATACTTTCCTTGCCAAACTGCTCGATAACGACCGTACCCGAAGCATGCTGATTGGCAAGCGATCCGCGGAGGCCTCCTTTCGAATAAATCTCACCCAGCAAAGCTTTCGGGAAACATTCATCGGTATCCGGATAATACGCCCACTCCCACCTGACCGGCACGCCCGTCATCTCCCAATGCCCGCTTGATGTGTCCTTTCCTGTGGAAACCTCGGTGGCTGCCGCGAATGTTCCCGAAACTTCCTCCTCCAACCATCCCGCAGGTTGCCGGTGATGGACAAGCTGGTAAGCTGCCCCGAGACCCAAGCGACCCAAGTTTGGAAGATTTAAGGCCCGACCTTCGTTATTCAAGAACCACCCAGCGATGTGTCCCAGGGTATCACTGCCTGCATCTCCAAATCTTTCAGCATCCGGTGCGCCGCCAATCCCAAACGAATCCAGAACAAACCAAAATAGTCTTCTCACAACCGCGAGCCTAATCACGACATGCCAGATTGTAAACGCAGCTGATTTTTAACGCTTTGTTCCCAACAATAAAACTGAATCCTCCTCAAAAAAGTGTCCGAGAAAGAAGTCATCAGATTTACCTGCCCTCACTGCGAAACACGCCTGACCGTGCCGGTAAACCTGAGTGAAATCGTTGGCCCCTGCCCAAAATGCCGGGTATCAATCTCAGCCCCAAAGCCTCGCATTCCGATTCCAGCGAAGCCAAAACTGGCCTCCCCGCCTCCGGTCGAGCACCCGCAACCGGATAAAAAAACTATTCCCTATCCCCAAAGTCAACCTTACACACCTCAGCGAAGCTCGTGGGTTGCTCTCCTCATCCCACTCTTCTTCCTAGTTCTCACTATCGGAGTTGTTGTTTCCCTCTTTTATGGGGTTTCAAAAAAGAATTCAGAGAATCCTACTCGCCATTCGGAGTCCAGAGCAGACCTCACCAATTCAACTACGCAAAACGAATTGTCGGAAGCTGTCGCGGTTCAGCCTCCGGGGCTTGAAATAGAACCATTGCCTTCTGAAATCCTGCTTGATCCTGTGAAAGATGAAGCACTAGAGAATGCAGAATTCGTCCTCAAATCCCGTGAAGTCTTGGCAGCCTTTTTGGAAGCTCGCGATCTTACTCAACGCCAACCTTTTCTATCAGCCAGTGATCGCAGTGAAGAAGATCTCTCCAAGAGCATCTTGGCGAGTACATTACCCAATTATAGTACTCCTGCGCTGGTTCTTACGCAACTGAACGGACCATTTTTAAAAGCCTATTTTTCGACTGTATTTGAAGACGGCCAGAGTGAGATTTCAAGGCCCCTCATTCTTCAAATCATTAGTAGTCCAAATGGCAATCAGATAAAAGTGAACACGGATGCATTTCTTGATGCTTACCAACAGAAGGTTTTAAAGCTGTCTCAAACACCCACAGCAAAAATTGAAACGACCACCTGCCTGATCAGTTATTCCAGCTTTAGTTTCGACGATATTCCCTTCTCTGACAAAATGGCCCTCATTGAGTTTCACAAGGACTTCGCCAAAGATTCGCCGCCGACCGCCAAGGCATACGTGACTCGAGCTTCGGAAGTCTTCCTCAACATCAGAGCTATGGGAAGTCCCGGGGAAGTGATTCCCTGCACCCTTACTCTGGGATGGGAATTGGAGACCAATCCAGAAAGACCTTTTCTAAAGGTTCTTCAACTCGATTCCACAAGCTGGATGAGGCAGTAGACTATTTTTGCTCCCTGAGGGCGTTCACTCCGCCCTCAAGAACAAAGACTTGAAACCCCAGAGCTTCGGCATGCTTCTTCCTTAACTGATTGGCAACATATTTGGACGACCCGCAACCGGATTGATTACAGTATACCACAACGACCGGTTTGAGCTGTTCGATCATCTTACTCATGAAACCGACTTCAAGATCGATCCAATCTTCCTGATCGTTCATAAGAACCGAGCCTTCAATACCATCCTTCTCCCATTGCTTACGCGGACGGGCATCGACCCATAAAATATCACTCTCATCCCATTTCCGGACGGTCGAAAGACAAACAAAATACTCGGGCAAAGCAGCCTGATTGCAAGCAACAGAGCGGTCCGGCCCCCCAATCACCTGAAAAGTTATAAAGGCCGCCAGCGAGCTGAGTAGGCTCACGCAAAAAATAGTAACAGCCAGACGCCTCATCTCACTTGATCTTCACCGGAGCTCCGGATGTCTTGGGCCGTATCACGGAGTAAAGAATCTTACGCTTAAAACGAGGAAATAAAGAATCGGTCCGCAGGCTGATCATCCCCATACCCGAGTTCTCGGTGCTGGTTGGTTTGATCCGAAGTTCATACTCCCAACCTTCCTTGATCGTCTTGAGTTCATAGGGAAACACCTTGTCGTTATTTCCCACGTCAGAAATGATCTTGATGGGCTTGTTATGATCTACGGTGATCTTAACCACGCGCTCATCTGCAGCCCCCCCTCTGTCCCACTTCAAAGTTGCGGGCTCAAGCTTGATCAATTCCGGAATAATTACGCGGAAATTCAATGTCACTTTTTTCCCGCTGGCCAGGGTCAGTTCAATTGCCTTTTCAACGGTTCCAAGAAATTGCTTGGTTTCAAACCGCCCCTTGATCACTCCCTTTTCTCCAACTTTCCAATGAAGCTTTGGTGTCCGATCCGGCCCGAGGGGAATTTGTGGTTCGAGGCAGGTGCAGAAAACATCCGCCTTAATGATTGTCTCGTCTTCGTCCACGATCTTGAACGGGAACAGCCCCATCGCTAAGTTTTGGCCGGGCTTGACGACCACTTCGATCGTCTTTTTCTCAAAAACGATCTCAGCGGAGAGCGGTAACCAAGCTGCGAACAAGACGACAAAAAAGCAGCTGAATTTCTTCATAATTTTTGAAGCTTTTCAAGTTTCACAGCCAAAATCAAGCGCCCCTTTCTCCACTCGGGACCAAGCAAATACAGGGGCTTACCAACGGTGAGAGTCGGATTCACGGTGAACATTTTCCGCTGGGACTGCCAATACTGTAGAACCATTTGCACCCTGCCATCCTTGGCCCTCTTGATCGTCTCGAAGCTCACTAAAATCTCTTTTGAAGGACGCAGTGGTGTGGCCCAGCTTTCATACCCCTTGAGGATATCAGGGGTGTCTACTCCGATCAGGCGATAGTGCCCAAATTCGAGACCCGGGATCGATTGAAGCTTCTTGGTCTCGTCTTCCGGAAGTTTTTTGGCGACCTCACCCGCGGCGGCAGGATCTTCATTGGTCGCGAAAAGAAGGCGAACGCTCATCGAGCCAATCGACTTCATTGCCGGATCCTTCGCCCACAAGCCGGGGGCCAGAAAACAGAGAATCAAATAGAGCAGGGAAATCTTCATGAGGATTTAATCAAAACGACGGGCCTCGGACTTGGAATAACTCTTCGGCAGCACGGTGCTTGTGGTCACGGTGGCCACATCAATGTCATCGCGAATGGCTGAAAGGCCATTGACAACAATCGCCGAGACCTCCCCGTTACTGTCGGCGATCACCTCGGCATCCAGAGACTCGCCCGTGAAATAAACCGTAGGCAGGGATTCGATCCGGATGATTTCCGCACGCCCCTGCGCGATCGGAGCATCGGCGGGCCGGGCAACCCGATGGCCGGCAAAAAAGGAAAGCACTAGGGCCAGCGCACCAGCCGGGGCCCAGGCCCAGCGGAACGATTCCCACCAGCGTTCCACTTTTCTGGCCGGAGTCCGCGACTCAATCTCAAGATCCACCTTGCGCATCAACTGACTGTTGAAGAAATCACCGTAAGGCGGCTCAACTGACGAAGGAAGTTCCGCCGATACCGATTCAGAAAGAGCCTTCATTTCATGAAGTTCCTTTTCAAGGTCTGAGTTCTCCTGAAACAAGGCCGAAAGCTGCCTCTCTTCGTCAGGGTCGAGCTGGCCATCAATCCATTTTACGATTAGTTCTTCAGTCTTTTCCTTTTTCATCACCAAGTAGGGATTGGAGTTTTTTGCGGGCGTAATAGAGACGGCTCATCACCGTTCCGAGAGAGCATTCCATCACTTTGGCGATCTCCTTGTAATCGAAGCCCTGGACTTCCCTTAGAAGGATCGTTTCACGATGTTCAGCGTTTAAAGTTGCGACAGCGGCATTGATGCGCTCTCCGAGTTCCGAATTGGCCAGAGCCTGGTCAGGTCTCGCCACTGTCGTCGGAGTGGTCCGAGCACCGGACGCGATATCACTTTCGTTAAGAATTTCATCGTCCAGATCACTAGCTGAGTCGATTCTGCGTTTTCTCAACCAGTCGTACACAACGTTGTGAGTAATACGATAGAGCCAGGTCGAAAACTTTGCCCGAGCCTCAAACCTGGGTAGAGCTTTCCAAACCTTCAGGAAGACTTCCTGGGACAAATCCCAGGCGTCAGCCTCATTTTTGATCATATTGTGAATCATCCCATAAACCTTTCCTCGATGGCGCGTCACCAGAGTCTCGAATGCACGGTTGTCTCCCTTTTGGCATGCTCCGATGAGCTTGTGATCAGGAATTTCCCCATCACCAGCCCCAGCACCAAAAGAGGCCCCGGCGGGTGCCATCAATTGGTTAAACGCAAGCCATCGGAAAAAATTCATCAGCGAAACTAAGATATAGGGAACTTAGCTCAAATTGACCAGCATTTAGCTTTTTTCAACCTCGACCAGGACCGAAACGAGCTCTCGGAAGACATCGGCGTCAAAGCTTCGCTCTGCTCCCTTGAGTTGGCCGATGACCCACTTTTGGATCAAAGTCCGTCGTTCCCTCCCAAATTTCCGCACCCAGCCCTCCCCTTCGCAATCAATCGTGCCCACGTCGCGTCTTCCGTGCGACCTTGTGACAATCTCCTGATAATGGTGCAAGACCCGATCCAAAAGAACCCATGCGAAGTTGTCGCTCTCCGGAGGCCCCATGATGAGAGCCTTGCGCCGATCACCGTGGAAGGTGACCCCTTGATCTGTAATTTTAAGCTCAGGAAGACTATCGCCATTAAAGAAGGCACCCCCGGCCCCGGTTAAGGCACCAATCACCGTCCCAAATCCATGAGTCAATCCGGCTGTCCCAATATCAATCGCCGCCCCCGCTGCCCCTCCGGCCAAGCCTCCCGCAATGGCCAGCTGCGATCTTGAAAGCCCCCACTTCTGCCAGGTCTCTTCAGAACTCAAATCAAGACCATGAAATTTTTCGTCCACCACCTCGATTTTCAGCAGTTTGTGACGATAGAGCTTGAGCAGCTTTCGGTAGGTCTGTTCCTCAAAGGTGGCAATACTTGAATAATAGCGCTTCCTCAGCCGCTCCTTGGCCCGTTCCTTTCGATGTTCCAGCTCTTCCTCCTTCTCATCGATCTTCTCGGTCTCCCGATGTTTCAGTGCCTTCGCCAGAAAATCCATAATAAATTCAGCGCTCTCTTCGCGCCGCTGGTGCCACTCTCTGCCAATCAAACGAATGGTCTGCTCAATCAGATTCTTGTTTTTTTCGTCAATTTCGAGAAGCGATTTCAGGAGACTCCGTCTCTCCTCAAACCGGGCGTGATGGGCATTGAAGGTACGGACGAGGTTAAAATAGCTCCCAAGACGAACCTTCCAGTCCTCTGTTCGATCCGAATTTTCCGCTTTATCATTTAGCAGGGCCATACGCGGAGTTCCAGTCCAGCGAAGAATTTCCATCTCTGCGACGAAAGCATCTCGCATGGGCTTCGAAGGATCGACGACGTAAAGCACACCGGCCCCCTCGACCACCGGCTCAAGCAGGCGAGCCTCGTCCTCAAACTCACCTTTTTCCATTTGCTCGTCCACAAAGCGCCGGATCGTGGCCCGGTCCGGCGTTCCCTCACCATGGAGGTCTTGAATCACCCGCATCACTTCCAGGGCCCGAGAAAACCCCGGAGTGTCCACAAAACGGATCATTTCCTTGTCATCGAAAGTTAAGGGCAGCGCGTAACAACGCGTCGTTTCCCCTGGCGTCGAACTCACCCGGATCAACATGTCGTCATCGATCTCCAACAAGGTTGAAAGCACCGAAGATTTCCCCATGTTGACTTTACCAACGACGGCAAAAGTCGGTGCATCTGTCACCCATTCATTCATCCTTCAAAAGCCACACATTCGAGTTTGGGGTCACGCATTCCATCGACAAATTCCTGCCACGTTTTAAAATCATCCGCATCCGGAGGTGCGATCCCGTCACCCATCACCAGGATCCGCAGAACGGTGCCCGCTCCCGCCTCTTTCCTGATCCGCGCAACCAAAGCCATGATCTGTTTTGGGGAAAGATCCCATCCCTCGACCAAAAACACCACCCCGCAGGGAGCCTCCTTCATCGCTTGCCAAGCCTCACGCTCTTCCGACTCATCGAGAATTCCCACCGCAAAACTCTTCTCCGGATTCACCCTCAGCCGCTGCAAGAGAAATGGACGTATGGCGTCAGTCGCTATTCCCACCCCCCCGACATCCAGCAAGACCACACCGTCCTTCATTCCCTCCATCGTCACCGTGCGTTCGACCCGGCTAATCTCGCGCCAAAGTTTACGATGTTCGACATCCTGGAATTCCAGCGCGGCCAGCGCTTTCCTCTCCTTCAAAACTGCCAATCCCCAAAGCAGCAATCGGGGCAAGAGGCCCCAAACAAACAAGGCCGCAAAAATGAATCGGAAAAAAGCATCCCAGTTCTCCCCCCCCGAACCGCCTGCAATATCCTTAAGACCGGAAATCTGGGAATCGGAAAGCCCTCCACCACCCCAGGCCGCTGCCAAAAACCGGGTCAGCTTCCCCAAACTTTCCCCGCCAAATTGCGACAAACTCGACTCCCAATAAAAATGAACGTTGGTAAACCAAAGCAGGCCAAATAACCCCGCGATCAGCCCCACATTGAACCCTACCCCGACCAACTGCAGAAGCCTCGTCAATCGCCACGCCAAAGCCGAAGGCTGCTTTCCTTTTCCCTGGATCAAAGATCGCCACGTGTCAGGACTGATCTTTCCAGCCAAATTACGCACTACCGATGATAACAAATGTTTCAGCCAGCCAACTCCACCAACCCAATACCTCGCAAGAAGAAAAGTGATCACCCCCCCAAAAAACAACAACCACTGGACACCGATCGTCCCCGCGAGCAGCACCCAGATATTCAAAGAAGAATTGCCGTCGACCTTTGTCACAATTCCACGAATGACTCCGATTCCCATTAAAAAAGTGATCGCCAGAAGAATCACCGCCAGCAATCTCGTCACCGAAACCACCTTTCCGCCCGCTCCCGTTTTTTTTGAACGAAGCCATTCCTTGAAACCCCATCTCCGCATTGAAAGGTCCGTCAGGTTTTCGGCACGGATCTCATCGCGGATCCGTCGGCCCACCTCGGAGTCGACCCGTGGCGATTGCCGGACCGCCACCTCAAAGTCCACAAGGTTCTCCAAACTCCACGATACTTTTTTCCCCGCCGCCATTCGTTAGCCAAACAGTGTCTCGTCCGGCCTCAAATTGCAAACCCATCGGAGCTCCTTTGCTGCCTTTTCGTTCTGCGATGCGAAAATTTCTTGCCAAAAAGAGGATCTCTGGCAAAACGCGACGGCTGAAAGGCGGGTGTCGGGGCGTAGCGCAGCTTGGTAGCGCGCTTCACTGGGGGTGAAGAGGTCGCAGGTTCGAATCCTGTCGCCCCGACCAGCCTTCCCTTATTTTTCAACGGTTTCATCCTCAATGCATCAAACTAGCGATGTGATTGTAGCAAAAACCTCCTTTTTTCGAACTGAATAGCAACGTTTGGCTCTAATGAAAGCCGTCTATTCACCAATCAAAATTCTTCTTATGGCGTTAGGAGTTCAAGAAAATTTGCCGTTCAGAGTTGGAATTCTTCGGCTGATTAGTTCATCCCCGATTTCCTGATAAGTTCCACGCTTTGGTTTCGGAGGTTTTCGCCTAAGCATCTTAACTAAGGCACAGCTTTCCTCTCCTTCGGATCAATCTCTCCATACCGCTTACGACCTTCACATTTGCCATTCTTGGCCTTTAGAACCTTCCTCGCAGTCCTTAGCTTCAAAACAGAAGAAGTATTATCGAACTGAGCAACCGCGCTGAGGATCTGTATCACCAGCACTGCCGTCGGATTTCCCGAATTAATTACTGCGAGATTATGACCACCCTCGCACCCAAGAACAATAGAGTCCAATTTTTGAAATTCTTTGATTAGTAGCTCCGAGGCGCTCGTCAAGCTTCCACCCCCCTTTCTCCCCCTCTCCGGTTCCTTCAACAACGCCCCAAGGCGCTCCACCTCAAAAGTAAATTCCTAGCAACAAGTCGACGAATTCATCGCAGAAATCGTGGAGGAATCCCAACTTGCCGGCCTCATTAAAAACAATGCGTCTGGGATATCGATTCGTTGATGGAGAACCGCGAATTTTCAATCTCAGGTTAGTTTTTGATAACACGATAATATTTCCTCTCCAGCTCCGAGGCTGGACCAAAGGGATCGTACATTCCTTCCTGGCCGTCAGACCAAGAGATGAGCTCGCCATCCCCGGTCAGAGAGGGAATGACACTCACCCAGCTGTGTCCATCTAGAGAAGTCTGAACCGTGTAGACCGCCCCCACCTGGGACATCAACTGAATTGAAATACCACCATTCTCGCTCTTCCCGATTTCGATAGGTAGTTCTGGGACTCGGGGAGGGTTACCAGAAACGATGCTCCAGCCAATGTCTTTCAGAGCAGCCACATCAACATTGGTTACCTCGCGACGAGTCACAGTCCCTTCAACCGTAAAAACTGGCTCCATGAGAAGTTCCTGCAAATTTCCAGCGCCAACCGTCCCCAAAAGAAGGGGCATCCCAAAGGAAAAGATCTTCGAACTGTACTCATCATTTTGCCAGTGATAATCCTCAGCCGATGGACTTTCAATCTTGAGGCCGTTCACCGAGCGCCCCGTATCAGCCTCTAGGGCAGAAACCACATTCGAACCGATAAAGCGATTTCCTGTAATCAAGCCGCGGAACTCCGCAACCGATCGTTCATTTAGACCGAAGCAATGACCGATTTCGTGTAATGCAACGCTGTAAAAATCCAAGCTTCCGTCCCCCGGAGGATTCCCCAAATCGAAACACCAGTTTCTATCCAAATTGAAGCTCACAGTTCCTCCAAGGACAGTCAGTGAATTCACCCCGGAATTGAAACCACGATTCAAAAAACTTTTAGGATCAGAGTAGACCGATGCCAGGTTAGCTGAACCACTGATAGGGCCACCACGGGCCGCAGAATTTAAAGGTCTTGCTCCCACGAATAAAATCCAATTATCCTCTGAAAGCGAAAAGCCACCAAGATACTCATCAGCTGGACGTTGACCTTGTTGGACATAAAAATCACTTGAAAGACTGGCGGCAGCACTCAGCACATAGTCCTCGCCGGTTCCTGGATGAATTATTTGAAATCGCCCATCTACAACGGCTTCGTCCTGCATGTTCACAGGAAGGAGAGTTTGATCGATAATCCGGCCCCAGCGGGCTGCCGCAGCCTCAATCGCGGCCTTTGCGGCTGGGTTCTTA
>Ga0213866_10002024_pt1 | contig 14643 bp, 13 predicted proteins | sample PICome_11_FD_160079 | JGI IMG/M metagenome (GOLD analysis project Ga0213866, IMG submission 160079) | Coastal seawater microbial communities near Pivers Island, North Carolina, United States - PICO284 | ecosystem: Environmental > Aquatic > Marine > Coastal | place: USA: North Carolina...
CTTTGTTATGGGAATCTGGTATGGTATTATAGGTAGGGTCCAGATACAATTGATTTTCCATGTAATACGAAAAGAAAGGATGTGACGAGGACACCGGGGGTTGCGCTTGTGTATCCATGGATGCGAGTTGCTCTTCATTCCGTTCTTTTTGGAGTGCGCGTTTGCGATTGGATTGATGCGGTTTAGAGGCGTCACTGATTCGTTTATACAGGTAGTTGATGTTGAGAACACTCTGACACACGATATCATAGTGGGTGTAAATTGGTTTGGTAAATTTTAGTTTGGGATATGTGTTAAGAACTATGAGTGTAGCATGTGTGAGAAATATTTGTTTTTGAGTGCGAGAGGACAATTTGTAATCACTACAAAAAAATCGGAATAAATGCTGACATATAATTTGTTGATTATTCTCGTGATGATGAAGACCTTTATAACTCAGTTCGAAAAAGAGAATGTCCCAGAGTATCCACACATAATCGGTGGCCCATTTCGTATCCGTATATTTGTTGACACGCCGTGCACACGAAAACGACCTGGATTTCTCTTTTCCTTCCCCTTTTTTGATTCGTTTGGCGTTATCCTTGTCCCATTTGAATAACCATTGTAACCAATACAAAGCGGTATGTTGAGTATCTGTTGTAAAATCTTGGCGCTGAATGTGATACGCGAACTCATTGACGACCCCTTTGATCTCCAATAAATCCCCCTTTTTCCATATTTTTTCTATGAAACTGCTGTTGGGTGCAAGAAGAGATTTCTCCGTTGTGGGTGCCGTAGACGCCGAAGATGCCTCAATCTTTTTATTCTTCATTTTGATAACAGGTAATTTGCTTTTGTGTGACAAGGCAAGTACGCACGTAATTTCGGTGATCCGATTTCTACACTGTTGATTATTCATGGGTTCTTTTACGGTCAATTGTTCTAGATAGGATTGATAATGACGATACATAAATATGGGTAATAATGGATTTTCGCGATGAATTGATTTGGAAACGACATTCATAAACACTTTCCACAATTCTTTCACATAATTGGAGATGTGGAGTTCTATGGCCCACTGAATAGAACGTGCGACGTCACCCGCCAGAAGGGCCTTTTTAAAAGCAGAAACAACGTTCGATTTTTTATATCCACTTACTGTGACGGTTTTGTTGCGTTGTTTTTGAAATACCCTTGTGTCCACACGATATTTCTTGGGTATATCCATTATATAATGATGAGAGAGGAAATTGAAATCATAAAAATCCGAAAGTATTTAAAAAAAATGAAGAAGAAATAGAAAAAGTATCCATGAGACTAATTCATGAAATCACACACTCAACCATCCAACACTTCACAGCAGTCAGACCAATTACGCTCTGACTTCTTCAAAAACCATACAACGTCTGGTAATACGCATACGAACGCTGCATCCTCGGATAAATTGTTATCTACTTCGTCGTCGTTTGCCAATTTCAACACAAAGCGAACTAGCTACATTGAGCGTTCCAAAGTTCGTTGTGGAGGTATTCTTTTTACGAAGGATTTCAAAGCAATTGTAATTGTTCAAAACAAGTACGTTCTCAATGAAAACAACAAGGAACTATGGGGATTACCCAAAGGACATATCCAGAATAATGAATCCTTTGCGCAATGTGCTCAACGGGAAATTTATGAAGAAACAGGATTAGTTCTTGACGTCCAAGACCACTCACCCAAGATCCGAATCAATAAGACATATTACTTTCCCATTCTTCTGAATTACACCTTGGAAGAATTGATGGAGAAAATGTACGTGGTTGATATGACTGAAATCGCAAATGTGTGCGTTCTTCATATTGACGGCGATTACAAAAACAAGAAAAACTTAAATTATGAATTAAAATTATTACTGGACCATTACCTTCCTCGCGCCAAGCGAATTGTTGATGCTTTGGCAATTCAATACAACACCAAAAACTAAACAAAAATCAAACAAAAATAAACAAAAATAAACAAAAATAAAATAAAAATTAAACAAAAATGGATAACATTTTCTTTTTTTATTTTTTCACGACTTGATTTTACTTAAACTTCGTTTTCACCAACATCTTCACGAGTCGTTTCTGTATTTTTTTCACTCATGGATGCAAATATTCTGTGGATACGGGAACTGAACTCGTGCGGTTTTTTCAAGGTAAATCCGGACGTCAAGACAGCAGTACCATAGACCAATTCCACCAAATCTTCCGTATGTACCCCAGTATTGCCATTCTCCACGTAATTATGTAATAGTTGGATCATGGAATGATGAGGATTAATTTCAAGCGTTTTCTTTTCTTGAAACAGGTATGATTGATGATGTGACGTCATCGCTTGCGCTTTCAGTATACGCTCAAAGTTCGCAGACATACCGTGTTCCGATGTAACTAAACAAGAAGGTGAGTCAACCGTTCGATTAGACAAAGTCACCTCACCAACTTTATCGCCTAAAACATCCTTGCAATACTTGATTGTTTCTTCCATATTTTCCTTTGTTTCTTCGCCCGCGTCTAATCCCTCTAAGGAAACAGTAGTCACTGACAAGAGCTTCTTCCCGTTATATTCCTTGACCCTTTGAAGCATGTATTCGTCCATCGGGTCAGTCATGTATAAGACTTCATATCCCTTTTGTCGTAGTCTCTCAATAAACGGAGAATGAGACAGAATTTCACGAGTTTCGCCAGCAATAAAATAAATGCCGGGTTGCCCTTCTTTCATATTCTCAACATATTCACTGAAAGTTCTTGTGTGTGTTTCTTCTTCAAAATGAGATGAATCATAACGCAAGAGGTCCATTAGTTTTTGCTGATTTTTAGTGTCTTCGTGTACACCCAATTTTAAGCTTTTCGCAAAATTCTTATACCATTTATTGTATTCTTCTACACGCTCTTCTGCGAACTTTTCAATGGACGCAATGCATTTTTTGACAAGTTGTTTTTGCATAATCGGAACAAATTTGTTTTCTTGTAAAATTTCTCTTGACACATTCAGAGGAAGGTCATAAGAGTCAACTACTCCGGACACAAAATCTAACCAATCCGGAAGTAAATCGCGACATTCATCACTGATAAGAACTCTACGCACGTACAATTTTAAGTTTGATTTTTGATCGGTATTCCGATGAAACATGTTAAACGGAGGATTTGTAGGCAGATATAGGATACTGGAGAATTGTAAATTACCTTCAATCGAAAAATGTGTTTTTGCAGCATACGTACTCCAATCATTTGAAATTGTTTTATAAAACGATTCATACTCTTCTTTTGTGACATCCTCTTCGTTGCGCGTCCAGATCGGAGAATCTTTATTCACGGTATCCCATTCGTTGTATTTTTCAGTCACGGTTTTGGGTTTAGATTTTTCAGTTGATGCTGCTTCCATTTCCTCGGAGACATCGTCAATCGTTACCTTCGTTTCGTCGTCAGAATCACCCTCAACCGTCGCATCAGACTCCTCAACTTTAACTTCTACCTCGCGTGTTTTAGTGGTCCATACTTGAATAGGATGACCAATAAATTGAGAATGCTTTTTAATAATCTTTTTCAGTTCATTTTCATTCGCAAACTGCAAGGTCTCTGGTTCATCCTTTAAATGAAGAACAATACGAGTACCATGATTGTTGGCAAAAGAAGGAACGTCATCATTGCTTTTTTCAATGGTGTAACCCGTCTGACCGTCCGAAGACCATTTATACATCTCACCACCTTCCTTTTTAGAAAATACATCAACATGAGAAGCAACCAAGAATGCAGAATAAAATCCAACTCCAAATTGACCGATCATATTTTCCTTCGAATTTTTCAATTGTTTAATAAACGATTTTGTTCCCGATTTTGCGACAGTTCCCAAACAAGTCCGGAGTTCTATGTCATTCATGCCAACGCCATTGTCTTCAATGGTCAGCGTCTTATCTTCTGTTGAACCAGTCACTTGAATGAAATACTCACATGCGTTAGAACTTCCATCAGTTTGAAGTTGGGAAAATTTGTGTTTGTTAATCGCATCGCTCGCATTAGAGATTAACTCCCTAAGAAAAACTTCCTTTGTACTGTAAAAGGCGTTTACAATTAAATTCATAAGCTGCTGAATATCCGCGTCAAACGCAATATTAGAATCGGTCGCTGACGTGTTGTTGTCTGTCATAGTCGGTGTTTGTTCCATAATATTCGTATAAGATGTATGTACGTATTTGTGATTTGGTGTACTATGTCATGAATAAAAATGTTTAAGTACATACATCAATTTTACTTTTTCAAGCGTCTTTCGCCAATAAATTGGACAAGGTTAAATATTACATTTTCATGCATTAACGTCTCATTCCAATCCAACGTGTTCAGTCTATATTTCTGTTGAATGACTTTGATGACAAAATCGATCTTTCGTTGTGTTTTCGATGTTGTAAACGTGATAAGGTAATCTATAATATCTTGAATGGTAAAAGAAATGTCATTATTTTTAATCTCAATACTGTTAATACAAGTACCATCCCTACATTTCACGTAGAAAACATCAAAACGGTTACTTTTACTTAACCCCAAAGTCCACGAGACGAACAAACGGTACGCATCAAATATCAAAAAGAATATACGACTGTTGCGATTGTTCGTTTTCAAATATCGCCGCACAAACACCGTTTTTCTATTAAAATAACTGAGAACGGTATTGTTTGGTATGATTGTAATAATACCAGACCAATCAAAGTCAAAACAGCGAACATCAAACCCATCTTTACTGACCATAATATTGTCGTGTTTGAGATCTCCGTGAAAGAATCCATATTTCTCATTGAGGTACCCTGTAACTCTCATGACATTAGTAAGGTAACGATTCCGCTTTATTGTTGATAACATGTCTACTGCCAACGCCTCTAGTAAGGTGGTGTATTTTTCATCCCACTGAGTGAGTAAAGAATAAAATGCCGGTAATTTTTCTTGACTTTTTCCTTCAAATGAAATATCATCTTTGGGAATTTTAATAGAGACCGATGTGTTGACGACCGGAATCGGAAATGAGACCGAAATGTTATCATTGTTTTCTATTGTACCTCTACCAACAACACCCCCATAAAAACGGCATATAAAATCTTCCTTTTGCTTCATTGATTCAAAAAAGGTATATACCTTTGCTTCTTTTTGATAACCGTCTATGTATAAATCATTGTTGGAACACTTTGCCATACACTTGAATCCTACATCTGGAAAACAAATTCCAATGATAGCTCTACGAGGATCTGAATCATATACTTGAATGGTTCGTCTAGGTTCATTGGGAGTAGAATCAATGGACGACGAAGCAAACATCACTAATCCAGATGATATAAAGTTAACCATGGTATCTATAATCCCTTTTGTTCCTCCTTTCAATGGCGGTACTAACTGGCGATTCATTACGTTGTTTACAATAACGGTGTCTTTGGATTTGTGATGTTTTCCGGATTCATCGTGTATAAGAGACATAAAACGGACTAAGAATTGTTGAAAATTTGCGTCTAAAGAATTCAATACGGAAGTTGGAGAAATACTTGTTTTGAAAAAAGGGAAAATTCTCTTTTTGACAGTCCGTGCGTTACTGAATCGCAAGATGCTTGCTTTGTGTTTGAAGAACCAGTTTTGTAATTGTTGCGAATGAGATAAACAGTCAATGAACTGAAGAATGTGGATAGTATCGATACTGTTTAAGATGAGCTGCCCGCCTTTCGTAACGGGGACATAAAAATAGGATTGTGATCCTTTGCCTACTATCTTTTTTCGGTACGTTTTCTTCTGCGCTGTTCGTGTTGTCCGTGCTGTTTTTCTCGCTTTCGCATGTTTCGCTTTCTTTACTGTGTGTATCTTTTTAGGATTTACTTTTTTCTTTGTATTCGTTGTTTTTGTTCTCGACATATGTTATACATAAAAAAAGTAAAATGAAAATGTTGAGCGTTTTTCAAGAAAATGGAAGGATTTGACTGTTTTGACAAATTTTGACTGTTTTGACTCTCCAATTTTATAATTTTTTTAATTTTTAAATTTTTCTTCCACACCCAATCAAAATCAACTCTACACTCAAAACCAAACACTCATCAACTTTTCCAGAAATCAAAAATATGCTCCAACCTATTCGAAAGAAACGAAAAAGAGCAACGGCATTGTCGTACAACTTCAAACACGGCAAGGAGAATTATCCCTTGTTCAAACTGGTTCCGTCAAAGGAATCGTTTTCAACTCTTGTCCTCTTAGACGAACAGAAAGAAAATTATAATCCGCAACATCCAGAGAAATTTCAACTTGACGAACCGCAACCGCAACCGCAAACGCAAACGCAACCGCAACAGAAACAGCAACCGCAACCGCAACCACAAATCGCGCCCTTCGAATTTGAACTACCATCTCTTCCGTCTTTTCATAAGAGCAAATACGAACTCTATTCCGGGCATTTCACGGGTTCTCTGAGACAACACTTAGATCTCAATTCGTTAATTCCCAAATTCGTGGATGCCGTGAAAGCCGGCCTCATTCGCGGAGCACGTTATTTCGATGCCTCAACGCGCCAATATTCCGTTGCTGGCGAGTGTTTAAAGAAAATCAAGAACAAAACGGTATTTACTACCAAACGTCGTCGCGTAGACTTCGACCACCAAATCTCGGTTTTCTGGAAAAAGGGATATCACGTGAAATTGTTCAAAACGGGGCGCCTTCTGATTCCGGCATGTGGTTCCGAAAAAGGTGCTCGCGAAGCGTTCCAGACAATCGCCAAAATTTGCGATGTTCCTCTGGTGTCTACGTCCTTCTCGTGCAACAATCAGAATATCCGTATCATCTTAGACACGGAAATCAACACGGACCAGCTCTTCAACTGGTTACAAACCTATCATTATTCTCCGAAACGTACGAAGACAAATCGCGTCAAGTGTAGTTTATGGTGGAATTCCTCGTACTATCATTACGGATTATGTAATTGTAAAGATCATTGTTCAAATCTCGAAACGCGAAAACGAGGTTGTGCGTTTTTTGAAGGAAAATGTATTTCATCTACGGTTATGTTTGGGAAAAAATCGTGGACCATCTTCGGTACCTCATCCCAAAAACACCGCGACCATCTTCTCAAAGTAGTCAAAGTCATTCAAGAAGGAGTGCGTATATAGTACACAGAAAAAGAGTCCCTTTATACACAAAAATTAAAAAAAATGATTCAAATAACGGTACATTATTTATTCACTAAAAACACAATACGACTCATCACACATACATCATTACCAATAAAAAACAAAACCAAAACACCCAAACTAAAATGACTGCTTCTGTCATCGTTCGAAGAACTCGCGCGCCAACTGCCTACAACCTCTTCGTCAAGAATAACTTCGCATCTGTGAAACAAGAATTTCCGAACATGACACCGCAAGATCATCTCCGGCGACTAGGACTTCTCTGGAAACAACAAAAATCAACAACACCCACTCATCAAAATACAAACAACACAAAAACAACTGAAAAATCAAAAAAAACTAAAAATCCAAAAAAAACGAAACAAAACAAAAAAGCAAAACTAAACAAACCGAAAAAAACGAAAAAAGTTAAAAAGAAAGAAACGTTGAAAGACCTCCCAGTCCGATACAGAAAAGATAAAAAGTGGTTCGTCAATAAGAATTGTAAAGCATTACGCCGTGGTCTTGTCAGTGAATTCGGTGTTCCAACAGAATGGGCAATCCGACAGTATAACCCGAGTGCTTATTTGAATCATAAACTATATAAACACTTGGAAATCGGAATAGGGCGATTTTTCGATAAGGAATCTCTGTTTAGCATGCAATTGGTGAATCGTTACTATCACTCTATGTACTGGAATACAGATTTCATTCGGCGTATTATGCTTACACAAACAAAACAAATATATAAAAAACAATACAAAAACCAAAAGAAAATTTCGGCAGCGACGAATAAGTTTTCGAGCCATTGTGATCAAATCAAAGTAAAATTAAATAGATTAACTCGTAGAAAAACCACAAACGACACAATTAACGAAATGGTGGTGTCTACTGCTATCACTCTTCAAGAAATGCGTCAAAAATACACAGACACACGAATGGAACGTATCCGTGTTCATCAACAGATGAATAAGAACACTTTACCACTTCTCTATTCTTTGTTTAAAATCTTGGGTTGCGGAGGAAAATGGATGAGAAGAGAGTATCCACGATTTATTAAGTTATAACTACAAACAAAATTACAAAAAACAAAAGTCACAAACAAAACAACAAAAGTCACAAACAAACAAAACAAAAAACAAAAAATAAATAAACAAAAAACAAACAAAACAAAAATTAAATAAACAAAAAAACAAAAAGACCCAGCACGACGGACATGGTTTTTTATTTTATTCTTTCTTTATTTTTTCCTCGTTGTTTTCACCGTTTTTATTTTCTGCTAACGCTTTCTCAATCTGCGTTTTAAGTTGTAAACTATCGTCTACCCCAGCAAAATGAATTAAGAAATCTCCTGTCCGATACTTGTTGGATTCTGGAAGTTTGCAATAAGGCATCTCAAGGATATAGGCGTTAAACAAATGCGACTCTTCTATGACCTTTGTTTGCTCTCGTATGGATGGTGTAGAATCATATAATTCTATAAAACCTTGCTGTTCCCACCACCGATGATGAATGCATTGTTTTTGCGCGTAGACTTGTTCCAAGATAGAAAACACATTCGGATGATTTCGTAAAAACCAGTTTCCAGTGTTTAAATTCTGCCAATCACGCGTAAGAAGAATATTTGTAGAGGGGGACATTTCCCCAATAAAACTCTCCAACGTAATAGAGTCGTTCATAATCACCACGTCCGCATCAGAGCAAAACACGTAGTCGTACTTTGAAAGGTGTTTCTGTATCATCTTTATTTTTGACCACGCAATGGGTCGTGTTTCATCGTATACGTCCAGACCGCTGAGAATGAAATCATAATTGTGTTTTTTACAATACTGACGTTTTGATTCTATTGCTTTCTCAACACACCAATGATATTCTCTTCCGACGACTAAAGTCAACATAGCAATTCGTTCTGTCGCCTCTTTCTTTTTCATATTGAGTAAATCAGAGTAATCTCTGTAAGACACTAAATTGTTCGTCGTATAGTTGTGCGCGTCCAATAAGAAATGCGTGTTTCCACACAATGTTTTACAAATCCGCTCTACAAAAAAGCGTTTCCCTCGTCTATTCATAAATTCCGGTTTTCTAATGATACTGACATTTGAGTACCAAACGGATTTATTGGTCTCTAATCCCCAGCGCCATTCCGCCCTTTTTCCGTGAACTAATAAAAGAATAGATGGTGTACCGATTGCTCCCGCTAAATGAATAATGGACGTATCTACTGAAATAACTGTATCACAATGTTTGATTATTGCGGCTGTATCACAATAGGAAATATCTTTGTCGAACGCTTCCGGGAATTTGAGGACATTCGCATGATCAATTTTCCGATCAATATTCAGATTTATAAATTTGTAACCCGGTAAGTTTAGAATCGGTAAAATGGTGTCGACTTTCACACGACGGTAATCTGATTCTTTATCCATTCCATCCAAATTTATACCAATGATTTTGTATCTGGATTCATCGTCACGATTTTCTTTATTTTCACTGCTGTTTCCAACTTGTCCTTCCCCATGATTTACATGACCGGTTCTTTTCAGTTGATGGATGATGGACTTCCATTTGGCATCATACTTTGAATGAGGTTTCATGTAGTGAAAACCGCTTTGTTGAGGGATTCCAAAAATCGTACTCAAATCACATAAATAACACCAATAATCATATTTTGCCGGTATACTATCTGTCACAGTTAATTGGTTGTGCATTGAACATAATTTTAATGTGTAATCCAATGAGGGGATCAATCTTTTGTGAAAAGTACTCGGTACAACTAAGGAAATTTTCATTTTTGTAAAATACAGCAAGTATCGTATCCACATAAAACAATCACCGTACCCTTGTTCTAGGACAACACAAATGTGTTTCCCAAAGATGTTGTGTTGATCCAAATGAGAACATTTTAAATATTTAGTAATGTCAAATTCCGTTCGGAGTTTTTTATATTCCGGATGGCAGTAAATCCGATAATGGTAAAATTTAAAGCCCTTTTCAAACAACCCGAGTTGTAAATAGGTACCTCCGAGATACAGTTTTTCACGCACCGACAAATTCCCGTATGGAACGCGTTCTAAAATATTGGCCGCTTTTTCTACGTTTGGATAGCATGCGAGTGCTTGCTGTTGTAACGTTTTGGCATCCATTTTTACACCACTCATTTGTAATAATAGTTAAAAGATAGTTTTAAATTAATAACAAAATAATTGATTTTATGGAGTCTTATGGATTATTACAACGAATTCTGGAAGATACTATGAAACAGCAATTGGCGATCAAAACAAACCAACAAACGAATCCAAAGGAACAAACAAAACATCGAAGCGTTCAAACTCAAACAAAACAAACCACAAAAAAAGTTAAAAACAAATAAAAAAGCAAGCAGAAATCACCACCTCACACATACAACATAAATCACAACAGTACATAGTCAGACGTTTCTTCTTCTGCCTTTTCGATACGTTTCTTAAGTTCTTCGAGTTTTGTAGAAAGGTTATATTGAGAATGAACGAGCACTAAACCTATAATAATTCCACCGTTATACTCGGATGTCGTTCCTATTTTGTACATCGGAGAAAGCATGGAACCAATAGGAGGGATAATTTTCACGATTTTTCTGATGTAGAAGATAATAATGGATACCACCGTGAGCTGAATAATTATTTCAATGAGAAGTTCAAGCGAGGACTTTTTCTTATCAAATGTTGGAAATAATTTGTCAAGACGTGGAGCAATAAGAAGCGTGACGAATGCGTACAGAATAGTATATTGTGAAATTTCACACAAACGCAATATGCGGATAACATCAATCCGAAGAAGATTCTTTAATCTATCCATAGAGTAAGCGATGGACATCACAATGTAAATATGTTGTATATTATAAGGAAACAATAAAAACACGACACACGCAAAACACTCGCAAACACACACACAAAACATGAAACACGCAAAACACGCAAAAAAAATATTCATAAATAGTATAAATTGACAACAACAATCAAATTAAACATGGTCAATCCTGATATTTGGGGACCTCATGCGTGGAAATTTCTTCATGCCGTAGCACAAGGTTTTCCGGATGAACCGACGGATACGGACCGAGAACATTACAATACACTTTTCATGACCCTACGATATACCTTACCTTGTCCGAAATGTAGAGAGCATCTCTCCAAGTATATTGAAAGTAATCCACCCAACGTAAACAATCGCGAAGATTTGGAAAAATGGGTTATCGACATGCACAACGCCGTCAACACGCGTCTCGGTCAACATGAGTTATCCTACACAGAAGCAGCGCGAATCATGAATACAGTTTCCCCCACTCTTTTATCCAATCTTCTTAATCTGATTTACATTCTATTCATAGCATTTCTAACTCAATACCTATTTTAGTCCATACTTCCAATTCTTTTACCGCGGACAATAATGAGGTTTATGAGGCCACTTGGGAAACTGACACATTCGCTCTTGCCACATGGGGACTAACTGATTAGACAGAAGAATCAATGTGGTATTTCTAACCGACTGAATACTGGGCGGAGTTTGCAAATAATAGGGAGTATCTCGTCTGAATGTTCGGACTACTTCGGTTTCGTCGATGTCCGAGTCACTGTCATAATCACTATCTACACCGACACTGTTTTTCTTCTTTTTTTTCCAACATTGATATTTTTTAAGTTTCTCTACATATTTGTTCATGGTGTGTGTATGTATGTTATGCGTGGATGATAAACGGTATGAAGTGAATGAACATAATCATTTTTTACGATAAAAAAAAATGAAAATACATAAATATACAATACACACAAGTAAGCACTTCACAAACGTGCGTTCTTCAATCACTTACATTTGTCTCACTTATGTTTACAGTACAATCCCTTTTTCCAAAAACGACAATCGCATCCCCCAAAGCAAATGCAGACATTACAACATTCCGTATCCAACCATCACGCATGAAACAATCCCAAGTCGGATTTGGGGAACGCAGTGATTCAGTGACCGCGTGGATGAACTACATTGCTTATCTTTTAAGTTCTAAATGTTCACACGTGTATATGACCCAAAACTATGACCAACATAAACCCTATGTGTCCAAAACAAACTCTTGTGCGGATATTCTATTTCTCAAAAAAGAAAACAAAAACGAATCATTTGAAGATGCCTCTACGTCCACACGCATTCAACAAGAAAATGAAACGTTTTATCCTCACTTATCTAACGATCACTTTCACGTATGTACATCAAACGCCTTAATTGCCCTGTTAAACCATGTTTCAGAATTGCCTGTAAAATCAAAAGAGACAGTTGTGTTCGTGAAGATAGCAGAAGATGGTCACTATTTCTGCCTCTTATACTTTCCCTTTGATAACAAACGCATAGAACTCTTTGACGCCGGAGGTTCCAGTTTAGACATCAAACTCATGAAATCAATTCAATATGGTATTTTCAAAGAGTTGTTCGGTATCGATTATCGTACACGAAGAAATAAAAAGAAAATAGAAGTCATTTCAAAATACGGATATCAAAATTCCGTTTTTGATGAACACTGTCAAACGTGGGTGTATCTTTACTTCTATATGCGATGTTGTAAAAACTTCACGGTAAAACAATGGCACCTTTTCATGGATTCATTAAAAACGCCCGAAGAACAAACGAAAAATAACAAAGAAAATTCTATAAATCCAAAAGAAAAAACGTCTCTTGGTTTCACTGGAAATGAATTATCCAATCCAAACCGGTACAGATTTGAAATGATTACGATTTTCCACAATTGGTTTACTTCAATACCTATCATAAAAAGTCAATAATCCCTAACACACAAACACTCATTATTTCTTTTTATGAATATGACAATTGGCATTTCTCTGACACGGTGTACCTTTTTTTGTCATACGACCACAAATGTAACGATATGAACCGTTTCCAATACTCTTTTTATTCATCTTCCACGCTTTTGAAGCGCCATCGAAATCAATATGAACCTCAAGAACCATTTTTTTGGTTTGGTTGGTTATGTTAAGTGATACCCTACACACACATACACACAAAACCCCCTTCATTTTTTTAAATCACAATGACGACAACATCCGCGCAAACGCCCGCCGCCCGTCCGCCCACCGATGCATAAAATTAAAAAAATGATTTTCACTGAAAGATTATATCCTATAGTATTATACACACAAGAATTTGAAAGAATGGGAAATACACAAACAAAACCAAAAAAAGTCAAAGACGATAACGATGAAATTTTGAGTAAACTTTCCAAGTGCCCAGATATTTTACCGGCCATCAAAGACCGCCTCGCACTAGGAAGAGAACGATACGGACACGGCGTCATCGTCAATACCGACACGACACAATTCGGAACCAAAAACGATGACTGGTTAGAAATGGCACACGAAGAATTCTACGATGGTATTGTCTATTTGTCCGCAGAAGAAATTCGCCGCGAACGGAACAATAAGAAAAAAGGAACCCGAAAAAAAATAGAATACATTCGAAAAGCGCGCCAACAACTCATTGAAACGGTACGTCTTCTGGAAAAACACAAAAATTAAAAATGGAATCTGTTCGGGTGATCGTGTTTCTTTGTTTTATTTTATGTTTTCGTTGAGCGTTTAGGGTTAGGTCACAACTTCAATCTATTACACCACTTCAATCTGATTCTGTTCTTGTGGTTGATAAGAAACGGATGTGATGGGCGCTCCGTTTAAAAACCCTCTCAGTGAGCAAATACCCGAATGTGTTACATTATGATTTTGGACAACGCACGTTCCGGTGTACACGTTCAAAGTAGAATCATGTTGAAGGGAGATATTTTCTTTGGTGCCGTTTGGAAAGGTTACTTCTATCGTATCGAGTACGTTCGATAATTGGGATGAGTCAGACCGCATTGAGATTATAAAGACAGTGATCGTAATGCCCGTGGTTGCAAGAAATCGATTCATTGGATGATTCGTGACAACGGTCACAAAAGGCGTGGTTTCAACATACTCTTCAACGTAATCATTCAGACTGAATTTTGACTCTTTGCCCAAAACAATGTCTTCGCACTGGAGATAATCAAAACGTCTTGAAATACGATTTGTCATTATACTTTTAAAACATAAAAAATAATTCCACACATATACCCGCAAATGCATCGTTTCAATTTAAAAAAATGAAAAACAAACCAAAAAACAATCAACGCACGCACACTCTACCATATACGTACATACACACACCCACACAACATGTTCCCCTTTCTCGACCACGTCAAGTATATGAGCGCCAACATTGATTCGCGAACCACGCCCAGAATCACGAGCTTAATGAAACAGATTCACAGTTTCGCCAGTCAAACAACGGGGGAACATCGCTACTCTTTCATTGCCATTCTAGCCAGTTATTTATCCGACGAGTACATGAATATCAACGATGTACATTTGTCACAAATATGGAAAAGAATTAGTCATAAATCAAAACAAATGTGGAATGAGTTAGATACTGACGACAATCACAAAGCGGCATAACAACAGTCG
>Ga0213866_10002027_pt1 | contig 14626 bp, 13 predicted proteins | sample PICome_11_FD_160079 | JGI IMG/M metagenome (GOLD analysis project Ga0213866, IMG submission 160079) | Coastal seawater microbial communities near Pivers Island, North Carolina, United States - PICO284 | ecosystem: Environmental > Aquatic > Marine > Coastal | place: USA: North Carolina...
ATCCATACCACGTCATACCACTTTGAGTTGACCATCGAATTCCAAATCCCGAAAAAACTGATGGAGCAGAAATAAATCTCTGAGCACCTGCAAAGAATGATATAGGAGTTACCCTAGTACCACCGTTAAAATTATTCTCTAGCCATGTCCAAGTACTCATGTTATCAATACTACCACTTTCAGTCCCATTAGGAGAGATATCTGGCCAGATTGCCATTATATCTTTTGCTTCAAAATAATTCATAGTATTGAATTTTGCATCTGCATTATTTGTAGTAGTATCCGTAGGATTCAGTGTATTAGCAGTAGTCCAATAATTTGCATTATAATTAAATGTAGTACCAGTTGTAGCTTTCATTGCCATCATCCAACCTCCACCATCAAAAGCTGGATTTAGAATACAGTAGACTTGAGTAGGCCCAACCGTAGGTAAATCTATCCAATACACTCCATCAGTAGTTATTCCTTGTGATACCAAGTATGATGCACTAGGAGCAGCCTTTTCTGCTGATGACCCATCTAGTATAATTGTAGGGGTATATTTATCGTTCAAATATTCTTTTACTTTATCTAATTCATCTGTACTTAATTTTTTATTATAAACTAAAATTTCAGCAATATCTCCATTCAGAAAGCTAGCACCTCCTTGAGCATTAGCTCCAACTATAATAGGCTCAGTAGTAGTAGATATATCAGCTACAACAGGAGAGGTAGCATTAATTGCATTTTCACTATTTATATTTACACTAGCTAATTGATTAGGAGCCCAAGTAGCTGATATTATTCTCACATTGGTATTATTAGCAAAACTTACTGTTTCATTGGCTGTTTCTGCAGTAGCTAAATCAGTAGCTATAAAGTCATCGTTTTGTAATCGCCATTCCCTCTCATTATTGGTGGCATCAAATTTACCTATATAAGTTTGATTGTTTCCGGTAGAATTAGCTTTGCCGACTACAATTACACTAAGCCCATTATTAGTATGTATAGAAGTTGTAGTGCTTGTCAAAAAATCATCTACTCCATCGAATCTCAAAGCAGGACGATTATTAATAGCATTAGTTATTAGTTTGGGGGCAAGATTCGTAGCTGTGGTTACTTGAGCAAAATCTATCAAATCATTAGTAGCATTCTTGACACTTAAGACAGATTGTCCATTATTGGTCTCAGCTCTATCTGCTTTTAGCCAAAGCCTAAGTGCTAATGGATCTATTAGATAAGGATTGTTTACTTGGCTTTGGATTAATTCCTCATTAGAGATTTGCTTTTGATAATCTATTATTACGGTTGGTTGAATTTGTATAATTTTAGTTTCTAATATTGTGAAATCTACTTTAGTATGGATAATCCTTTCACTATTTCCCATGCCAGATATAGTATAAACTCTACAACCATCTTCAAATGTCTCGTCTCCCCCATAGAATTTATATGATCTAAGTTTAGCAAATACTTTTTCCACACAACTAGAAGCTTTAGATTGGTCCAAAACTGCATCCGTAATATTAATATTAGTCTTAGCAATCTGAGTACTATTACTGAGAGCATTGACTGCTAAAGTAACTCCTACAGTTGATATAATGATTGTTAATAACAGTACACTATAACCAGATTTATACATATATTATTTTATTCTTTATTTAACATACTATATATTATATCATAAAAATAAAATTTTTGTTATACTTATTATTAGATAATATATATTATAAAATTAATATGACGTCATCACAAAGAATAATCAAACAGACCATCATTGCTTCAGTATATATATTGATTACAGCGACAATTGTATTTTTAATTGTAATCAATTTATTCCCACCTAATTTAGGGATTGTTGAAGATGAAGGTTTAATTCAACAACCAATACAAATTGTGAAGTCAGGTAAAATTGACCTAGGTAACAGTAAATCTGATTTCTGGGCTGAAATTAAGAATCCTAATGATGAGTATGGGGTATCAAAATTAGAATATAGCTTTATATTAAAAAAATCTAATGGAGAGGAGCTTCGTAAAAATGGTGAGACATTTATATTACCTGGGGATGAAAAGAGATATGTATTGCTATTTGAGATGTCATCAGAGTATGAACTACAGGGATTTGAAATAAATCAAGATCTAGAATGGACTAGCTTATCTAAATTTGTTTTACCAGAACTAGCAACTAGAAATACAGAAATAGGCTATTCATCTAAAGCGGGGAATGACTTTACAGTGTTTAGCACTTTGACCAATGCAAGCACAGTTAATTTGAAAAACATAGAGGTAATAGCTATTCTTAAAGATGATAAAGATGAGATAATAGGAGTAAATCAAACTTTAATTAGAGATGTTTTGACATCTGAGTCAAGAGATTTTGAGATGACTTGGGACAATGAGGTGATTGGAGCTTCTAAGTTTAATACCAAAATATATGTTCAAAGTAATGTGTTGAGTAATAATTCTTTATTGATTGATCTACAACAAACTCCTATTTTTGATAGATAAATTATGAGAAAGTTTTTATTGGGAATAGACTGGCTAACTATTTTACCAGTATTAGCACTTACATTGATGGGAGTCATTATACTTCTAAATCTACATCTTAATGGTTTATCTATAGTAAGTCAGAGTTTAATTTTAAGACATATAATCTCGATTGTAATTGGATTAGTTATAGCAATCATTATTTCACAAATTGATTATAGGGGATTGTCTACTCTGATACAACCTTTGTTTTTTGGGATGAGTAGCTTATTGATATTAGTACTAATTTTTAGTGAGAGGATAAATGGAGCTAAAAGCTGGTTTTCTATAGGAGCATTCAATTTGCAGCCGGGAGAGTTTGCCAAAATAGTAGTGGTCTTGATTATTGCCCATTACTTTTCAAGGTACTATCATAAAATTAATAGTTTTATATCCGTTGTCTTATCTTTATTACCAGTCATAATTATTGTGTTTTTGATTTTACTGCAACCTGATTTTGGAACAGCTGCTATCTTAATATTAATTTGGCTCGGTATGGTTATTTTTGGAGGTATTAAATTACAACATATGTTGATCTTATTTAGTATAGGGTTAGCTAGCATCGGCAGTCTTTGGATTTGGGTTTTTAAAGATTATCAAAAACAGCGAATTTTAACTTTTCTGGATCCGACTACTGATCCATTGGGAAGTGGATATAATGTCTTACAATCAATGAAATCTATTAGTAATGGTGGGCTGATGGGAGTTAAAGATATAGGTATACTTGTCCCAGAAGTACATACCGACTTCATTTTCTCAGGATTTGCACAACAATGGGGTTTTGTAGGAGTTTCTGTTTATTTTATACTTATACTATTAATAATAGGCAGAGTATTATATATAGGTTCTAAATCTCAAGATAGATTCCCCAGAATGATAATATTAGGCGTGACATTATGTATATTGACTCAATTAATTATTAACATTGGGATGAATATAGGAGCTCTACCAATTACAGGAGTCCCATTACCATTTATGAGTTATGGAGGTAGTTCAATGGTGGTATATTGGATTTTAATAGGACTAGTATTGTCTATACAAAAACATAAATTATCACAGGGGACAATATTTATGCGGGACCAGCAAGATATATTTGTATAATTTTAAAATATACGAATATATGATATAATATAAAATATAATTTTAATAAATAATATATTTCAGCATATGTCTATAGAATTAAATCAACAAAAAATAGCTAATATAGTTTTAATAAGTGTATTAGCATCAGCCTTGACCGGATTCTTGGGTGGAGGTATAGCATATTCTTATATTGATAGAGTTCAGGATACTAATACCCAAATGAGTAATCTTAATATTTCGGATGAGCAATCAGCTATTATTGATTTGGTTGAAAAATCTAATCAATCTGTGGTAAGTATATCTATTTCTAAAAAAATTCAAGTCAGAAGACAATCTCCTCTAGATTACTTTTTTGGTATTCCTTTACAAGAAAATTCTAATCAAGAATCTAATGATAGTCAGACTATAGGAGGTGGATCAGGATTTATTGTTTCCTCCGATGGATTGATTGTAACCAATAAACATGTAGTATCAGATCCTAGTGCTACCTATAAAGTATTATTCAATGATGGTTCAGAAACTAGTGCAGAAATTAAAACATTACATCCAACACAAGATTTAGCTATCATAAAAGTAGATAAAACAGATTTGAAACCTGTGGAATTTGCAGACTCAGAAAAATTGAAAGTAGGACAAACCGCAGTAGCAATAGGGAATTCATTGAATGAATTTAATAATACAGTCAGTAGAGGAGTTATTTCAGGGTTAAGAAGATCTATTGTAGCCTCAGATAGTATGGGTAATACTGAACCACTATCACAAGTTATACAAACAGATGCTGCTATTAATCAAGGTAATTCAGGCGGTCCTTTATTAGATATTAATGCTAAAGTAATTGGAGTCAATGTAGCTACAGCACAAGGGGCACAAAGTATTGGTTTTGCAATCCCATCTAATGTAGTGGTGAGAATGATTGATGATTATAAAAAATTTGGTAAAGTCAAAGCCCCATTTATTGGAGTGAGATATAGTATGATTGTCCCAGGATCTGAGCAAGCTAAACAATACGGGGTAGAAAATGGAGCTTTGATTATCGGAGATGCTCAAGCTCCTGCTATAGTACCTAATTCACCAGCATCCAAATCAGGCCTCAAAACAGGAGATATTATAACCCAGATTAATGATAAAAGTCTATCTATAAAACAACAATTAGTAGATGTAGTATCCCAGTATAAAGTCGGTGATAAAATCGAGCTTTCAGTAATCAGAGATGGAAAAGAGGAAAAAATTTCTTTAATCTTAGAAGAAAGACCAGAATAAAATATGTCAAAACAACAAAATAGTAATACAATCTCTATATCAAGGAAATCATTTTTTACTTTAATTTTGTGTATTATTGTATTCCTATTTTTGATATATATAAGATATCTAGTATTAACTCTTATATTATCTTTTATAATGGCCTCTTTTACAAAGTACTTTGCTCAATTAATGCAAGCTAAGTATAAAATAAATTATAAATATGGACTGATATTTATTTTTATATCCCTGTTAATAATTTTAATTACTAGCGTAGCTTTATTGTTACCTTTATTGATTAAAGAAAGCTATGGATTGATTGAATTTATTAATATTGTATTAAAACAGATAGAATCAAGTTTCATACTCACAGGTATTCCTATAGAAGGTTTAAACTTGAGTCAATTTTCAAGTCCTATACTTAATTTAGGTCAGGTAACTTTAAGTATATTATCTGGCTTAGGAGAGATTGCAACATATACTCTCTTGATTTTTGTATTGTCTTTTTATATAGCAATCAATGGTACTGGACTGCAGGCGCTTATAAAATTATTTACCCCAAGGGAAGTAAAGGAGCAAATTCCTAACATAATAAACAAATTGCAATATCACATAGGTAAATGGGCATTTATAGAAGTAGGTATTGCACTTACTATGGGAATATTTATATATACAGTACTTTCTATCTTAGAGTTCCAGTATGCTGCAGTCTTAGGTATATTAGCAGGTATATTACAGCTAGTGCCAATTTTAGGACCAGTATTAATATATAGTATTATTATATTAATTGCATTTGTACAAGCTCCAATATTAGGATTGATTACATTTACTTTAATTGTGACTGTACAGTTAATTAAGCAATTTTTACTATTGCCAATTATTTTTAAATCATTAAAAACTACAAATGCACTCTTAGTCGTGCTGTCATTAATGATAGGTGGAGTTTTGGCAGGTGTCTTAGGAGTTATTATTGCGATGCCTGTGATTTCCTTAGCTCGTATAGTATATAAAGATATTAACTTTTATGATAAGTAATAAGTTTCCTAATATATTAGTATTTGATATTGAAACTATTGGTAATATTGCCTCCCCAAACTTTGTAGATGAGATGCAGATTACTGTCGTAGGAGTATATCATTATGCAAGGAATGAATATAAAACCTACCTATTAGAAGAATTAGCAGATTTAGAGACAGATCTCAAGCAAGCTAATTTATTAGTAGGGTTTAATAGTGATCACTTTGATATCCCAATTTTGAATAAATACTATCAGTTTGATCTCTTTAGTATTGCTTCTTTTGATATTTTGAGAGAATTTCGAGCTAAAACAGGTAAAAGACTGGGACTTGATGCTATTGCTGGTATGACATTGGGTACTCATAAATCAGGTACAGGAGCTAATGCAATGACATTATATCGCGAAGGTAAATTGCAAGAATTAGCAGATTATTGTCTGAATGATGTAAAATTAACTAAAGATATGTTTGAGTATTGTATAGAAAAACAACATTTAATTTATCCTTCAAAAGATGGCTGGTTAAGGTTAAAAGTAGATATGTCATATGACCTAGATCTCTTTATCGAAAATAATACACAAAAATCACAATATACCTTGCTTTAAATATTGACATGTAAATTAATATACAGTATAATAAGATTATTAGCAGTCTAAAGATTTAACTGCTAAAATTAATTAAATAACTTAATATAATAATATATGAATATACAACCATTATTTGATAAAGTTCTAGTCAAGCCTCAAAAAATAGAAGAAAAGACTGCAAGTGGTATTTATATACCTGATACTGCCAAACAAGACAAACCGCAAATTGGAGAAGTGATATCAATTGGGCAAGATGTTAAGGTGGTTAAGATAGGCCAAAATGTAGTTTTTGCCAAATATGGGCCAACCGAACTAAACTTAGAATCACAAGATTATATAATTGTCAAAGAAGAGGATATTCTTGCTACTTTATAATATTCATTAATCATAATTAACATTAACCTATAAATATATGTCTGCAAAATTAATTTCATATAGTGAAGAAGCTAGAAAAAAACTTTTAGTTGGAGTAGATAAAATAGCTGATGTAGTGAAAGTAACTTTAGGTCCAAAGGGACGAAATGTAGTTCTAGATAAAGGCTTTGGAGTCCCTGTTATTACTAAAGATGGTGTCAGTGTTGCAAAAGAAGTAGAATTGGAAGACAAGTTAGAAAACATTGGGGCTTCTATTGTAAGAGATATAGCTTCCAAAACAGCAGATATTGCAGGAGACGGAACCACAACTGCTACGATTTTATCTAGAAGAATGATAGCAGAAGGATTTAAAAATGTAACTGCTGGAGCTAATCCAATGGAAATTAAAAAGGGAATTGAAAAGGGTGTAAAGAAAGTAGTAGAAGCCTTAGTGGATTCATCTGAACAGGTAAAAGATGATAAAGCTCGTATTCAACAGGTAGCCACAATCTCAGCTAATGGGGATGAAATTATTGGTAAAGAAATTGCTGATGCTATGCAAAAAGTGGGAGCCAATGGTGTCATTACTGTTGAAGAAGGTCAAACCTTTGGTATCTCTAGTGAAGTAGTAGAGGGAATGCAGTTTGAGAAAGGATATATTTCTCCATATATGGTGACTAATACCGAGAAAATGATTGCTGAGATGGATGATGCTTATATTTTGATAACAGATAAAAAGATTTCATCTATTCAAGATATATTACCTATTCTAGAGAAAATTACTCAAGCAGGGAGAAAAGAAATTATAATTATTGCTGAAGATGTAGATGGAGAAGCCTTAACAACTCTTGTATTGAATAAAATGCGAGGTGGATTTTCAGCTCTTGCTATTAAAGCTCCAGGCTTTGGTGATAATCGTAAAGAATTACTCAAAGATATTGCAATTCTAACAGGAGGTCAAGTTATTTCTGAAGAAATTGGACTAAAATTAGAAACTACTGAGTTATCATCTTTAGGTAAAGCAAAAAAAGTCATCTCAGAAAAAGAGAAGACAATTATTGTAGCTGGAGATAATAATGAACAAGCCATTCAGGATAGAGTAGAGCAGATAAAAGTGCAAATTGAGCAAACTGATTCAGAGTACGATAGAGATAATCTGAAAAAGAGATTAGGAAAATTAGCAGGTGGAGTAGCAGTAATTAAAGTTGGAGCTGCTAGTGAAGTAGAGCAAAAAGAAGTACAAGATAGAATAGAAGATGCATTAGCTGCTACTAGAGCTGCTGTAGAAGAAGGTATTGTCCCAGGAGGAGGTACAGCTTTAATTCGAGCTATTGGTTCTTTGGCTTCACTAAAGTTAACTGGAGATCAAAAAGTTGGGCTTGAAATTTTGAAAGTTGCAATGGAGGAACCAGTCAAAATGATTGCTAATAATGCAGGAGTAGAAGGATCAGTTGTAGTGGAAAAAGTCAAAGAAGCTAAGGCTAATATAGGATATAATGCAGCTACAGGAGTATATGAAGATATGGTTAAGGCAGGAATTATTGACCCTACTAAAGTCACTAGAACTGCTTTACAAAATGCTGCTTCAGCGGCAGCTACTTTACTCACAACAGAAGCAGTAATTACTGAATTACCAAAATCTGATGATGATAAAGGTATGCCTCCAATGGGAGGAATGGGGATGCCAGGTATGATGTAATCAATATAATAAAGATAGGGAGTATGGGTAACTATACCCCTATCTTTATATATAATTGTAAAAAATTCAAATTTTATATATAATGATATTATATAAGGAGTAATAATTAATAGTATATATTTATGATAAAAGAGAAAACATTAGTAATTGTTAAACCAGATGGAGTACAAAGAAGTCTGGTGGGAGATATTATTTCTAGAATAGAGAGAACAGGTCTTAAAATTGTAGCTATGAAGATGCTACTTGCTAATGAAGATACTCTTTGGAAACACTATGATAAAGATGATACATGGTTTATTGAAAAAGGAGCTATCGCAATTGAATCTAGAAAGTCACAAGGTTTAGAAGTAGATAAAGAAGCTATTGAATATGGAAAAGATATCTTAAGAGGAAATATATCATTTATGACATCTGGCCCAGTTATAGCATTAATAGTGCAAGGTAATCAGTCTGTAGGAGTAGTAAAAAAAATAGTTGGTGGTACTGAGCCATTAACTTCAGATGTAGGTACGATAAGAGGTGACTATACTGTAGATACTTATTCTTTAGCAAATTCATCGTCAAGAGCAGTTCGAAATTTAGTCCATTGTTCAGATAAAGTCTCAGAGGCTGAAAGAGAAATTGCTCTTTGGTTTAATGAATCAGAAATTGTCAAGTATAATTTAGCCAATGAAAGAATACTGTACGATGTAAATCTAGATGGTATTTTAGAGTAAATATATCTATAGATATATTTACTTTTTCTTTGAGACTAATTCTTCTGCTTTTCTTCTCAAAAATACTTTCAATACTATAAAAATTGAAAATGATACAATTAAGAAATTAATTATTTGATTTATAAATAACCCATACATAATGATGGGAGCCTTTGCTGCTTGAGCAGCTGCTAATGAATCAAATGATCCATTAAGAGAAATATACAGGCTAGAAAAGTCAGTACCCCCAATAATCCATCCAAAAATAGGCATTACTAAATCTTTAACTAGAGATTGAACTAAAGAGTTGAAAGCAGCTCCAATTATAATACCTACTGCTAAGTCAATCACATTACCTTGCAGAGCAAAGGATTGAAATTCTTTAATAAAATTAAATCCAGTTTCTTTAATTTTCATAGGATCAATGTCAGGTACTAAATCAGGTATATTACTTTTTTTAACTTTACTCATAATTTAAATATTATATCTTATATACTATAGATTATAGTATATACACATGCTTTTGTGAATACTATAACTAAAATTAGAAATTTAGTATAATCTATAGTATAATAAATAAATATATATCTAAGTTATGAAATTACACATAGAATCAAAATACATATATCGTATATCAGTAGGAATTATATTCATCAGCATAGTATGGTTTTCTTGGTATCAGGCACAACAAATAAGACAATTTAGACAAGAGCAAATCCAGAAAAATAATCTTATTTCTAAAGATTTTGTGGAGGAACCTATTTTAGATGGCCTTAAACCACAAATTATTAATATTCAAGATAAAAAACAAACCTTATACTTACCAGAGAAATTTAAAATTAGTGTTTTAGCTCAAGGTTTTGAGTCACCTCAATTTGTAAAAGCAGATGATAGAGGGAATTTATTTGTTACAGATAGTGAAGCTAACACTTTATGGATAGTCCCTACTGAAAACCCACAGCAACCTAAAGTTGTAGATAATAAATTGCAAGGCCTCATGTCAATAGATTGGTATAAAGATTCTGTTTATGTAGTTACTGACACTAAAGTTATACAATACATTGATATCCAGTTCGATGGTAGCTATAGAGAACGCAAAACTTTAATTGATACATTACCAAAACCGAAGAATAATAACTATAATACTATAGCTATCAAAAATGATAGAATTTATATAGCAATCCCAGCTAACTGTGAGAGTTGTAAGCCAAAGGATAAGAAGTTTGGAAGTATTATGTCATATGCAATAGATGGTAGTGATGAAAAGCTATTTGCACAAGGGCTAAAACAAATTACGGATATAGTGATAGAAGCAGACAATCTGATAGTGTCTGACATTGGTAGACTTGGAATTAGCAATCAATTACCAGCAGTTGAAATAAATCAAATAGAAGAAGGTAAAGATTATGGATGGCCATATTGTTACGGTGATTCCAATACTGACCCGAAATATACAGATCAGACTGATTTTTGTAAAAATAAAGCAGAGGCTTCAATAGCAGAATTACCAAAAGACAATGGATTATCTGGATTTGATTTAATCCCTAACCAGTTTTATAATGATTTTGCCAATAATTATGTTTTTATCTATCAAGGAGGACAGAATAGATCTATCCCAAAAGGATATAAGGTAGTCATTAAAGATATAAATAAAGATTCTCCAGCTAAAAACTTTATCACAGGGTGGTTGCTACCAGACGGGACCATTTGGGGAGTCCCTAAAGGAGTTGCTTTTGATAATAACGGGGGTATGATTATTACAGACAACAAGAATGGGTTGTTATATCAGGTAACTCAAAAATAATGAAAATGATCAAATCAAATATAGGTCTAGCTTTTATATCATTTATCTTTTCAGCTGGAATTGTTGGAGCTGGCGCTTGGTTTTTATTTGATAATGGTGAGAATATCCCTATTATACAGAATTTTAATCCAATGAAACAAGACAAATCCATTAATAAACCAGCCAAAGAAACTATTTTATTATTAGGAAAGGGTGGAGAAAAACATGATGGGGGAGATTTGACCGATACTATTATGATTGCTCAAATTCTTAATCCAGAGAAACAAATTAATCTAATATCTATACCCAGAGATTTATTGGTATTTGATGAAAAAGGCTATTATAGTAAAATTAATAGTTTGTATATAACTGCTATCAATCAAGGAAAAAATCAAGAAGAGGCTATAAAAGTGTTACAAGATAAATTAACTGAAATTACAGGGCTAAGTTTTGATTATTATGCTGAAGTAGATTTTACAGGTTTTGTGAAAGTGGTAGATAAGGTAGAAGGAGTAGAGGTAGATGTGACTGAAGCTATTGATGACCCATATTATCCTGGACCAAATTATAGTTATCAGAGATTCACGCTACCAGCAGGAATACAAACTTTAGATGGAGAGACAGCTCTCAAATATGCTCGTACAAGATATACTTCAGTTGGAGGAGATTTAGACCGATCTAGAAGACAACAGCAAATTTTAGGTAATCTCAAAGATAAAGTCTTTAGTCTAAATCCAATATTAGATGCTCCCAAAATAGTATCTCTATTAGGTATTGCCAGGGAGACTATCAAAACAGATTTATCTCTAACAGATATGACAAGTCTATATGATACCTATCAGGACAGTAAAGATTATACAATGAAATCTTTGGTGGTTGGTAATAATTTATTGACGGGTAATATTAAAGAAGGATATAGACAGTTTGGCTCTGCACGAGGATATATTCTGGAGCCAAGAATAGGAGAACAAAATTATATAGAAATACAAGAAGAGATATCTAACATCTTTGATATAGCTAAATATGAAGAAAAATTAGTTAATTTGAAAAAAAATAAATTTGAATTAGATATAATCTTTGGATCAAATTTGACTATAACAGAAAAAACAAATATTCAAGAGTTTCTACGAGCAAGAGGATTTATAATAAAAGTTATGGAGTCTAACAAATTAGATACTATCCCCACAGAGAATACTTTATATTTAGGGACTAATCCATATCAACAAAATCAAACTGAGGCCTCATCAGAGATAGAAAATACAAATATATCCAAAGAATATCTTCAAGATATTTTTCAACCTAGCCTAGACATGAAGTTTAGTTTGAGTAAAGATATCCCAATATTATATATTACCAACCCCTTAAAATTTTAATTTATGCGATTAATCGTGGGACTTGGGAATATTGGGGATAAATATAAACAAACCTATCATAATATAGGCTTTGAATTTTTAGACTTTATCACATATCAATCTGAATTTAGCTATAAAAAGCAATTTTTAGGCTCTATTTACAAGCATTTAGATACAATTTATCTCAAGCCCCATACTTATATGAATAATTCAGGACAAGCCGTCTTAGCAGTTAAACAGTATTATGATATTCAAGATAGTGAAATTATAATTATTCATGATGATTCAGATATAGCTTTAGGAGAATATAAAATCCATACTAATCGTGGTAGTGGTGGACATCATGGTATAGATTCAATCTTTGAGCATATTTCCCCATCTGTAACGAGAATTAGAATAGGGATCAGAGCCGAGAGATTCATAGGTAAAAAAGCTCAAGAATTTGTATTAAGAGCTATCACTGCAGAAGATAAAATAGTCTTAGAACAAGTTTACAAGCAGGTGCAAGAGAATTTGTAGATAAAATAACTATCCCTCTCTGGCGAGGGTTGCGACGAAGTCGACGGGTGTGGACTGAGCTAAAAATTCCCCTCTTTTAAAATCAGCCTAGAGCGGAGAGGGTGTGGATATTTTGCAATTTGTATTTTTTGTCCTCCTCCGTCACCTACGGGGCCACCTCCCCCAAGGGAGGACAGTATTGTTTGTCGCTAGCTTTTTAATCCGACTTGGGAGGAGTCGAGGATGCCCGTAGGGCATGTATGGACATATTGGAGGGATAAGCTCTCCAATACGGAAGAGTAAAATAAATAGGGCCTCCTTATATTGATTTATTATTATATTTTCGGTACAATAGAAAGTAGTCAATCATTAGAATAAATTAATACACCGTATATGTCGCTTAATCTGAAAAGCCCGTTAATATATTTATTAGGAACAGAAAAAGTAAAAATTTTAAAAGTATTTTTGAAAGATTCTTCTCAAAAGTTAAGCTTAGAAGAACTACATACCAAGACTCATATCCCTGTCAATACTCTCAGAGCAGAGTTAAGGCAAGCTGTCAAGTATAATATTATTCAGGAGATAAAAATTAAAAAAGAAACAACCTATATCTTAAACCAAGTTGATGAAGTATTAGCCTTAGAACCAGTTATATTCCGTTTGGGGCAGTCTTTTTTTGATACTTTTGCCCAAAAGCTTGACAAAGTGGGAAATATTTATCTTTGCATACTCATGGGAGCATTCTTGCAAAGAGATAAGGATAGAGTGGATATGTTCCTAGTAGCTGACGATATCAATGAAAAGAAATTTGATACCCTAATGCAAGATATAGAAACCGAATTAGCTCAAGAGGTAAATTATACAGTATTAACTCTAAAAGACTTTGAATATAGAAAAAATATGTTTGATAAATTCGTATTAGATATATTAGAGAATAGAAATACTCAAATTATCATTGACAAATCTGTCATTTCATTAGATAATTAATAAATAGCCTCGATAGCTCAGGTAGTAGAGCACAGGTCTGAAGAACCTGGTGTCGTAAGTGCAAGTCTTACTCGAGGCACATAAAGTAAATTTTCATATAATATGCATACCAATCCCAGTATATTTAAAGCTTATGATATTAGAGGTATATATGGCAGTGACCTTACTAATGAGACTGCTTATAAATTAGGGAGAGCCTATGGACAATTTTTAAAGCAAGAATATCCAAAGCAATCAGAATTAACTGTAATAGTATCTCGTGATATGCGAGAATCAGGTGTAGATCTAGAATCTCAATTAAAACAGGGGCTTGCTGATGAGAGTATCAAAATTATTAATATTGGTATCTCCTCAACCCCAATGATGTATTATGCTGTCTTAGAATATGGTGTAGATGGGGGAATTATAATTACCGCTTCACATAATCCAGCTGAATATAATGGATTTAAGTTGGTAAAACATAATTCAATTCCAATCTCAGGAGATAAGGGGATATATCAGATGCGAGATATAGTGATGCACAATACCCTAGAAGCTCAAAATTTACCTATATTAGAGACTATAAAGACAGATACATTGCAAGAGTATATTGACAATGTTTTAAGCTATCATAATAAGGCTATTGAGATAAAACCACTCAAAGTTGTGGTAGATACTGCTAATGGTATGGGATATCCTGCTATTAAGGCTTTTTTGGATAATTTCCCACAGCTAGAAGTCAGCTATTTGTATCCAGAACTTGATGGTAATTTCCCCAATCATGAGGCCAACCCTCTCAAAGAGGAGACTTTATTAGATTTGCAGAACAAAATTAGAGAATTAGGAGCTGAC
>Ga0213866_10002029_pt1 | contig 14622 bp, 15 predicted proteins | sample PICome_11_FD_160079 | JGI IMG/M metagenome (GOLD analysis project Ga0213866, IMG submission 160079) | Coastal seawater microbial communities near Pivers Island, North Carolina, United States - PICO284 | ecosystem: Environmental > Aquatic > Marine > Coastal | place: USA: North Carolina...
TTATTTATTAACGCTTATAAGGGATTGAGAGTGGCACTCCCGGCGAGAATCGAACTCACATCTAAGGTTTAGGAAACCCTTGTTCTATCCGTTGAACTACGGGAGCAGCTTATGGTGTAATCAAATATTTACCACTGAACGATCTACCTTATTATCCACCCAAAGAAAGGTAAAGCTCAACAAGGAAAGACTCTCAAAAGAGGTGTAAGAGTTTCGCCATGGAAATACCCGCGTTACCGGTGGAGGGTGAGCTCAGGCAAGGTATCGCCCCATCAAAGAACACTTCAAGAACGATTCCTTAGGCACCATAGACTCCTGCTCAATAAACTTGAAGTTCTACAAGCTTCCCTCGTTACTACAAAGCACTGCAACTGGGATTTAGGGGCTTAACTAACAAGATACGAGTTACGCGAATTCGGTTTAGGAAGAGCCTGCAATCTTAACTGCTGGAGCGTCCCCTTTTAGAGTTGGACAGGTAATAAGAAGACAGTTTCTTTTGGAACGAGGCTCCTCAACCGGCGTGAGTCGGGGGCCTTGGCTCCGAAAGGAAGGGTCGACGATTCCGCGAACAACCTTCAAATTCTCCAGCTGTCATGAGTGAATAACTTCAGGCAATCAAACGTTGGACCGCCCGACGCAAAGCCGAAGTAGTGACCGAAATCATCAACGGCAAGATCCCGGAGAATGAATGGAAAGGCATTCATTCCGGAGGTCATCACAATAAACCTTGGCAATTACGCCGGTTTTGAACGAGCATCCGCCCGCAATGGCAGGTTTTTTCAAGAAACTCTTCAATAAGGTCACGAACAAGGCCGAGATCGATTGGGATGATCTCGAAGCTGATCTTATTTCCGGCGACCTAGGCGTGCGACTGTCGCTCGAAATTGTCGACGAACTTAAAGACCTCGGCCGCAAGATCTCCGCCGATGATGTGGTAGAAGCCACACGCAACAAACTTTCCGGCCTTTTCCCCGAGGACGCCCCGGTCCTAGCGCCGCGAACCGACGGCAATCCGGCCGTCCTCCTCATTGTCGGAGTCAACGGGACCGGCAAAACCACCTCCACAGCCAAACTGGGTCACCTCCTGAAAAGCCAGGGCTACTCCGTCCTGATGGCTGCCGCCGATACCTTCCGCGCCGCCGCCGTCGAACAACTGCTACGTTGGGGCGAGCGACTGGACCTCCCCGTCTTAACCGGAGCCCACCAAGCCGACCCGTCATCGGTTTGCTATCAGGCCCACCAAAAAGCCATCGCCGGAAACTATAACTTCCTTCTCTGCGACACCGCTGGACGCCTTCATACGAGAAACAATCTCATGGACGAACTGTCCAAGATCAAGCGCACCATTGGCAAACAGGACGAAACCGCGCCACACGAGACCTTTCTCGTTGTGGACGCCTCCACCGGTGGAAATGCCCTCAACCAGGCTCGCGAATTTCAAAAAGCCGTCCCCCTCGATGGCCTCATTCTTACCAAACTCGATGGCTCGGGTAAAGGCGGGGTTGCAGCTGCCATTCAAAAAGAACTCGGCATCACTCCGCGCTTCATTGGTACAGGCGAAGAGCCTGATCGCTTCGAGCGCTTCGAGCGAAAGCACTTTGTGGAAAACATCCTTTAGAACCCTATCGGCTCTAATACTTTTTCCAAAGTCGGCGGCTGAATAACACCAGCACCGCTACGTATTCCAGCCTGCCTAAAATCATGAGCATTGAGAGAACCAGCGCCCCGGCTGGTTCAACATGGGCGAAATTATCGCAAGGCCCAAATTCAGCAAAGGCCGGCCCGACGTTGCACAAACAGCTCAAAACGGCCGACAATGAGCCAATAAAACTGGTCTTCGGTTCGAGCGAGCTCATCACCAAGGTTCCCCCGATCAAAAAGACCCCAAACATTGCCACCACCAAAAACAACTGCCCCTGCCCGGCCACGTCGATAAACTTCCCCCCCAAACGCACCTTCTTCAGCTCCTGGGGTCGAAATGACGCCCGTAGCTCTCCGATCACAAATTTCGCCGTTAGCACGACCCTCCCCACCTTTAGACCTCCCGCCGTCGATCCCGAGCATCCTCCCACGATCATGAGAACCACCAGGACCGATTTTCCAAAGTGCCCCCAGTGATCGTAATTGCCCGAAACGTATCCCGTTGTCGTGGCCACTGACACCGTATCGAACACCACCTCAAGGATCGAATCACCTGTCTCCGTCGCCAAGTGGAAAATCACCACCGAAATCACCCCTGCTCCGAGAACCCCAAAAAACCACCATACTTCCTCAAAACGCCGCCGCTTATCCCGCCACGACATCCGGAACATCGATAGATAAAGAGGAAAGCTCACCCCGCAAATCAGCATAAAGCCAATCATCACCAATTTCACTCCTGTCCCAAAACTCGTCACACTATCATTCTCCGTCCCAAAGCCCGCCGTCGAGACCACCGTCAAGGCGTGATTCACTGCTTGAAAAGGCGTCAATCCTGTTGCCCACAAGGATAGCGCGCAGATAATCGTAAAGCCGAGATACAATTTCCACATCTTCCTCATGGTCTGACGCAAACTCGCCAGATCAGATCCCGCCAACGACGACTCCGTCCCCACCAACATACGTCCACTCGTTCCGGTCCCGGAAAGTACCACCACGAAAATCGCCAGAATCCCCATCCCACCCAACCACTGCGTCACAGAACGCCACATCAAAATTGATTTCGGTAAGGCCTCAACATCCGTGAAAATGGTTGCTCCGGTCGTAGTCAATCCGGACGTCGCCTCAAAAAGTGCCACGTGCACCGCCGCATTAGGCTCGCAAAACAAATAGGGAAATGCTGTCACCAAGCTACAAACCAGCCAACCAACTCCCACCAGAGCCATCGCCTCTCTTCGCCTCATTAGGTTTCCCCGCTTAATTTTCTTCGCCAATCGCGCCGATGCAAAAAAGAAGGCTCCGCTCATGAAAAGCGTAAGCCCCAGGGAGATAGCCCAGCCCTGCAAATCAAGATCGGTGTCGTGAGATACTCCTGCAGGGACCACCTCAGACAAGCCAACCGATCCAACCATCATCCCCCCAAATAGGAGAACCATGATTCCGAGAGAACGCAATAGGATAGAAAAGTTCACAGCTCAATGACCTCGGGGTTATCTAGGTTTCCTCCCCCCCCGAAGGGTATCCACTCACTCCTATTTCTCCATCTAAAAAAAACTCGGTTCTCGACGCAGCCACTACGATTTTTCAATATGAACCCATGATATTTAAATCACTTTCTCTTATGGTCGTTGCCACCATTGGCCTGAGCGCCGCTGAAGTCGACTTGGTCAAGCTCGGAAAAGAAACTTTCAACGCCGTCGGTTGTGCGGAATGCCATTCTGAAATCAAGAACGACACTTCGGTCAAAACCGGCCCCGGGCTTTACGGACTCTTTCCATCAACCGCCCGCCAACGCGACATCATCGAGGTCGCTGAAAATCGCAAGCACACCATCACGGCCAACTACGACTACTTCAAAACATCGCTTCGTTCCCCGACCACTGAAATCGCCATTTCCGAAGTCGCTCCTACCAAGGGAACCGCATTTCTTCCGGTGATGCCAGCCTACCCCAAGGCCTTTCTCAACGAGCAAAAGGCCAAAGCCATCTTCCATTACCTCCAAACCCTAAACGACGACGGTCTGCGCGGACCCAGCAAGGTTATGGCGGAGCTCCAGGATGGAACCATGGTCAAAGACATCCACCAAGACCCCACCGAAATCCTTGTAACCGACCGCACCCGCATTTTCCGCGCCCGCATCCCCGGCTCCTCGGCCCGCGCCGTCTACGTAGGACACCCGAGTGGACTCAACTACGCCTTCGATCCCCGCAATATGACCATCAGCAAGGTCTGGTGGGGCGGATTCCTCAATCTTAAGAACGAGATGTCCGGACGAGGCAACAACCCGTCAACTTTGGGAAACCAGCCCCGTGAAATTAGCCTTTCCAATCCGCCTAAACTTCACGACAAGCCCGTCGATCTCTCCTTCAAATCACCTCTCATCAACGACAGCAAAACCATCGAGGAAAACCTCTGGGGAAATGCCGACTTCCTCGACCAGCTGAAAAAAGCGGACGCCCAATTCATCGGTTACGACTACCCGTCCAACCCCATGGGCCACCCCACTTTCCACTACCGTATTGGCAAGGACACGTATTCCCTGACATTCAAGATCCAATCCGATGGCCTGGCCGTTACCCGGTCAACAAAGAACGGCAGGACCTCGGAGCATGTCACCAACACCGACAAGCCAGGGGAAGTCTGGCGCCCCAATCCCATTCCATCGACCTTGACCCAAAAAGTCGCGCTCACCCCCATGGATGGTGTCGTTCTCCTGCCCGGCTACTCAGCCGAACGCGTTCCGGCTCCCACCGACCCCCACGGTCGCCCACAACTCTTCGAGCCCCTAGGCATGGCTCTTGATCCCAAAGACGGCTCCATCGTGGTCACCACCCGCACCGCCGGAGTCTGGCGCTTTAAGGACAACACCTGGACCATGATCGCCGACGGCCTCCTGGACGCTCTTGGCGTGATCATTGAAAAAGAACGTCTCGTTGTCGGCCAAAAAGCAGAGCTCACTGCACTTTACGATGAAAATGGCGACGGATTCTACGAGATTTTTCGTACTTTAAGCGATGACTTCCTCTTCACCGAAAACTACCACGGATACCTCCATGGCCCTGCCAAGGATAAGGCCGGCAACTACTACTTCACCCTGAATCTCGACCACAGAAACGGTCGCCAGATTCACAAAGCCAATGGTAAGTTCATGGGCTCGCAAGGTGGCTATCGCGGATGGACCCTTCAAGTAGCACCCGATGGAAAGACCACTCCCTTCGCGATGGGACTCCGCAGCCCCGCCGGAGTTTCCGCCAGTCCCGACGGAAAGATTTACTACACCGAGAACCAAGGCGAATACAACGGAACCTCCAAGATGCACCTCGTAAAGAAAGGAAACTACTACGGCCATCCTTCCGGCCTCGTGGACCTCCCTGGCATGAAGCCCGATTCACCGGAAATCGCCTGGGACAAATGGGCTCCAAAACGTGCCGTATCGGTCGCGCTACTCCCACACGCCCGCATCGCAAACGCGCCCGGCAGCCCGACCTGGGACACCACCGGAGGAAAGTTCGGTCCCTTCGCCGGAGACATTTATTGCGGAGACCAGACTCTCTCAACGCTCTTCCGCATCTCCCTCAAGCCCAACAATGAAGCCGCTCTCATTCACTTTGCCGACAGTTTCCCATCCGGCCTCATGAGACAGACCTTCGACAAGAACGGCGCGATGTATGTCGGACAAACTGGTCGCGGCTGGCGTGCCCGTGGCGGAAGCCAACATGCTCTGGTGAAGCTCACTTACACCAAGAATGATTCCCCGCAGTTGAAGGACATCAGCCGCGAGAGTGAGACCTTTACCCTGCACTTCACCGGAAACACCAAGGATCTCCCGGAGGCCACTGATCTCGCCATCGAATCATGGTATTATCACGACAAGCCAGACTACGGCTCTCCTTCCAACAACAAGCTGAAAGAGACTATCGCCAGCCAAAAGCTTGATCGTGCAAGAGGAACGATCACGGTGAAACTCGCTCCAAACGACAAGCGCCGCGACGGAAGCCGAGTCTTCTATTTCTCCTCCAAAATCCTCCCTAAAAACCGCAAGGATTCTCTGCAGGCTTATTATACCATCTCTCGATGAGATTTGCTTTCCTGCTACTTTTTGCCACCTTGCTCATCAAGGCCCAAATCCCCGGTTCCTTCACTCAAATCGATATCGATTGCGGCGGATGTTTCACCGGCATCCAGCAGCATCAGTCCGGAAGGCTTTACGGCCGGACTGATGTCGGCGGAGTTTACCGAAGCAATGACCTTGGCAATTCCTGGACCTTCTGGAGGGCGACCTCCCCACCCCGTGCAGACTTTGTGTCCAGGGAATCGCCATCTCGAACGATAATCCGGATACCGTTTACCAAGCCTGCGGGATCCCCTACTTTGCCGACGATCCAAACCGGGGGATCTGGAAAAGCAAAGATGCCGGCCAAACCTGGCAAAAGATCAAAGCAAACATCAATTTCTCCGGAAACGACAAGGCCCGTCACGGAGGAGAATGCCTCATTGTTCACCCGGCGATTGATGAAAAAATCTGGGGCGGCTCGAACAGAAACGGCCTCTGGCAATCAGTCGATGCCGTCGACAGTCGTGTCGCCGTCATCGGAAAACTCAAGGGTAACGATTTTAAAAAACTCTACTACTCCGGCGACAACGGAAAATCCTGGCGTGAGATGACCCGCAGAGGATACCGCTTAGACAACATGACTGCCGTCGCAGTCGCTCCCTATCGCCCCGGAAAAGTCTGGATCAGCACCAGCAGACGCTCCGCCGGCGTTTTTACTCCAACCCAGTAGACAATCATTCTTCGATCTTGCCATGGGCCTTCTTTCATCATTCAACACCAATCGCCAAAACTTTGACGTCAACGCTGCCGACAGCAGACTCTCGGTCGACCTCACCAAGTTCGTTGTGGGATCAACACCTCTCGGAAAGAAACCTTGGGACGGCGACTCTTTCGCAAATCACCTTGAGAAACACACAACTCTGAAATCAGAAGAGTATGGCTACGAACTCGGACGCAAGGAGGGCGTTCTTGATTACGCCTTCCTCACCCTCGAAAAATTCCAGAGCATCTTCTTTGTTGATGGGCGATCAATGTCCCTTTCCACCTCCACTACCAAGGAAGATATTTTCTCCATTTTCGGAGAACCTTATTGGAGCGATCTCGACGATGGTGAGATCATCCTCTTCTACGAATACCAGGAGGGCACCGTCGAACTTCAATTTGAATTCCCGAATGGCGAGCATCTCGAATTCATCACCCTGATGAAAGACGGAGTCCTATCAAAACAAGAGCAGCGTGAAAGCTATGGCGTCACCAAACCGTGGCCTCCCGAGAAAAAAGAATGACCACCTTGTAATGCAAACTGTCTGACCGGCGTCTTCCAAAGCCGAACCCAAACCCAATTTAGATAGCTATGTTACGAAAACTGCCCCTACCATTGCCCTTCTCTTGTTTGGCTCTTCGGTTCCGCCTCTGATTAGATCGATGACGGTAAGTCTCACCTCGTGCTCCGCTTCCGCAGCCTCACCAGCGCGGGAGGAGTCAATCAGCGGGTGCAAGCCTCCACAATCCTCGAAGAAGGGGATGACGTCACCGATTCAATCGACCTCGTCGAGCGAACCTTGGAAATTGACGGAACCGAGATCGTCATTCGTTACCTCCGCGAAGGCACGGATACCAGCAAATACCGCTACCTCCGGATCTCGCTCGAGGAAACCGAATAGCCTCTTCTCCACGCAACCCATCCAAACCATCGCTCCGTTTATCGGGGCGATGACTTGTTGGTCAAAGACATTAGCCAACAACTCAAATCACTGGAGATCCAACCGATCGACGTCCCAACCAAAGCACCTCACCCAACGCCAGACCCTCCCCATACCGCATCGTCATTCTCCCCGTCCACCAGGACATCAAAGTGCATGGAGACCCCATTATTTTCTAGATACCATCGATCAAGGAATTCCAGCCCCCTCCCATCGGCATCTAGCTCCCCTAAAATTTCTCCAACCTCTCCAGAGGTCATACCCGGTTTAATTTTACTCCAGCCCTAAGGCATCGAGGCCTTTTAACGCGCGTAGATCGTCTGCGCTATTCCGAAACAAAAAACATCGACCATAAGGACTATGATCATGAATCTGACACATGAGGCTATCCTCCTGATTTTTTCATCAATCGTAAAATTCAAAAATGAACCTCGCCCCGCTTCTGCTCCAGAGTCCCCTTCGTCACTCCAAGCCTTTCAATCGCGCCAAGTTTCCGCACCAAATCCTGGGCCTCACCTTTTCCGTTCAGGAAATTCTGATACCAACCGACTAACCTCGCCGCTTGCTCCGCATCCTCCTCGAGCAACTCCACACGAAACTTCCTCAAGCCCAGTGAGATAAACTCGTCGACACTTCCAGCTCCCGTTTGCGCTCGCCCGTTAAAGAGAGTGTTCCGGCAACCCACATCAGCCTTCAACATATGTAAGTGCCCCACCCGGTCTCGAAGCTGAACACTATGACGATCACAAGGTTTGCCACAGTTCTTGATACTCGTTCCCTCGCTCAGGAAGGTGCAAAAGACGCAGTGCTCCATGTGAAACATCGGCATGTGCTGGTGCACCGTCAGCTCAAACCACTCCGGCGGCGCGCTTTCCAACAACTCAACAACCTGTCCTTCATTCAAATCATAGGACACCGTAAGATTCTCGAAATTCCCGTGCTTCATCAGCAAGGATGCCGAAACCGAATTCGCCACATTCAATGAAAAATCGGCTACCACCGGGACCCCACGCGCCTTGAAGTACGAAATACCCCCGAGATTTCGCACCAGAACCCCATCAGGCTCCGCTTTCTCTACCATCTTGAAGAATCCCGCCTCCTTCGGTTTCTGAATCCGCGGAGTCGCTAGGTAAATTTTCATCCCCGCATTGCGCACCACGTTCACGGCCTTGCGATACTCTTTCAAATCTTCAAAATCACAGTAAATAAAATTCGCCCCCGCCTGTGCACATCCTTCGACTTGCTCCAACGACCGACACAACAACCGCAACTCAGGCAAACTCTCATCCACCGCCACACGCTCCGGCATTAAGCGAGCCAGAGCCGCCGCACCATCTTTCACAACCGGCTCTTCCTTCAATTCTTCGACCAAGCGCCGACGCACCCGGTTCAGCTCACCCAGCGGAATCATCACTTCGCCTTCCAGCGAATTCTGCACCAGCCCTAACTGAAAACCCGTTCCTCCCAATCGACCCAACTGCCCCGCCAAAACCTCCTTCGTTAGCGGCCTCTTCTCCGCCTCCTCCAACATGACTTCACTCGCCACCTTCTTCCCCCGACACTCCACCACCAAGGGCTCACCCGCCTTCCCCGAAACCTGCACCATCAGGGAATCACCCTTCTCTTCCAAACGCCCGCCTTTCCAACTCTTCTTCACTTCCTTCTCCAGGCCCGGATCACTCGTCTTCCACAAACCCTGCCCCGCATGCACCCGTTTCCAGTCGATTCCCGACCTCTTGTCAAAAAACACCTTTCTCCCCTCGACTTTCCAGATCATGCCACCCTGCTCGTCATTGCGATCTTCGCCGGCATCAAAGACAAACCCATCACTCGGATTCAATGACACTCCGCTTGTCTCCAATTCCACCCAGCCTTCTCCTTTTGCAACGACTTTCCCCGCCCAGGCGCCCCGCTTCTTACCCCACTTCCCGTGAGTCAAACGAGGATGATTCGTCCCTTCCAGCCAACCGCTCGCAAGTCCGCGCGAAAACATCATCTCCAGCGTGTAACGATCCTTCTTCGTGATCTCTACCTCATCCAGAGCCTTGCGATAAACCCGAGTGACCGCTGCGACATACTCGGGCGATTTCAAGCGCCCCTCGATCTTGAAACTCGTCACCCCGGCCTTCACCAAATCCGGGATCACATCGACCGCCGCCAAATCCTGAGGGCTTAAAAGGTACCTCACCTCGCCCATCGGCACTGTCTCGCCATCCACCACCAACTCATAAGGCATGCGACATGCCTGCGCACACTCTCCTCGATTCGCGGATCGTTGGCCCAAACTCTCCGAAGTCAGACACTGCCCCGAATACGCCACGCAAAGCGCCCCGTGCACAAACACTTCCAATGGAACCGAGCCCTTCTTCCGCACCCGCGCAATCTCCTCCACCGACATCTCCCGCGCCAGCACCGCACGATCCAGATCCAAAAACCCATCCAAAAAAGCCATCCCCTCCGGAGAGGTAATCGTCATCTGGGTCGAAGCATGCAACTCCATCTCCGGGGCGATTTCCTGCACCAACTTGGCTGCCCCCAAATCCTGAACAATGGCCGCATCCACGCCCGCCCGCGCCATAACCTCAATCTGATCCACCGCCCCTTCCAGCTCCGATGGAAAAACGAGCGTATTAAAAGCGACAAATCCCTTCACTCCGTAACGATGGAGAAAATCCATCAACTTCGGTAGGTCCTCCTCCGTAAAATTGTCCGCCCGCATTCGCGCGTTAAACTTCGGCAGCCCGAAGTAAATTGCATCCGCCCCGTTCGCCACCGCGGCACGCGCACAATCCCAGTTTCCCGCCGGAGCCAGTAGTTCAGTCACATCGCAGTCCTAATCCCCTAACCTGATGGAAGCAACACTAAGCCTCACCTCAACGACTAAGTCCGGGACTTCAAAATCTCATCAATCTTCTGTCGGGTTCCCTTGCCCATGGGGGTTTCCGCAATCGCCGAAGCCAGCGAATCAAAATCCTTCGCGGCAAGCCCTACTTTCCGGTGAGCAATCTAAAATCAATCGCCCCATTTGAAGTCACCGCATGAACAGCATCAACTTTTTCGGATCCGCCAATTCGTCCAGAAGATGCAGGTGCTTTGAATCCGCGACGACTAATGCACAAATAACCATCTCTTTTTCTCTCAGACGATCCGGTCATCTTTTAATGTCAGGATCACTTCATCAAGTCGGTCGCGAGCCATCGCCCAAAGGGTATCATTCCGGCTCCAGCCACTCTTTTCTACCTGACTGAAAATTTCCAAATAGCCAGTCGTCCAATCTCTCTTGCCAAGTCTTGCAGCCAAGGAATCAGAGTCTCCTTTCTCATCTTTCCCTCCATACTTCCGATCCACCTCCTCCTTCACACTATCGAAAAGGCAGCCCAGTCTTCCCGGGCAATCTCGGCAAGTAGACTCCCCACCACCTCGTTCGGATCGAGTGCCCACACTCCCGTTACCGCTTCCAACAATTCCTTGGCCCTCGCAAAGTCAGATTGGGCCAACTCGCCAAACCAATCACTGAGCACTTCCTCCATTTTTCTCCAACCAATCTTCGAAACCCTTTTCCAACGCCTGCCACAGCTCCTCATCACTCAAACCCACCGCATAGCTCTCCATCTCCCCAATCGTCATTTCCCCTTTAGGCAAAGCCCGCCATTTCCCATCCAGCACCCGCCTCAACGACTCCGTAATCTCATTCGAGGTAATAGTCTCACCACCAAAAAGCATCCAGAGCCACAACACTCCGATCAAAAGCAGAGCCCCAACCAACCATTTCACTTCTCAAAACTAACGATCCTTTTCACTTTTCCAATCGTCATCTTCTCTGTGGCTCAGCATCTCTGCGTGAGGTCCAATTGAGCATATGATTTTTCTGTGGCGAAGATCGGATTCTCGAGCCAAAATTCCGTCAAGGATACCTAAGACGTCCATTGAAACAATTCAAAACACCATGAAAATACATAGCCTTCTCATTCTAGCCATAGCCAGCGTCGCTCTCACTTCTTGCAACACAATCTCCGGTGCGGGCCAGGACATCAAAAGAGGCGGGCAAGCTGTAAGCGACGCAGCGAGACGAGCTTTCAGTTAGACACCTTTCCTTAATTATCTCCCAACCTTCGCTCTCTTCCGGGAGCGAAGGTTTTTTAACCCCTCACTTCTCCGCCACGAACAAAGTATGCGTGAACTTCTTCGCCTTCGGGTACGCCTTTGCCGGCACGGCCTCCACTCGCGAAAAAACCTTCCTCAAAAGCCTCAAAAAGCCCGGGTCCTCGTGCGCCGACCAATAAACCACCCGGCCTTTTGACTTCAAAGCCGCCTTCGCGATCTCCAGCCCCCTTCTTTTATAAAGCCGTCCGTTTCCCTTCTGCACCAGCGGATCGGGGCTATTATCAACGTCCAGTAAAATGGCGTCATAATATCCGCCTGATTGCATGATTTTAAAAACATCCTTCTTCAACACCTCCACTCTCGCATCATCCAAAAGCGCCCCGTTCACCTCTCTCAGATGCTTCCGGTTCCAATCGATGATCACCTGTAGTAACTCCGCCACTTCCACTTCCGAATCGTCCGAAATCAACTTCAGCACCTTCCTCAGGGTAAAACCAAACCCCAGCCCCCCGATCAAAACCCGCTGCTTCCGTGTCCGTCCCCCACAAGCCAATTCCGCCATCGTTTGCTCGGATGAACACATCGTCGTGCTCATGAGCGGCACGCCACCCACCTTTAAGAAATACTCCCCGTCATGCTCCTGTAGAAGCAGGGTTTCACCGTCGGGGGAAGTGCTGGTGGCAAGATTGGTCGTCGGCTTCACGGAGACAGCGTAGTATTCCATCGACACATTGAAAGGCTTTCGAGACACTGGCGGTAAGCAATCACCACTCGCCCAATGAATAAAAAACGAATCATCTTCATCGTTTTCGTTCTCCTGCTCCTGCTTCATCAAGACTGCTGGAACTGGGACAACGCCAACCTCGTCTTCGGCTTCATGCCCGTCGGACTTTTCTACCACGCATGCTACTCGCTCGTCGCGGCCCTCTTCTGGGGACTTGTCATGAAATTTGCCTGGCCCAGCGAGCTCGAAGAATGGGCTGAAGGGGGACCCGACTCGTCGGAAGGAGGTGCCAAATGACCACCGTCGTTGTCATCGCGATTTATCTGGGCCTACTCCTCGCCCTCGCTCTCTTCTCAAAAACCCTCTTCCGGGGAACTTCCAAGGATTACTTCGTCGCCAGCCACTCCATCGGCCCCTTTATGCTTTTGATGTCGGTCTTCGGCACCACCATGACCGCCTTTGCCCTTGTCGGATCAACCGGCAAGGCCTTTGAGCGGGGCATCGGCACCTACGGCCTTATGGCGTCTTCTTCCGGACTCATTCACGCTGCTTGTTTTCTTCTCATTGGCATTAAACTCTGGGCGATCGGGAAACGCTACGGCTACGTCACGCAGATCCAGTATTTCCGTGCCCGCTTTGAGACCAAGGCCTTCGGATACCTCCTCTTCCCCATCCTCGTCCTCCTCGTCATTCCCTACCTTCTCATTGGAATCATCGGAGCCGGTAAGACAATCGCAGGAGTCACTGGAGCCAAGTTGAAACCCAACGGAGATGTCATTGCTCCCGGCGTCTTCCCCGAATGGACTGACAACGGAGCCATCCCACCTTGGTTTACCGGCCTTGTGATCAGTGCGGTCGTCCTCACCTATATCTTTGCAGGTGGCTCGCGTGCCGCGGCTTGGGCCAACACCTTCCAAACCCTCGTTTTCATGGTCATGGGTATACTGGCCTTTTACCTCATATCCGACCGGCTCGGCGGACTCGAAGATGCCATCGACAAAGCCAAGGACACCCACACGGTCCGCACCCTCTCCGAAGGAGGCGAAGTCGGGACCTCGAAATGGACCTTCTTTTCCTATATGTTCATCCCTCTCAGTGTCGGGATGTTCCCCCACCTCTTCCAGCACTGGCTCACCGCCAAAAGCGCCAAGAGCTTCAAGCTCACCGTCGTAGCCCACCCCATCTGCATTATGATTGTCTGGGTTCCCTGCGTCCTCATCGGCACCTGGGCCACCGGACTCTTCCCTTCAGACATCCCCAGCGGAGCCATTCTAGCCAAAACAGTGGGCAAACTGGTTGGTAATCCCATCATTGTCGGACTCGTTACCGCTGGGATTCTTGCTGCCATCATGTCCTCGCTTGATTCCCAATTCCTCTGTCTCGGCACAATGTTCACCAACGACATCGTCCTCCACCGGGCCAAAAAGAAATACACAGACAAGCAGACCCTCTTCATGGCCCGCAGTTTCATCGTAGCCATCGTTCTAATCACCTACGTCTGCGCTCTTCTTCTCTATGAAAAGAGTGTCTTCGACCTCGCCATCTGGTGCTTCTCCGGATTTGCCGCCCTCACTCCGCTCGTCATTGCAGCCCTCTACTGGAAGCGCGCCACCAAGATGGGGGCCTACGCTTGCGTCATTGCCGTCACCCTCAGCTGGCTGACCTTCTTCGCGATGTCCGGCTTCGGAGGTGAATACTTCGTCTTGGGAGGCATCGTCCCCGCCGCCATCATGTGGCTCATCGGTGCCGCCGCCATGATCATCGGCTCGCTTCTTTCCTCACCACCCAGCGAAAAGACCCTCGCCAAGTTCTTCTAGCAAAGAATCACTTTTGCCCTTCTGTCCTTCGGATTTTTCCATCCAGACGGGAAAACCCAACCAACCCCGGGCATCACCCAGGGTTTTTCGTTTAGCCCCATGAACTCCCAACTTGGCAACAATTCCAAGTTCCATCCTTCCCCTCCGGCAATCACAACGCTATCTGCCTGACTCACCCACTGATTCATGACCGCTGACAAGACCTCCCCAGCCAAGACCGCTGCCTACATTTCAGATATTCGTGAACGAGTCGGACGAATCGTCGTCGGTCAGGACGTCGTCGTCGAGCGCACCCTCATTGCCCTCCTCACCTCTGGCCACCTCCTCCTCGAAGGAATGCCCGGTCTCGCCAAGACCCTCCTCGTCAACACAATCTCGAAAGCCCTCCACCTCGAGTTCAAGCGGGTCCAGTTCACCATCGATCTACTTCCCTCCGACATCCTCGGCACCGAGATCCTTGATGAAAAATCCGGCGAATTCCGTACGCACAAAGGCCCCATCTTTACCAACCTTCTCCTCACCGACGAAATCAACCGCGCCGCCCCCAAAGTCCAGGGAGCCCTCCTCGAATCGATGCAGGAA
>Ga0213866_10002030_pt1 | contig 14622 bp, 16 predicted proteins | sample PICome_11_FD_160079 | JGI IMG/M metagenome (GOLD analysis project Ga0213866, IMG submission 160079) | Coastal seawater microbial communities near Pivers Island, North Carolina, United States - PICO284 | ecosystem: Environmental > Aquatic > Marine > Coastal | place: USA: North Carolina...
AGACCATACCCCTGCCGGCATCAAGCAACACGCTGGGGTCGATAGCCTGGTACCACAGGCCCGATACATGCAGCATGCCCACAATCAAAGCCGCCCCCATTGCCGCAAGTCGACTTGCTTGTTGGAGCGGCGAGCGTCGTTGAAACTCAACGGGATTTACATTGGATTTTTGCTCAACCATAAAGTGAAGCTTAGACTGATGTGTGTTGCGCGTCAGCGTTTGTTTCAAAGGACTTTTTTATTTTCGAGATCAATTTTTCTGCCTGCCAGCAGAGATGGTGGGTAGCCTCGGGCGGATATCGGTCGAAGCTGGGGAGTGCTAGCATCAACACATGTCTATAAGTAGTGAGCCTCTTGACCCCACCCGCATCACGTCAGGCCTTTGGGACTCGGTGACCAACCATGTCGTTGTAGAGGTGTTGGAGGAGGTGAGGTCTACCAATGACGTTATTCGAGACCGCGCCAGGCAGCAGAACGTGGAAGGATTGGTGTTGCTTGCGGAAAAGCAAACCCACGGTAAGGGCCGGCAGGGGAAGGTATGGCACACCCCCTCAGGCCGTAACCTCGCGCTTACGATCGCGTGGGCCTGTGATCCCGATATCAGTAAGCTGGCGGGAATGAGCCTGGCTGCCGGTGCGGCGATTGCGGATGCACTACAAGAGACTTTCGACCTCTCTCTGGCGCTTAAATGGCCCAACGACGTGTATCTGGACGGCCGAAAATGTGGTGGTATTTTGGTGGAGACCTTTATCGATGGTGATCTGCGGTCCCATCTCATGATCGGGGTCGGACTCAATGTTTTGCCGGGGGATGTAGAGGTTGATCAGCCGGTGACTGACCTCGCGTCTCATGTTGACCGCGACCTGTCACGGAACGATGTGGCGGCGAGCGTTATCAATGGACTGGCTAGCCTGCTGGCCGGTTGGCCTGCCAGCGGCTTTAATGGCTGGCGAGATGCGTGGTGCGCGAGAGACATGTTGAAAGATGAGCCAATAATCGTGACCGGTGGTGAAGACTTGGCGGGCATTGCCAGTGGCGTTGATGAAACCGGAGCCCTCTTGGTCCGGACCGTACAGGGCATGCGGGCAGTGTTCTCAGGCGAGGCCTCCGTGCGCAGGCATGAAAACGTATGCTGACAGTGTTGATTGATATCGGCAATTCCTCGGCGAAGCTCGGTGTGGCTGATTCCGGTTTCGACACTGTTGCGCGCTGTGACAGAGAGCCATCCGCTATTGTGAATGGCGTCCACACCCTATGCCTTGAGCATGGCGGCCAGTCGACAACGTCCGACGATCTGCGCATCGTTGTGGCCAGCGTGGCGGATGAGACCTTTGACACGGAGTTGGTGGCTCTCGTTGCTGAACGTCTTGGTTGCGAAGTGCACTTTTGTCAGACTCCGACCGCCGGCTTCGGTATCACGAATAGCTATGACGAACCTCAGCGGATGGGGGTCGATCGGTGGCTGGCGTTGATCGCGGCATGGTCTTCTTGTCCCGAGGCGCTCTTGGTGTTCGATGCGGGCACGGCACTTACCTGCGATGTTGTCGCGGTGAACGGTCAGCATCTGGGGGGCTATATTATTCCGGGCAGTCAATTGATGGAGCTGGCACTGCGTCGGGATACAAAGCGGATTCGTTACGATGATAGTCAGCCGGCGAGTCTTGAAGCCGGCACGACCACAGCGTCCTGTGTTTCCTCGGGTATCTGGATGGCGCTGGTGGGAGCGATCAGCGCTTTACAGCAGCGTTACCCAGATCACCGATCGATCCTCACAGGGGGAGAAGGGCAGGCCTTGATTGACCTAGGTATCGATGCTGAGTGGCGACCCCACCTGATCCTCGAAGGTCTTCAGCTCACCGCAGAGGAGATGGTGACCACAACTTGACCTCGGTAGCAGATATCGGGACAATCGCGCTCCTCAAAAGCACGACCGTGTTTTTGATCCCGGCGCTGGCGTAGCTCAGTAGGTAGAGCAGCTGATTTGTAATCAGCCGGTCGGGGGTTCGATTCCTCTCGCCAGCTCCAATCTAAATCAATAACTTACCTTTCATGTACCCGAGTAAGTGCACGAGACAGTGCGCCTGGGTGTTAATCAGGGGTTAAAAACAGCTCTTTTTTGGGCATCTGCACGCCTGCTTGGTTGCAGCTCGCACACGGTTGCACGGTGGGACTACCCCCGACCCCGGGGGGCGAACCCAAACGCCGCGCAGCTTTCAGTGTCAGCACCCCTCAGAAAAATTTAGTCATTGGTGGTCAACTTCATAGTTAAATCTGGCTACGTGCAAATCTAGCCGAAACTGCCGTGCGCAAGATCAACCGCCTTGGTGCATCGAAATTCGCCCCTCCATCCCACGCTCATTACTAATTCCAATATTGTTGTAGACCTGAATGCATGTAGTTGAATACAAGAAGCCTTCACTTAGGCACCTCACGTCTCGTTGCTTGCAGATCTAAGTGCTATGTAGCCTAATTGTGCTGAACTAAATAGTAAGGCGGTAAAGGTCCAGCCAAAATCTTCAGGAGCTTTGATGGGTGACACCATAGAACTCTCTGATGGCACACGTGTACGACTCCACGGGATTGACACCCCTGAGTACGACCAGCCTTATGGCAGGGCAGCCACACGAGAACTCAACAGGCTCCTCGGACGCTCTGTCTACGTTGAAGCCACAGATACTGATCGTTACGGTAGGACGGTGGCAGTCCTCTGGATAAGCGATGGAGTCAATGTAAACCTAGAAATGGTCTGTAGAGGCGCTGCGTGGTGGTACGAGAGATACGCCAGAGATGACACTGACTTGCGAGAGTGTCAGGAGTCAGCGCGAGAGAATAATCTAGGGCTTTGGGATGGTGATCCAGTTGAGCCTTGGGAGTGGAGGAGGGAATAAAGTGCGCTACCCCCTGTGCGAATCAATTTATTGCTCGCATATCGCTTTTTTAGTGTTTATCTGCGTTGTCCCCAACCTAATCTTGCAGCCGTCAACAAGCTTTGCCAGCGAAACGGCGGGCTGGAGATTTGGTGGTCTTCTAGAAATGACTAAGTTTACTCGAGGTAAGTCCGAGTACGCTCAGATTGAATGCATAACGGACAGCCTAGATTTCCGCGATGACCGCATGAGCGAAAACCTTTATAACGATCTCTTTTCCAGTTGTTTCTCCGTGTCAGCGAGGACCTTGATAATCGATCAAACGTCTAGTCTGACAAATATAGATTTTCTAATGAATGTGCGGGAAGTTCGAGACATTATCGATATCAGAAACACCTTTGACCTTGTTGATATCAAGGGCTTGAGAAATATTGAAAGAATTGGAGGAGCGATCCAGATTGAAGATAATCGCGCTTTAACTGACACAGGTGGTGCGTTTCAGAAAATCACAGAGCTTTATCAAGAGGTGCGGATACAAGGTAATCGCCTGCTAACAGACATTAATGCTTTTCAAAATTTAAAGCACGTAGATGATTACGTTTTGATTACGAACAATCAGAGCCTCGCGAGTATTAAAACTGGATTCAAGAAGTTGAACAGAATTTATGGAGATTTGCGAGTTCATGCTAACCCTGAGTTATCAGACATCTCGGCCTTGTCAAATTTACAGTCAGTCGATGGATTGATCCTGCTCAGAGACAATAATGATGCGCTGGATTGTGCTTTTCTCCAATACGTTACAGCGGGTTCTTACTCACTAGATTGTGCCGTGGCAAACAAACAAAGCAGATATTGATGCTGTTCCCACTGCAGGTTTGGCCTATGGCTAGGGTAGGCTACTAGTAGATACTGCCAAGTAAGTAATACATGCAGAACTCATTAAATAAGATGTGATGCCTTAGCAGTAGCTCAGAAAACCAACCAGAGAAGCCCCGTTATGCTTCCAAGTCGCAGTCCCGTGTGAAAGCCAAGGGTAATCGTGGCTGGTAGCCGACCCCACTTCTGATCGGTTACACGTGCCGCTGTGATGAGCTTCTCCACTTCTTCGGGTGTGAGATATTTATTTTTATCCACTGGGCTGGTTGGCTTTTCTAACCCTTTCGTCGGTGTTTCGTGGCGGCGGGGGAGCAGTCTTTGGCGCTTAGCCCAGCGATAAATGCCGGCAAGAGTGGTGAGATAGCGTGTGATTGTCGCGGGCGCCAGCGGTTTTCCAGAGGGTCTCGCGGTTATGTTTCGGCAGCAGTCAACTTGCCGCGTTTGGCCAGCCGAAGACAGGCATCCTCAACGTCATCCTCGGTAATAGCGAGAATATCTAAGTGGCCCAGCTCTGCGTGCCAGAATTCAACACGTCCAAACGAGCCTGTGTCTGCAGGTGAGTCCGACACCATCATGGCGTCGATAATATGTGCAAGAGTAGTCATGGTTGACCTCCGATAAAGCTTACGTGGAGCAACGCTTTTTTTCGCGTTGCGATTCACGCCGTGGAATCGCTTTTTCTTCGGTAGTACAACTACTTACAAATTGTTGGTAGGACCAGCCAGATTCGAACTGGCGACCTCTACCATGTCAAGGCCGATTGGCCGCACCAAGACACGCATGGACGCACTTAAACTAATTGATGAATTTGCTTGTCGCAACAGCTAGTCCGCCAGATCTCTCATCGATCCGGTTGTGGAACAGGTTGGGCTACGAGCGGACCTTCAGGAGGGAAAATGACGCCGACTCTGGAGGCATACCGCTCCCACTTTTCCATCATCTTTTTAAGGTTTTCAGGCAGTTCTTTCGCGAGATTTTTCTGTTCGCCCGGATCTTTATCAATGTTGTACAGCTCCCAGGAGCCGGTCCCCGCGGGTTTCTGTATTTTTAGCAACTTCCACTGCTCAGAAATGAGTGCGGCTCGCGCGGGATTGTTATATTATAGCAGTACCTATGCCAAAACCGTGATGTAATTACAGTCAGTCATTCGTAAACCTGAGGATCCCTATGAAGGTAAAAAATAAATTGTTGGCCAATAAAGAGCAAATTAGGGCCTTTATTAAAGAAGACGACGGCACACCAGTTCATATGGTGAACCTGCTTAAGTTTAAAGATAAAGCGGAATATGAAGATGGTCGTGCAACAGACCTGACAGGGCAGCAAGCGTACGCGATCTATAGCGCTGATATTAAGGGGCAGATCGAAAAAGTGGGTGGGAAAATAGTCTTCGAGGGTCAAGCTAGTCAGTTGCTGGTAGGAGAGGTAGAAGATCTCTGGGACATGATCGCTGTGGTCAGGTACCCAAACGTGCAGGCGATGGCGAAAATGACTAGTGATCGTGCGTATGGCGAAATCGCCATACACCGAATCGCGGGTCTTGAGGGGCAGCTCAATATTAGAACGCAGGAAGGACCGCTCACTCCTTAAACTAAAGTCTAATGGTCCAGATTGTCGCGGTTTAATCTTGCCGGAATTTCGTCCAGTCCGGAACGTCAGCGACAATTGGCGCATAGAACGGCAACGCGTGGATGCGCTCTACGTAGGCGGCATATTCGGGCCAGCGCGAGGTGTCGATTCTCACGCCCGCGAGGTTCAGGTTGACGAAGCTAGTGGTTAGTGCGATGTCTGCGAGAGTAAACACTCCCGCTACCATGTATTCGTCGTTTCCGAGGCACTTCGTCAGGTAGTCAAGTGCTCGGGGAAGGGTCTTTTCGAGTAAATGGTCGACAAGCTTCGCGTTTGTCTCAAGCTCGAGGACCTTGGGCTTCACGACGCGCTCAAAAAATATACCGGCCGTTGCTTCGTTGAGCTTCGAGCCTCCGTACTCCTGGAACCACAGTACTCTGGCGCGGGGCTGCGGGTCGGCTGGCAATAGGGGTGGCTCCGGGTAGCGCTGCTCGATGTAGCTCAAGATCACCGATGAGTCGGGCAGTACAAAGTCGCCTTCCTGCCATACGGGGATCTTCGACAGGGGGCTTAGCTCCCGGAACTCGGCTGGGGCGCCGAATGGCGTTTGCTCCACGTCTACGAATTCTACGCCCTTATAGGCAAGGGCCACCCTGACCTTGCGTACATAGGGTGAGATAGTCCCCCCGTACACTCGCGGCTTCTGCGAGTCTAATGATTTATTCATAGAAATTCAGCCGAGCCTCAAAACTCCGATCACCAAACTAATGGTAATCGCCTCAAAGACAATGCCTATTGCGCTTTCTTTACTTTTGCCGCCAGCTATCAAGCTCGTCACGCGACCCGAGATCATCGCTGCCATGAGGCCACCGATATCTCCTCTCAGGTTGCTCCTATCTATATTGGCGGTGGTTGAGATGCCGGTATCCAGCCATCATTTTTTCAAGGCTGAAAATCCAGCGGCCACCCATCACCAGCAGTAGAAGCCCCATTAAACCCAGTCCCACTTTCAATATAGTCAACATAGACTAAGTTACGCGTTGTTCCTCGACTCATTGGTCGAACACTGCGCCGAGCATACTGGCTATTACCTTGGTTGCCTGTGGCTTGCCCAAGCCCTGATGACGGCGCAGTCGATGCCACATCTCAAAAGACATGAGCGCGTTTGCCGAATCACGCGCGATGCGGTCTAAACCTTTCAATTCGGGTAGCCACACATCCACTTCCTGGCGCAAATCACTTTGGTGCCGCGCATAGTTTTTGCGTAGTGCTTTGGAGCGCCATAACTGTGCCTGAGTGGATAGAATGACATTCTCATGATGCTCCCAAATGAAGCTCCGAAACTCGATCAGGCGGGTTATCCGCTCTGACAGGGTTGCGTCAGAATCAACCGACGGAATCCCCCCCGGATACTCATTCTCCAGATCGTGCTGGAGCATTTGATCAAAAGCGATATGCAGGTTTTCCATATCATCAAAGTGGCGAAAGACAGAACGAATGTTGACGCCGGCTCGCGTGGCTATCTGCGCCGCACTGGGAATGAGGTTGCCCTCTTTAACCATCGCCATGGTTGCCTTGAGGATGGCCTCTCTCATGCGTTCACCGCGTGCAACACGGCCGTCTTGTTCAGCCGCGTGTTGAGACGCTGGCATGTTTTGATCCTTCTGTTAATAAGCCGGAACCATATGATGACGCGGCAAAAAAATTAATTCTAGGGCTGTTATGGTAACTGTCATCCACGCAGCATTCAGGCGGCTGTGGTCTGCCCAATTTCGGAATCCGCAAGAGTGCTAGCCAATCGATTCGTGATGATCTGCTCAGCATCGTTAACGATTGTCCTTACCAACTCCTGGCAAGTAGGAATATCCTTGATGAGGCCCCCACACATGCCTACGGTTACCATACCAGAATCGATGTCACCAGTTGTCCAGGCTTTATCCTGATTGCTACCGGACACTAGGGGATGCACCTCGGCAAACCCGCCTCCTCTTGCCTCGATATCGACTACCTGCTCTGCGATGGCATTGCGATAAACGCGGGCGGTGTTGCGGTAACTGCGGAAAATCAGCTGGGTCTGGTTTTCATCCATTTCTACAAACCTCTGTTTGATTGCATGATGGACGGGTGCTTCCTGCGTCACCAAAAAGCGGGAGCCCATGTTGATACCGTCGCAACCCAACGCCAATGCAGCAACCAGGCCGCGGCCATCGGCGATGCCTCCGGAGGCGACCACCGGAATCTTCAACGCTTGGGTGGTGGCCGGAAACAGCACCAGCCCGCCGACATCCTGCTCTCCCGGGTGGCCGGCGCACTCAAAACCGTCGATACTGACTATGTCCACGCCAATTCGCTCGGCGGAGAGTGCATGGCGCACAGTGACACATTTGTGAATCACCTTAATACCCGCCGCCTGTAGCCGATCCATAAACGGTTCCGGGCTGCGTCCTGCTGTTTCCAGGATTTTGACGCCACTGCTGATAATTACATCGAGAATATCGTCGTAATTGATATCAGTAGAGACAACACCAACGGTAAGATTTACGGCAAACGGTCTGTCAGTCAGCGAAGCGCAGCGAGCGATCTCGGCTTCTAGGCCCTCGAGGGTCGGTTGAGAGAGGGCTGTCATTACCCCTAGGGCACCTGCATTCGATACTGCGGCGGCGAGGTCCGCGGTGCCAACCCGCATCATTCCGCCGCATATGATAGGGGTTTCAATGCCCAACGATTCCGTCAATCTGGTTTTCACGCTAAGTCCCCCGCACACAAAATCAAAGCCCCAGCATAAAAAATTAGCAGTGGTAATGTCAATATATAGGATTTCCGATGTTGCTAAACATAGACTTTCCAGCCCCAATCTTCGTGAAATAGAGCCATTGATGGACCATGATGACTGGATGGCTGAATTAAAATAGCGTACCCTATGCCAAAACAATAGAAGCCAAGGTAAGAGCCGTAAGATGAGCGAGCGAGAAGCCGAAGGCTACGATATTTCGGCGGTAGAGCAGTGGGTCTTAGAAGGAATACCGGCCCTGACCCCGCCTTTCAAGTGGGAGCGACTGGAGGGTGGACACTCCAACCTGACCTATCGGCTGCAGGATCAATCTGGGAAGCTTGCGGTTATTCGCCGCCCGCCGAAGGGGGAGTTACTGCCCAAAGCCCATGATATGAGCCGCGAGTGGCTATTGATTTCGTCGCTCGGCGTCACTGGGTTTCCAGTGCCTGCAGCCTATGGCTTTTGCGAGAGCAAGGAGGTGACCGGAGCCTGGTTCTATGTGATGGACCACGTCGAAGGTCGGCCTCTGCATAATGCACAGCAGACATTGGATTGGGTACCCGAAGATAGGCGCATCGCGCTAGCATACTCGCTTATCGACACACTCGCTGATTTGCACGTACTGAACCCGGATGACATTGGCCTGGGCGAGCTTGGCAAAAAGGAGGGATATGTGGCGCGACAGTTAAGGACCTGGTACCGCTCCTGGACGGCGTCGATCGAGCCTGCAAGATACGATGATTCTCGAGCACATGAACTTTACCAGTACTTTATCGAACATGTGCCGGAGCAGGGCATGGCGCGCGTAGTACACGGTGACTATGGTTTCCACAATTGCCTGATTAACGCGCAATCCACCGTTGCGGCCGTGGTGGACTGGGAACTGGCGAGTCTCGGTGACCCACTGGCGGACCTGGGTTACACCCTGAATCTCTTTGGGGAGAGTCAGGCCGAAATCGATACCAACCCCGAGATGGCTACGTCGGTGCCCGGATTTCCGCCCCGAAGTGCGCTGGCGGCTCGCTATGCAGAACGTACCGGGCGCATCCTGGAAAAGCTGGACTACTATAGGGGCTTCAATTACTGGAAAAGAGCGGTAATCGTCCACGGCGTTTACGCCCGTTATATGGCAGGCCAGAAGAGTACGCAAGGCGTTGACCTGGACGGATTGCTACAGACCATCGACACATCCCTGAGTTCAGCACAACAGGCTGTTGACAGGCTGGAGCGCTAAATGAAAACGAAGATAGCAAGCTGGGCAGTTCGTCTCCTTATAGGGCTATTGATTTTGCTGGCCCTTGCTTATCTGGTCCGTAGCAGCCTGGTACCCGCACGTACCGCAGGCCTTTTTTTGGACTATGCAGAAGGGGTGGATTGGATTCCGGCGCCGCAGAACCCGCTTTTTAACGGCGGCAACATTGAATTTGCAGGATACGATCCGGTGCAGTTGGCCGGCCCAGATATGGGCGAGTGGGAGGAAATGGTGATCGTAAGCTTCTCCAGCGATGATCGCTATGAGGATTTCCTGAAGCGCGTAGAAGCGCACCAGGGGTTATCGCGCTACAATCTTTCGCTATTTGTGCCCGGGTATGAGCAGCGCATGTTTGCCAACTGGATGCTGCGTCGCGATCGGGAAAACGACAGCGTCAATGTTGATGATAGGGCCACGATCGACGAAGCCATTCCCGCCAATCCCCATTATGTTGATCGTTGGCAAGAAATTTTTGCCGGCGCCTACCGGGGCGAAATAGTCTTGCTTAACTTTGTGAGCCGCAACAAAGATATGGGTGACGCTGAGGGAGCAGAAGACGCCGAGGAACTGGAAAAGCAATATATTAAACCTGCGATGCGTATTCTCGGCAGAATGGGGGCACAACTTGCCGCTGTAGGCAGTGTAGAAAAGGTTGTAGTGGGTCCGGATCCGCGCCAGCACGACGAATACGGCTTTGGCCACTATCCCTCGGTTGATGCCTTTGAGGTTGTATTTACCGCGCGCGGTCGACTTGCCCTCGTTCCCACCCGGAACAAGGCGATGAACGCGGACCGTTCCGTTGGTTATTGGCTTAAACCGTATGCACCATTCAAGCTGACTGCAGGGTCCCACTGACGCCGACTAGCGGGGGTGTGTGCACCTTGTGGAATGTTCTACCGTAAAAACGTGCGTGATCGTGCAGATGTTGGAAATCAACCACACTCGGAAGAGAAGCAGTAGATGAAAAAGGTTGATCGTATTCGAATTCTGGGTGATACCGGATCCCCCTATACAAAGAAAATGTTGGCCGTTCTGCGGTACCGGCAGATTCCCTACAGTTTGATCTGGGGAACTCCAGGTCCAGTTCTTGACGAGATGGGCCTGGCCAGACCCAAACCGTTATTGCTGCCAGTTATGGTGATGCCACAATTGGATGGTAGCGACGTTGCCCGCTGTGACTCCACGCCAATTATCCGCGATCTTGAGGCCATCTATGCGGGTCGCTCGGTACTGCCGGACGACCCGGCCACAGCCTTCCTGGATTACCTGATCGAAGATTTCGGCGACGAGTGGTGCACCAAGTATATGTTTCACTATCGCTGGCACCCCCCAGAGAGCGCTGATAATGCCGGTACCCGATTGCCGCTGGGTCACAATATTTGTCTAGATGCTGAGGAGCACCAGCGGGCAAAAGAAGATTTTGCCAGGCGTCAGATAGACCGCCTGTACGTTGTTGGCTCGAATGAGAAGACCGCTCCTGTTATTGACCGAAGTTATCGGCGCTTTCTGGCAATTATGGAGGCACACCTGGCCAGGCAGCCTTTTATTTTGGGTAAGAGGCCTGGGGCGGGAGATTTCGCTGTTTACGGGCAACTCAGCCAGTTGGTGGGGTTTGACCCCACGCCGCGAGCTATCGCCCACGATGTTTCGCCGCGCACGGTGGAATGGGTTGATTTGATGGAGGATCAAAGTGGTCTTGAGCCCGGTGAGGAGGCATGGAACGACGTGAGTGACTTGCCAGTCACGCTGCGTGAACTGCTCAAGGAAATTGGCCGTGTTTATGTGCCCGCGATGCTGCGCAATGCCGCAGCGGTAGCGGCAGGTGAGAGCGAATGGGAAACGGAAATTGATGGCACCGCCTGGAGCCAGAAAACGTTCCCCTATCAAGCAAAGTGTCTGCGCTGGCTTAACGAACAATATGATGCTCTGGACGCCGACAGCCGCGATAGAGTGGATGCGGCATTGAAAGGTACCGGCTGTGGAAGGCTGATTGGTCCGAACGAACCAGATTCTGAGGAGTCACCATGAAAAATCTCAAGCAAAAGGTCGCGGTTGTCACAGGTGCGGGCTCCGGTATCGGTCGTGCCACGGCTCTGGCATTGGCGGATGAAGGCTGCCTGCTGGCAATATCGGACATTAGTGAGCCGAACCTTGAAGAGACACGCCTTGCCATTGAAGCGCTTGGCGCGAAAGTACTGGCCAATGTACTGGATGTTGCCGATAGAGAGGCTTTCGAGAACTATGCCTGTGATGTCGCGGACACCTTCGGTAAGGTAAATATTGTTATTAACAATGCCGGGGTCATTGTGCGTGGCAGCCTGCAAAACACCAGCATTGAAGATTTTCAGTGGATTATGAATATCAATTTTTGGGGGATGGTTTATGGCAGCATGGCTTTTCTGCCCTATCTCAAAGAATCTGGCGAAGGGCATATCTGCAATGTCTCCAGTATGTTCGGCATGATGGCGCCTGCCAATGTGGGGGCATATGCCGCAGGCAAGTTTGCGATCAGAGCGTTTAGCGAAACCCTGCGTACGGAGTTGGATGTCGAGGAATGTGGCGTCAGCGTTACCTCGATTCATCCGGGCATGATAAAAACCACGCTCTTGCGCGATGGAAGACTGGATCCTTCGCTACTCAAGGAAATCGGGGCGGCGGATGAAGAAGAAGCTCATGCGCAATACACTCAGAAAGCCTTTAACACTCCGGAGAAAGTCGCCGATAGCATCATCAAGGGTATAAAGAAAAACAAGATGCGAGTACTGGTTGGGTTTGATGCCTACCTGGTGGACTGGGCAACGCGCCTGACTCCGGTTCTATTTCGCCGGCTGGCGACCAAAATATTAAAGATAGATAAGGCCAAAAGGCAGAGAACGGCGGCAGCATCTGCATGAGTCACAAGCCTGAAGACGATTGTTTTCGCCATCGATTGTGGGTTTATCTATGAACGCGGAAAATTCTCCTGAAAAAAACCTGGATATTGTTGTCTTTGGAGCCACCAGCTTTGTCGGAAAATTGGTGTGTCAGTACCTCGCAGCGCAATATGGTGTCGACGGGCAGTGCACTGGTCGCATTGCAGAACGGGTGCAATGGGGTGTTGCCGGTCGTTCCCAGCGAAAACTGAACGAACTGGTGAAAACATTGGGGTCAGGCGCAGAACACTTGCCGGTGATTGTCGCCGACGCAGCGTCAGCTGCAGACTTGCATAGCTTGTGCGCGCAGAGCCGGGTCATCATTTCAACGGTAGGCCCTTACGCACTATATGGTTCCCCTCTGGTGAAAGTGTGTGTCGAGACGGGCACTGACTATTGCGATCTTACCGGGGAGCCGCAATGGATTCGGCAGATGATAAGACGTTACGAGGACGCGGCCAAAAACAGTGGTGCCCGCATCGTCCATAGTTGCGGTTTTGATTCGATACCGTCTGATATGGGCACCTGGTTCCTGCAGCAGCAGTCAGCACGAGAGCACGGTGAAACCTGCGCAGAAGTTTGCATGCGTGTTCAGACCAGCAAGGGCGGTGTATCGGGAGGAACAATTGCCAGCTTACTCAATCTATGGAAGGAAGAGGCTAAAGATCCTGAACTGCAAATGATCATGGCAGATTCCTATTCAAATTGCCCCGCGGATACCGTCAGGAACAGTGAGCAGCGAAGTATCAGGCGGGCGGAGAAGGATACCAATACGCAGGGGTGGATCGGCCCTTTTCCTATGGCGCCAATTAATGAACGGATGGTGTTGCGCTCCAATGCGCTGGCGCCCTATCACCAAGACTTCAGCTATAACGAGGCAGTGGTAACCGGCGCGGGGTTTGCCGGTGCATTCGGCGCAAGGGCACTGGCGGCAGCGGGGCGCATCGGCAGTTTTGCACTGCGTTTTCCATCGTTGATACGGCTGCTGGAAAAAAGGGTGCTTCCCAAGCCCGGCGAAGGTCCTTCGCCTAAAGAGCAAGCCGAGGGCTTTTTCGATTTACGGTTTTTCGGGTCAACCAGTGGCGGCAAAAAGGTCGCAGTCAAGGTAACCGGTCAAGGCGATCCGGGATACGCCAGTACAGCAAAGATGCTGAGCCAGGCTGCGGTTTCTCTTGCCCTGGATATTCCTAAAGCTGAGAAGGCAGGTGGTTTCTGGACCACCGCCACTGTGTTTGACGGGCGATTAATAGAGCGCCTTGAAAAATATGCCGAGATGAAATTCGAGCAGCTATAGGACTTTCGAAGTCATTAGCGATTCGCCACTATCACCAACTCTTGCTCTTGTTTTTCCGCCCGCCAGCCGGCTTGGAAGCGACAGGCGTCGAGCAGGCCTGATAATTCCAGTAGTCGCTCTGCCTCGGCCAGATGTTCGGTGCCCAGCTGCAGATAGAAATCTCGCAAACGTTGGCATCTCCAAGCCGTATAAGAGGGTACTGCTGAACCAATACCGATGATTTCCCCGGGAAGCTTGTCGCGCAGGCTCTGATCGACTTGTTTCACCTGGTTTAACGCCCGTTCGCCATACCATTGGCCGAAGCCGGCGAGCACATGTTCGATAGATGACGTAAGGTAAAGGTCGCCTCGATCCGATTCCCCGGCCGCTGCCAACATGTGCTCCGTCCATAGAGAGAGACTGATACATTCCCAGTGCATGTAGTCACTAAGCTCACCGGGGTCGCGATAGAGATGCCCGTACATTGCGTTTAGCATACCCAGGTCTGCTAGGGAGGGCCGATCACCGAGCAGGAAGGGCGTCGCAGTGAGATGGGTGTCCAGGCGTGACAGAATGTCGCGGGTAGCATTTATGTGTAACTGCGGGTCGTAGTCAGTGCCAGCGAGTGCAGCAAACCGCTTGCGAATTGAGGCACCGATGCGCACGCCGTTATCAATGCCACGCTGGCGTAATTCGGCATCCTTCACGCGTTCACTGGAAACCTGGCTGAATAGCCGCTTAGCCCACTCAGCGTTTCGGTCATGGCACCAGCGGGTTGTCATTGCCCCTTCCAGAATAAAGCAATCGGCTATTAGTTCCGTGATTAGACTGACTAGGTGTAGCAGCGGGTCAGCGGGAATAACCGACCGTGCCGGGTGGCGCTTTTCGAGCGCTTCGACAATATCGCATCCATCGCGCAGTATCACGCCGTCGGGGCAGATGACCACCGGGTATATATGCGAACCGGTAAGCTGCCGAGTGCGCATGATGGACTCTATATTGGCGGTCACCTCGACATAGGGCAGGCGCTTGTATTGCAGGCAGGCGCGCACCTTCGCGGAGAAGTAGGAGTTTTTTGACCCAACCAGCTCGTACTCATCCGG
>Ga0213866_10002032_pt1 | contig 14615 bp, 18 predicted proteins | sample PICome_11_FD_160079 | JGI IMG/M metagenome (GOLD analysis project Ga0213866, IMG submission 160079) | Coastal seawater microbial communities near Pivers Island, North Carolina, United States - PICO284 | ecosystem: Environmental > Aquatic > Marine > Coastal | place: USA: North Carolina...
TCTATATTTGTTTCAGAGCCAGTCATCATAGCGCTTAAGTCTGATGTTGCTATAGTATCAACTGTGGTTGGAGTGGCCGTTAATGCTTCGAAAAATGAAATTACATCATGTGTACATGTTTCTGTAATCTGAAAAACCTCAGAATCGACTGACTTAAAGGTTGCAGTGGTCAGTTCTCTTGTAGAACTTTGCATTAAACCTGCACCAAGAAGGTTTATTGAAATAAGTATAAGTAATGAAGACAATAATATATTGCCTTTCTCGGAATCTTTTTCTTTTAAATAATAAGACATAACTAATTATCCCTTAAATTTTTTATATTAATTGTGGTAGAAAATTCATCCCGGTGAAAATTATCAGTAAAACTGAAATTATAATTACCTATCGTTTGTGCCGGTCTGGTATATGTTTGAGTAGAATTTAAAACACTTCTACTACGTTGTATAAGGCTCATATCAACTATCTGCGGGTTGCCGCTTGTATTGTTATCAGAACCAACGAATTGTATGTCATCAACATAATCAGTTACTAGTGATGTTGCGCCATCACCTGTACACGCATCTCCAACATCTGAAAGTAAAGTCGTAACAGTCATATAAAGTGCATTACGTGTAGGGTTGGTTCTAGGTTGTATTGAGTATGTAATCTGGCATCTTTGTGGATTTACGGTTGAATCCCTGTCATATATTATTGTTATGCTGTCACAACATGCATAGCCACTGTCTGTTATAGCAATAGGTGTGGTAATTGCACCGTAAACTGGTTCAACGTTTGTATCCATTGCCACCCTTCCAGCCATGCGTAAATCTCTTGATATAATCCTTACCGTTGGAATGCCAGCTTGTTGTACTTCTGAAAATGAAGAAAGTCTTTGGTATTGTTTTGCGATAATTACATAAGAAGTATAACCTCCGGCAATTATTACACCACCTATTGCCGATGCTAGTATTAATTCAAGCATGCTGTATCCTTTGCGGCAATTTCCGCATATGGCAATATTTGTTATGATATTCTTTATATAACTAAACATCAAAAATCCTTTTCATTACCACAAGTACAGTCTGGTTGTGTCCTTCTAAAAATATACTTACTACCCTTCGGTCACCTGTCAGGGTTGTTACTGTAATTGTTCTTGTATTATTTGTGCCTGCAGCGCCTATTTCATCTTGTAATCTTATGCACCATTCATATCCTCGTACGACCCATTGGTCTGCTGTGGCTGGCACAGCGCAGGTAGATAGATCCATTGCATATGAGTCGATATTAGCTAGGTCTGTACTAATAATCTCCATCATTTGGTCGGCAACTAATTGCACCTTTTGCCTTGCTATCGCACGTGCTGTGAACCCTTCTGAAGCTGATACAAGTGCAAACACACCGACAAATCCCATTGCGATTATGCCAGATGATACCATTGCTTCTATAAGTGAGAAGCCTTTGCACTTACTTAAGTGTGGTAGCAATAATTTTCTAGCTTTCCGTAACATCGATATATCCCGTTGCTAATGTTATATCTAAAGTATAAGTAGTTCCGGTAGCCCCACTAACGGGTGCTATTATGTAATTGCCACCTGTAGAGCTTCCATCTCTGAAAAAACACAGGTCATTTACAAATGCAGTGCCTGTTATGCTATAATTGGCATGTACGTCTATTTCTTTTAATTGAATCACTTGCCATGTTACTGAAGTTGAATTGCAATCGCTTGTTATTGCAGATGCTGATTGCAAACCAATTGAGTATGTTGAGCCAGTTTGAGTAATTACCAGTCTGGTTGTGGTATTCTTTGACGTTGCATGGTTACGAATTGTCGCAAGCTGATCCCTAAGTTCTTTTTGAGTATTTTGGGCTGTTTTCTTCTGTCTTATTTCGCCAATCCCAGAGCCTGAGCCTATAGCTATCACGCTTGCAATAATTGCAATGGTAACTAGTAGCTCAAGTAATGTATAACCTTTATTATTTGACATGATATAACCCCTCACTTTTATTAGTGGGCATCCTCTAGAGCTTCTGGGCGTATTTTACCCGCATCAAGTAATTTTTGGATAGAATCTTTCATCAGCATATTTCCTTCTCCTTTACTTGTTTGCATTGTTTGTTCTATCTGGAATATTTTTCCTTCACGTATAAGGTTTGATATCGCAGCATTTGATTTCATTACCTCAAAAGCAGCACAACGTCCTTTACCGTCGGCTGTTTTAATTAGTCGCTGTGTTACAACTAATCGTAATGATTGAGAAAGCTGTGAGCGAGCTTGTGCTTGTTGTGCAGGTGGGAAAACGTCTAAAATACGGTTTATTGAATTTGGAGCTCCGTTGGTGTGTAATGTTCCAAATACTAAGTGACCAGTTTCTGCGGCAGTCAGTGCCAGGCCAACGGTTTCCAGGTCACGCATCTCACCTAGTAGTATTACATCCGGGTCTTGACGTAATACGGCTTTTAAAGCACTTCCGAATGAGTATGCATCCTTTCCTACTTCACGCTGTGAAATAATGGCAACGTTACTTTCATGGATGAACTCCACTGGATCCTCAATAGTTATTATATTTTCGTGTCTAGTTGAGTTAATTTTTTTGATAATAGATGCCAAAGTCGTGGATTTACCTGAACCTGTTGGGCCTGTAACTAGTACCAGGCCATTTTTTTGTGTTGTGACGTCAAATACTGCAGGAGGCAGGTTTAGTTTTTCAATATCTGGCGCTTCGGTTTCAATTTTCCTTAACACCATAGCGGGGCCTCTAAGTGTCATATATGCGTTTACCCTGAATCTCATTCCCCCACCAACTATGGCAAGGTCAATATCTCGCATTTCTTCAAAGTGTTTTTTTTGTTTCTCATCTAAAATGGAATCAATAAATTTTTCTATTGTTTCTGTTTTTATAAAATCATCTGTTTGTACTTCTATTGAACCATGCTGACGAAGAGATATAGGTTCATCGGAGTGTATGTGAATATCTGATAGGTCATGGTGAACAGCGTAATGAACTATTTTATCGAGCATATCATCAGGGGCAGGGGGGATTTGCTCTTCTGGTACTGGTTCTACTGTAGCTTCTTGTTGCTCTGCCGGTTGTGCAGGGGCGGCGGGTGCGGTAGGTGTGGCAGCAGGCGGTGTACTTGCAGCAGGTGCTTCAGCTGTGGGCGTAACTGGAGCAGCAGGTTGTGCTACAGGTGCAGCAGGTTGCGTTGTTGGAGCAACCGAATTTGCTGGCTCAGTTGGTTGTGCAGGCTGTGCTTGAGGTGCCGGAGCAGGAGCTGCTTGTTCCATTTTTACCTCATTAGTTGCCGACTGATTTTGTTGCTCACCTTGTTCTGGTGATGGTGTTTGTGGTGTCTGTTCCTGCATTTTTTTCTCCCTACCTGTGTTTTTTTTATCTTTAATACAAAGAGTTAAACGTATTTACCCCATTATGTTAATATTAACATATTATGGTTAATAAAGGGTTAATGTGGGTAGGAAATAATTATATTTAAAAGGGATTTTGTTATATATTTCTGCCGCCTTGATTGCGGTTTCGCTCTATTTGCTCGGTAAAGCCTGTGCTTCCTTCACCTTGAGAAAATAAATTAGAAAAAAATGTAAAAAGTGATCGTGCTGATCTATAAATATCTTCACGGGCGTTTTGTTCTAGTTCCTCTATGTCAAAGTCTTGATTGCCAAATAAAAAAGTATTTTTTGTATTGCGAAGCTTGACCTGTTCGTGAATGTCTACGAAGAACTTGTCATTAATTGCTGAATTAACTAGTTTTTCGCTGGGCTTGTCCAAATCTTTGGGTATAGAGATTTCAAGATTCTTTGCGATAATGTTTAAATTTGTTTCGTTTTGATCGTATATGAGATTAGCTACAAAATATTCAGTATTTGTGTCATTGGCTTGCTCGGAGTTTTGATTATAGTGTTTTATACAATTTTTTGCAGCATGAACCCATGCTTTATATCCATCTTTACCGGAGTTATGCTTGGCATTATTAGCAATGTCTCTCCATATTCTTGCAATACCCTCAGTTTTATATGAAGCATTATCTGTATAGGTCATGTCATTTTCTTTGTCGATTAATTGCCTAAGATATAACAATATTATTGTTGTTTGGTCAATGTTTATAAAAGTAATATTTTAGGTCTTTTGAAGATTACATCTGCATAAGAGAGAAGTACCATTTTATAATATCTGCACCCCATATAAGGCTTATTACCCCAGCAATCGCAAGTGAGGGGCCAAAAGGTGAGGGGGCTGATAACTTATTATCTGCAAATTTTGCTAAGCCAAGAGCAACAAAAATACCTAAAAATGATGATGAAAAAATTATAAAAGGTAAATATTGGTAGCCAACCCATGCGCCGAGTGCAGATAATAATTTGAAATCTCCTTGCCCCATACCATCTTTTTTACGTATTATCTTAAATGTAGTATTTATTATCCAAAGCGACCAATAGCCTATTATCGCACCTAAGGCGGCTTCCTTTAAAGTGGTGAAAATCTCAAAGTAGCCTTGTATAAGTCCAAGTATTATAAGTGGTTTTGTTATTATATCAGGTAAATATTGGGTTTTCGCATCTATAAATGTCAATACAATCAGGCAGTAACAAAAAACCAATCCTGCAAATGCTTTTATGGTTACACCGTAATGTAAGATGAAGAAGACTGTAAAACAAATAGTTACGGCATCTAGTATTATATATGATATAAAAAAGTCTTTATTACGTTCTTTTACCTGCTTGAATATAAAGTCAATATAACTCCTGAAAATGTTCTTTTTTTGTTTCGTTTTGTTTCCACTTTCCTCTTCTTCAATTAGTCGACATATTTCGTAAAATAAGAAATATAAAATATCGCCGATAATTAACGATGCTAAAATGGTTAATAAAATTGTGACAAACATGCTCATACCTTGAAAAAAATTATTATTAATTTTTAGACTTATCATAAACAATTAGCAATCAAAAAAGCTGAGAGTCTTATTATCCCTTAATATCAGTGGGTTCTGAGGGTGTTTTTAAAGGTTAATAAATGGTTAACTTTATTTTAGAAGTTAATGTTTTGTTAAGTAATGTTTAACGAACTGTTAAGTGCAAGTGTGTTATAAATATAACTATAGGCGATGCATAAAATCTTAAATTTAACTTTTTATAATTCGCTTTAAAGAAGTTAATTAGCAAGTGAAATTTTATAGGTAAGCTTTGATTTGTTAATTGGTTTCAAGAGATTATAAGTTTCTAGTATGAGTTGAGAATGTCTTATAAGAGAAATGATTAGTTTTTGTTATTTTAATTTAAGTTTATTTGGAGTTCTATCATGAATAATTCAACACAAAAAGGTTTTACACTTATTGAATTGCTGATTGTTGTCGCAATTCTTGGTATATTAGCAGCTGTTGCGATTCCTCAGTATCAAGGGTATCAACAACAAGCTAAAGTTAATGCAGTTAAGTCTTCGCATAAGTCAGTTGTTTCTCTTCTTTCAAGTGCAATGACAAACTGTTCAACAGGTGCTGCAACTACTACTATGGGTACTTCATCAATTACTTGTAATACTGCTACTACTGCTACTTTCTCTGCAGCAGCTGCGGCTTACTTCAACACTCAAAAAGGTTTGAAAAATCCATATGATCAATCTTTAAATGGTGTTACTGATGGTGCTGCTGGTACTGTAGTTGGTGCTATTTACATGGACGGTACTGCTACTCCGAACTTAACAGTTACTTCAAATGTTGATTTGAACAACGATGGAGATGCTGGTGATACAGACGAAGTTATTACTGATCTAATTGTTTTAGAATAGAAGTAAAATCAATTCACATTAAAGGGAGTGAAATACCTCCCTTTTTTGTGCTGTTAAAAAGCGAGGTATGTTATGGAAAAAGGTTTTACATTGATCGAATTACTTATTACTGTGGCAATATTAGGTATTCTTTCGGCTATAGCTGTGCCTCAGTATCAAGGTTACGTTAGTAATTCAAGGGCAATAGCCGCACAGAATAATTTGCGTAACATATATATGAAGCAACAAGAGTATTTAACTGATAATAATATTTATTACTCTACAGGAACAACTTGCACAGATGCTTCTGCGACGATTAATACTAATTTGTTCAATGGTGATAACATTTTAACAAATGATTATTATAACTATTGTATAAACCAGACTACTACCACAGATTTTACAGCTAGAGCGCAGCTAATAACAGATACGTCAACAGAGTTAACTATAACGAATACGAATACTACGAATTTTTAATTAATTCTTTTGGGGGAGAAGGAAATTGGGAAGACAGAAAAAATTATCAATTCTTTTAGTTGAGGATAATGGTATGTTCCTTAATATCGCAGAAGAGATGTTGAGTGAGTATAATGTAACATCTGTTAAAACTGCTAAAGAAGGTGTTCAATCTTATAAAAAAAATAAACCAGATATAACGTTTCTTGATATTGCGTTGCCAGATGGTAGCGGTCATGAAGTTCTAACTGATATAAAAGAATTAAACCCAGAAGCATATGTAGTAATGATGACAGGAAGCCGCCTTAAGGACGACGTTCTAAAGTCATTAGAAGAAGGAGCTGAAGGTTATATTACGAAACCTTTTTCAGAAGGTACTATAAAACAGTGTGTAAAAGAATATTATAAGTTTTCCGGTGGTGAATCTGCTGTTAAGCAAGGTTAGCTAAGTGATGGGTTCTTTGAAAAATAATGGATTTTCATTAATAGAATTGTTGATAGTGGTTGCTTTATTAGGAATCTTAAGTGCTATTGCCGTTCCACAGTATCAAGGATATCAAACAAGGGCTATTGTAAATGCTACAAAAACCAATCATGAAAGAATAGTTTCTTTGGTACAATCTACTTTCTCAAATTGCTCAGCTGGTGCTAATACTGTCTCGTTAGGAGTTAATACGACAAACTGTACTGAAACAGCGTCAATTTTTGCAACTGACATTGAAACTTATTTAGAGAATAAAAATATCAAAAACCCGTATGATTCAAGCCAAGATGCTGTGCTTGTCGGGCTAGCTTCAACAAATCTTGGTACAACATATCTTACTGTTTCAGGAAGTATTGTTACTATAACTACTCCTGCCAGCGCTTCAGAAACGTTACTTGAAACTATCGTTAAAGAATAATGGTATAAATAAAATTTTTATTTATAAAAATTATATATTTTTCAAGTATAATTTATTATTAACTAAATGTTAAACCTTATAAATTACAATCTAGTAATAAGGTATATGTAATTCCATATTGGTAAAATTTTATGAGTAGCGGTGAAGGTGATGACACTTACGAATTGACTGACGATGATATTCAAAAGTTGATCATGAGCCCTTTTGAAAAAAAGATAGATATTACCAAAAAAATCGCTGATTATTATAGTAGTGGTGGTTTTAGTCAGGAGCAGATGGTAGTTGCTGCTAGAATCTTTGGAACCTTGGTTAAGGATACAGAAGTTAAAATTCGAAAAACCTTATCTGAGGCGATAAAAGAGAACCCAGACATTCCTCACGATGTTATAATGTCTTTAGCAAATGATGTTCAGGAGGTTTCTTTACCTGTTTTAGAGTTCTCAGATGTGTTAACCGATGCTGATTTAATCGAGATCGTTACGTCTACGGAAGATGCAGAAAAGCAAAAGTCCATCTCTAAAAGGGAAAATGTTTCTGAGGGTGTATCAGAAGTTTTGATAGAAACTGATAATGAAGAAGTTGTTGATACTCTTTTGCATAATGAAGGGGCGCAAGTGTCAGAAGAGGGGTTAGACCATATAGTAGAAAAATTTGGTGAAAAAGAAGAGATTATGGGTGCTCTGGTCGAAAGAGAAACATTACCTGTTGCTATTGTTGAGAGCCTTGCTGATAAAATAAGCGAATCGTTATTTTCAAGCCTGCAAGTAAAACATAAGGATGCATTTGTTCGTATGAATGAAATGGTCAGTAAGAGTCGAGAAGTTGCAACAATGAAAGTAATGGGGCTTAGAAGTACCGATGCGGAATATTATAGGTTCTGTCAGTTAATGGAGAAACTAAAAATACCTGATGAGTTGTCTCCTATATATGCTTTGTGTATGGGCAATATGAATATTTTTGAAGTTAAAATAGCTCGTTTAACTCAAACTCCTGTTTTGAATATAAGGCAATTAGTCGGAGATAAGAGTAATAAGGGGTTTAGAGTTCTTTATAGAAGAGCCGGATTACCTAAAGATCTATTTGAAGCAAGTGAGGTGTTGATTGCAGCGCTTCGTAGTTTAGAAGAAAAGCATTTCAGTTATAGTAACCGGGAAAACGTGACGAAAATAATTTCATCTGAACTTAGCAGTGAAATACTGAGGAGTGTAAAAAATATTGATGACGTAAAAAATCTTGATTACGTATTATCACTTGTTAGCCACTATGCAGGAGGTGGGGCTGCAAAACCTGATGAATTATCAGATGGCTGATTTCGCTGGTTAATCAGACATGTAATCAGGCAGTACGCTATTGAAAATATCTTTAAATTCAGAGATGCTAATTGAATCATTATCAATTGTTATATCGGTGCCTACAGTGTTACCTATCTCTTCAGCAAAAATACCCTTTTCATCGTTAGCTAGATATAAGATGTCTGCAGCATCTGAATCTTTCGCAGTTATGATATAACGGGCTTGGTCTTCTGAGAAAAGATAAGCAAACTTAGGCAGGTCGGTTTCAATTTTCAAGTTGGCACCAATGTTGTTTCTCATCGCCATTTGGGCAATTGCAACATATAGACCGCCATCGGAAATATCATGACATGCTGATATTTTTCCTTCTTCAATTAGCTTGCGGACGAAGTCACCGTTTTTCTTTTCAATATTTAAATCTACAGGTGGAGGAGAGCCTTCTTCACGACCTTCAATCTCACGCAAGTAAACAGATGAGCCTAAATGCCCTTTAGTTTCGCCAATTACTATAATAGTTTCGCCTTCTTTTACAAATGCGTTACCGATTGTTTTGGTTGCATCTTCAATAATGCCTACTCCACCAATTGCCGGGGTAGGGTGGATGGCTATGCCGTTTGTTTCGTTATATAGAGACACATTACCTGAAATGATTGGGTAATCAAGAGTTCGGCAAGCTTCTCCCATGCCTTCTAGGCAGCCAGTTATTTGTCCCATTATTTCAGGTTTTTCAGGGTTACCAAAATTCAGGCAGTTAGTAATCGCAAGAGGCTTTCCGCCAGTTGCGGTTATGTTTCTCCATGTTTCAGCTACCGCTTGCTTTCCGCCCTCAATAGGGTCTGCGTAGCAATATCTTGGGCTGCAATCGCTTGTTATGGCCAGTGCTTTATCTGTGCCATGAACCCTAACAACTGCGGCGTCGCCACCAGAGGCGGCAATTGTGTCATTTCCCACTTGTGAATCATATTGTTCCCATATCCAACGCTTTGAAGCAAGGTTTGGGTCTGATAGTAATTTTGTAAGAACTTCATTTATATCAGATGGTTCTTTTAAGTCATTAAAGTCGATTTCTTCTCTTTTTGGAGTCGGCTTATGTGGGCGGTCATAAATTGGAGCTTCTTCAGAAAGCGGGCTAACCGGAAGGTCGCCAACAACTTCGCCTTTATGTTTTAGCACCATGCGTCCCGAATCAGTGATTTTTCCGATAACTGCAAAATCAATTTCCCACTTCTCGAAAATCTTACGGGCTACATCTTCTTTTTCAGGCTTGATAACCATTAGCATACGTTCTTGGCTTTCAGATAGCATCATCTCATATGCCGACATATTCTCTTCACGTTGAGGCACTTTGTCTAAATCAAGCTCAATACCAGTCCCGCCTTTGTCGGCCATCTCTAAAGATGAACATGTTAGGCCAGCTGCTCCCATATCCTGAATTGAAAGGATGCTGTCGGTTGCCATCAACTCACGGCAAGCTTCCATAACTAGCTTTTCAGTGAAAGGGTCGCCCACTTGAACAGTAGGGCGTTTTTCTTCTGAATCATCATCAAATTCAGCTGATGCCATTGTTGCACCATGAATTCCGTCACGCCCTGTTTTAGCCCCTGCATAAACTACCGGGCTGCCAACAGATGAGGCTGCGGAATAAAAAATATTGTCAGAATCGGCAAGACCAACGCACATTGCGTTCACAAGAATGTTACCATTATATGATTCGTGGAAGTTGCACTCACCACCAACAGTCGGAATTCCCATGCAGTTACCATAGCCGCCAATGCCTGACACTACGCCAGATAATAGGTGGCGTGTTTTAGGGTGTGACAATTCTCCAAAACGAAGTGCGTTCATGTTAGCAACTGGCCTTGCACCCATTGTGAAGATGTCACGCATAATGCCGCCAACTCCTGTTGCTGCGCCTTGATATGGCTCAATGAATGAAGGGTGGTTGTGGCTTTCCATTTTGAAAATAGCAGCCTGTCCGTCACCAATATCAATAATGCCAGCATTTTCACCTGGCCCGCATATTACCCATTCGGCCTCTGTGGGTAGTTTTTTCAAGTGAAGGCGAGTGGATTTATAAGAGCAATGCTCTGACCACATAACAGAAAATATGCCAAGCTCAGTAAGGTTTGGCTCACGTCCCATTATATCTAGGACTTTGTCATATTCTTCACGGCTAAGACCAAATTCTTTAGCTGTCTCAAAATTTACGTGCTGTTTTTCTGCTGCCATTTTTTGTTCCTTTTAGTTTTCTGTCATTACCCGAATTACGAAGTAATTATAGGGTAATTTGCTTTTTATTTAAGATCACCCTATAATTTTCTGCGAAAATTCGGGTGATGACGGTTGCTATAATCCTTTATTTAAGTAGCGCCCAATAAGGCGATGATGCTAGAACAATTTATTATATAAATCGTTCCAGTCTTTATTATCTTTTTCTATAAGTTTAATTTTTTGTTCTCTTTTATATTTTTTAAGTCTTTTTTCTCTTTTTATAGCGCTTTCTGCATTTTCATGGGCTTCATAATATATGAGTTTTTGTAAGTTGTATTTTTTTGAGAATCCATCAACTACTTTGTTCTTATGCTCCCATATCCTTTTTTGTAAGTTCGAAGTTACTCCTATATATAAAACACCATCTTTTTTATTCGACAATATATAAACGACAAATTGTTTTTCCATTTTAGTTCTCATCATAGCCCGAATTACGAAGTAATTATAGGGCTATCTTTCTGGATTGCTTTGCTCGCAATGACTTTAAAATGAGCTTATCAATGCTTCAAATAGTGCTTTGCCATCTGTTCCGCCTGTTAGGTCGTCAGCGGCACGTTCTGGGTGTGGCATCATGCCAAGCACTCTTTTGTTTTCGCTAAAAATCCCTGCTATGTCGTTTAACGAGCCATTTGGATTTTTTGTGTAGCGGAAAGCAACTTGTTCATTATCTTCAATTGATTTTACGATGTCGTCATTTGCGAAGAAGTTTCCGTCATGGTGAGCAACAGGGACGTTTATTTTTTGGCCTTTGCTGTAAGATTTGGTAAATTCACTATTGTTATTTTCTACTTTTAATTCAACGGATTTGCAGATGAACTTTAAGTTTTTATTTCGCATTAATGTGCCCGGAAGTAAACCAGCTTCGGTCAAGATTTGAAAGCCATTGCACACACCTAATATATATGTACCTGCTTTTGCAGCTTTAACTACCTCATTCATAATAGGGGACTTGGCGGACATAGCACCTGAGCGTAAATAGTCACCATAAGAAAAGCCACCCGGAAGAGCTATGAAGTCTAAACCTTGAGGAAGTTCAGTATCGCCATGCCATACTTTTTTGACCTCTTTGCCAGAGATATCCTCAATTGTTTTGTACATATCACGGTCACAATTTGAACCGGGGAATGTTATTACTGCTGCTTTCATTATTTAATATTCCTTATTTAAACTAAGTCATCGGCAAGTTATCAATCTATGACAAAAGAAATGGACTGATTCACTTTCGCTCGCAATGACGGCTGTATAGGTTTGAACTTAATCTTAAACTAATTCAAATCTGTAATTTTCAATCACTGTGTTAGCAAGAAGCTTTTCACACATTTGCTTAACGGCATCTTCGGCTTTTGCTTTGTCAGTTTCATTTATCTCAACTTCAATGAACTTGCCTTGGCGAACATCCTTTACGCCGTCAAAACCTAAATGCCCCAAAGTACCTTGGATAGCTTTACCTTGTGGGTCTAGGACACCATTCTTAAGTGTGATGTATACCTGTGCTTTCATGAGTCTTTTTCCTTTTCTTCAGATTTTTTATTCTCGTTCAGTATTCCCAGCCTTTTGGCAACTTCCTGATATGCCTCTGCAACATCACCTAAGTCCCTGCGGAAACGGTCTTTGTCTAACTTCTTGTTAGTCTTGGAGTCCCAAAGCCTACATGAGTCAGGGCTTATTTCGTCTGCAAGCAGAATTTCAACGTAGCCTTCATCTTCATTGCGGATACGACCAAACTCTAATTTGAAATCAATCAGGCGGATACCAACACCAGCGAACATCCCGTGAAGAACGTCATTAATGCGAATTGCCAGATTTTTTATTTCGTCAAGTTCAATAGGATCAGCCCAGCCGAAAGTTAAAATATGTTCTTCACTAATAAGTGGGTCACCAAGCTTGTCTTCTTTGTAACAAAACTCAATAAGAGGCTTGTTAAGTTGTCTTCCTTCTTCAATACCAAGGCGTTTTGACAAAGTCCCTGCTGCAACATTCCTTACTATAACTTCAATAGGGATTATATCCACTTGACGCACTAGCTGCTCACGCATGTTAAGGCGGCTTATGAAGTGTGTAGGTATGCCAACATCTTTTAGTTGAAGCATTATGAATTCAGATATACGGTTGTTCAACACGCCTTTACCTGAGATTACCCCTTTTTTCTGATTGTTGAAGGCCGTGGCATCATCTTTAAAATATTGAATGATTGTACCCGGTTTTGGTCCTTCAAATAGAACTTTTGCCTTGCCTTCGTAAATTTGTTTCTTTGTCCGCCTGGTAGCCATTTTTATATACCAAAATTAATATTTGTCTTTATTGTAAAATCATATTGAAATAATTGTTGCTTATTACTATAACAAAAACACAAAAATTCAATCAAAAAAGCAAATATAAACAATAAAAGTAAGGAAAATGATACTATGAGTACTTTTGATGACCGTCAAAAAGCGTATGAAAATAAACTTGCGCACGATCAAGAGCTGGATTTTAAGGTTCGTTCCAGGGCAAACATCTTTTTAGCAAGATGGGCCGCTGAGAGAATGCACTTTGAAGGTTCGGATATTGATGCCTATGCAACTAATGTAATTGATTACTCAATAAGTAACTCAGGTGACGATGCTGTTATTAGTAAAATTTTGACCGATATTCGTACAAAAGGTTTCGAAATAGATGAAAAAGAGATTAAAAATCAGTTAGACTTATTTTTAATTGAAGCAAGAGAAAGTTTTAAATAGATATTTAGCAATATTTTATGCTAAAGTGATATTATATTTTTTATAAAGTTAATTTCGCTAACTAAATTGCTTAATTTATGTCTGAACAACTTGTTTATGTAAAGAAGGGTCAAAGAAGTGAGATAATTGCGAAGAGAGAGGCTTCTTTAAGCAAAAAGAAGCTGGATCAAGCTAATACTTCTCAGATAGCTTTCACCCTATATGTTATTGCTATTGCTGCAAAGCTAGCAAATATTGACAAGTCTTCAAAAGATTTGGATGAGCAGGTTGAATCTTTCAAAGAAATTTTCTCTATACCAGAATCAGAATATAGCAAGATTGATGCTTTTTATAAAGATGCGGTTGAAGATGGAATTGATGCTGACCATTATGCTCATCAATTAACAAATCTTTTTCCTAATAATAGGTTGTTGCTTGAAGAGCTGATAGACGACCTATTTATTTTTGCAGATGCAGATGCTTCATTTACTGAAGAAAAAGCAAAGTATCTTAAAAGTATTGTTTTTGCTTTGAAGTTCAATGAAAATTATTTTAACCGAGTTTTAAGGAAGCATCGATTAAACTCTGACAGCAACCCCTTTAAGTTACTCAATGTTTCAAAGAATGTATCTTATGTAGACCTAAAGAAATCATATAGGAGGGTTATAAGTGATTGCCATCCTGATAGGTTTGCTAGTGGTGCTGTTATGCCTGAACTTCGTGAGTTGGCATCCGAGCAGTTTAATCATTACACTCAAGCGTATGAAGCAATTAAGGTAAGTAGGGGCTTTAATAATAATGCTAAAAGGAACAAATGAAGCCAATACATGTAGCCCTTGCAATTTTCATTGCTGCAATATGGGGATTAAATTTTGCAATTGCTAAATCTGTTTTAGCTTACTTCCCTACATTTCTTATGCTAACTATAAGGCTGTTGATAATAGTTGTAATATTATCTCCTTTTTTATTAAAGCCAATTTTACCATTTAAACAACTTTTAAAAATCTCAATTGTCTTTGTTACTGGCCATTTCGGTTTTATGTTCTTATCTTTAGAGCATGGTTTGGAGTCTACCGTTGGCATCGTAATTGATCAGATGAGAGTCCCATTTGCTGTTACCTTGGGGTATTTCTTCTTTGGCGAAGTGATGGGTAAAAAAGGTATATTCGGTATCTTTCTTGCTATTCTTGGAACTTTCGTAATAGTTGGTACGCCAAATGTTTCTGGAAATTATGAAG
>Ga0213866_10002035_pt1:5000-7500 | contig 14597 bp, 8 predicted proteins | sample PICome_11_FD_160079 | JGI IMG/M metagenome (GOLD analysis project Ga0213866, IMG submission 160079) | Coastal seawater microbial communities near Pivers Island, North Carolina, United States - PICO284 | ecosystem: Environmental > Aquatic > Marine > Coastal | place: USA: North Carolina...
GGCAGGGACGTAATCGACGCAAGCTTATGACTTGCGCCTACTGGGAATTCCTGGTTCACGGAGAACAATTGCAAGCTCCGATCCCTACCACGAATGTGGTTCAACAGTTTACCCGTTCCTCTCGGAAAGGGAAGAACTAGCTGATACATTCAGTGTAGCGCGTGTGCGGCCCAGAACATCTAAGGGCATCACAGACCTGTTATTGCTCAATCTCGTGTAGCTAAGCGCTACCAGTCCCTCTAAGAAGAATCATCCGCTCATAAGAGAAGCGGACACTAGTTAGCAGGACAGAGTCTCGTTCGTTATCGGAATTAACCAGACAAATCACTCCACCAACTAAGAACGGCCATGCACCACCACCCACGAAATCAAGAAAGAGCTATCAATCTGTCAATCCTTCTCGTGTCCGGGCCTGGTGAGATTTCCCGTGTTGAGTCAAATTAAGCCACAGGCTCCACTCCTGGTGGTGCCCTTCCGTCAATTTCTTTAAGTTTCAGCTTTGCAACCATACTTCCCCTGGAACCCACAAACTTTGGTTTCCCGGAAGCTCCCTGCAGGGTCGTAAAATGAAACGCCCGCAGATCGCTAGTTGGCATCGTTTATGGTTAGAACTAGGGCGGTATCTAATCGCCTTCGAACCTCTAACTTTCGTTCTTGATTAATGAAAACATTCTTGGCAAATGCTTTCGCAGTAGTTTGTCTTCAAACGGTCCAAGAATTTCACCTCTGTCGTTTGAATACAAATGCCCCCGACTGTCCCTATTTATCATTATGTCGAGTCCCGAAAACCAACAAAATAGGATCGACATCCTATTCTATTATTCCATGCACGAATATTCAGGCATTTTAGCCTGCTTTGAGCACTCTAATTTTTTCAAAGTAAACCTGCTGGCATCCAGAGACACTCGATCAAGAGCACCCCTAAACCTCCAGCAAAAGCACAGCCTATAAAGCAGTAAAACTACAAAGTTAACCGCTTCAAGGCTGTTGAGATCCAACTACGAGCTTTTTAACCACAACAACTTTAATATACGCTATTGGAGCTGGAATTACCGCGGCTGCTGGCACCAGACTTGCCCTCCAATAGATCCTCGGGGACGGTTTTAAAGTGTACTCATTCCAATTAGAGGGCCTCGGATGAGTCCTCTATCGTTATTTTTCGTCACTACCTCGACCTTCGGTCATTGGGTAATTTGCGTGCCTGCTGCCTTCCTTAGATGTGGTAGCCGTTTTTAAGGCTCCCTCTCCGGAATCGAACCCTGATTCCCCGTTACCCGTCAAAACCACTGTGGGCGTCTATGCCACAGTCGAAAGTTGATAGGGCACACCTTCGAAGGATATGTCGCCAGCTCAAGGCTATGCGATCAGCCCAAAGTTATTCAGAGTCACCATGAGTACAGCCGAAGCCGTTTGGTTTTGATCTAATAAAAGCGCCGCTTCGTGAGTCGCGGCTTTGTGCATGTATTAGCTCCAGAATTACCGCAGTTATCCAAGTAACTTTTTACTATCCAGTAGATTAGGTGTGATTTAATGAGCCATTCGCGGTTTCACCTTAGTGAGGCTTGTACTTAGACATGCATGGCTTAATCTTTGAGACAAGCATATGACTACTGGCAGGATCAACCAGATAACTGTTCCTTACGACAATCGGAACTAGAGGTGTTTCCACACTCCAGGCCCAAGCTATCGATCGGAGACAGTCGGTTACGACTTACGACTACTAGGAGCCGTCGACACTTGACGATTTTCCAATCCGTAAACGTAAACTCAGACTAGGTCGTGAGTTGCAGTCACACGGAAAGTGGAACCAACCTTCAAAACTAGACAGAGATTTCAGTTTCCGATCCCAAAACTTGAGACCACCTGAACTGCTGTCCAGTCCTGTGAAGCTGAGTACTCAGACCCTGCCTCACATATAAGGGAATGCCTCTGTTGATGGCCAGAAAGTGGCAAGTGGAAACTGATTTCAATTGAATCCAAAATTCAATCTGCTGTAACTTTGGAACCACTTGAGCTAGGAAGAATCCAAAAACTGTTTCTGATAGCATTTATTTTTGTCTTTCAGTTGCAATCACTTCAAATCCCTTTTTATCATTTTTTTGGGTCCTGATTTTCGTTTTTTTTTGTGCACAAAGGTGTTACACTTTATTATATACAGTGACCCATAACTTTGTGACCAGATCACAATACTTAGGGAAAAATTTTCTCAAGTTGGATTTAGGTTAGGTTAGGTTAGGTTTCAGTACAGAAACATCAGAAAACGTTTTTGTGGGATGCTAGGGCCCAGACATTGTCCAAGTTTACAATCTAAAAAAAATTTTCGAAAATTTTGTGCTCAAAGGTGTTGCCTATATAGGATGCTGAAAATTTTACAAGTCCCAAAATTTCGGGCAACAAAGGTTGCAAGTTGAAAATTTTTAAACTTCAGTTGTGAGAAGCTGGGACAAGAAATTTTCACAGGACCAACTGGAAAATGTTTCTGTGTGATGTTAGAAGCCAG
>Ga0213866_10002035_pt1:12500-14597 | contig 14597 bp, 8 predicted proteins | sample PICome_11_FD_160079 | JGI IMG/M metagenome (GOLD analysis project Ga0213866, IMG submission 160079) | Coastal seawater microbial communities near Pivers Island, North Carolina, United States - PICO284 | ecosystem: Environmental > Aquatic > Marine > Coastal | place: USA: North...
CTCAATCTCGTGTAGCTAAGCGCTACCAGTCCCTCTAAGAAGAATCATCCGCTCATAAGAGAAGCGGACACTAGTTAGCAGGACAGAGTCTCGTTCGTTATCGGAATTAACCAGACAAATCACTCCACCAACTAAGAACGGCCATGCACCACCACCCACGAAATCAAGAAAGAGCTATCAATCTGTCAATCCTTCTCGTGTCCGGGCCTGGTGAGATTTCCCGTGTTGAGTCAAATTAAGCCACAGGCTCCACTCCTGGTGGTGCCCTTCCGTCAATTTCTTTAAGTTTCAGCTTTGCAACCATACTTCCCCTGGAACCCACAAACTTTGGTTTCCCGGAAGCTCCCTGCAGGGTCGTAAAATGAAACGCCCGCAGATCGCTAGTTGGCATCGTTTATGGTTAGAACTAGGGCGGTATCTAATCGCCTTCGAACCTCTAACTTTCGTTCTTGATTAATGAAAACATTCTTGGCAAATGCTTTCGCAGTAGTTTGTCTTCAAACGGTCCAAGAATTTCACCTCTGTCGTTTGAATACAAATGCCCCCGACTGTCCCTATTAATCATTAAGTCGATTTCCGAAAACCAACAAAATAGAAACGACTTCCTATTCCATTATTCCATGCACGAATATTCAAGCGGTGAAGCTTGCTTTGAGCACTCTAATTTTTTCAAAGTAAACCTGTCAGCATGAGCGAACACTCGGTTAAGAGAACCCGCCCACCTCTGACAAAACACACGGTCAAACAAGCCAGTCGTGAAAGCATTCAGACCGACCCAAGACCGCCGAGATCCAACTACGAGCTTTTTAACCACAACAACTTTAATATACGCTATTGGAGCTGGAATTACCGCGGCTGCTGGCACCAGACTTGCCCTCCAATTGTTCCTCGGGGACGGTTTTAAAGTGTACTCATTCCAATTACCGGGCCTCGGATGAGTCCGGTATCGTTATTTTTCGTCACTACCTCGATCTTCGATCATTGGGTAATTTGCGTGCCTGCTGCCTTCCTTGGATGTGGTAGCCGTTTTTAAGGCTCCCTCTCCGGAGTCGGACCCTGATCTCCCGTTACCCGTCAAAACCACTGTGAGCGTCTATATCACAGTCGACAGTTGATAGGGCACAGCTTCGAAGGAAACGTCGTCTGCACAAGGCAATACGATCAGCCCAAAGTTATTCAGAGTCACCAGGGGTTCAGCACGAGGCCGTCTGGTTTTGTTCTAATAAACGCTTCCCTCCGTGAGTCGGGAATTTTAGCATGTATTAGCTCAACAATTGGCTCAGTTATCCAAGTAACTGTCTAACTTTCCAGTAGATTAGCTGTGATTTAATGAGCCATTCGCGGTTTCACCTTAGTGAGGCTTATACTTAGACATGCATGGCTTAATCTTTGAGACAAGCATATGACTACTGGCAGAATCAACCAGGTAGCTATCGCCAAACACCGATATGTTTACACAGCATGATCCTCCGCAAACGGGACAATCACGCCGCCTAGACAACATCGATACGGCAAAAAGCCAACACCGAGAATAAATTCTCCTCCGCCAACGGGAGGCAGACACCGGAACCAAGTTTGCAACTGTCCGCAACGCCGCATCTCTGCGGGTAGCATTCGTGCTCGTTGGGCCGAGAAATACACTCCTCACACGGATAGCGGAATCATCCCTCGTCCATACATTCAGATTGCATACAGCCCAGCTCGCGCCAGACCAACAATCGCGCAGTCCATACACACGGAGACACATTGCAGAGAAAAAGAAGGGGGAACTGTGTGGGGTTTCAACACCGTACACAATTACACACTCTCTCCCTTGTGCCACAATGAAGACCGACCTATCCGTGTACAAACAACACACAAAAATTCTCATATGTACTGATAGAAATCCTCAGTCAAAGGCAGATTTAATACCCACATTTAATGACGTCATAGGACAGTGAAGAACTTTTTTTTGGGAGATACAAGGTTTTTTTGGGAGATACAAGGTATGTATTTACATATAACAATGTTTTTCCTTCCTTTTTTTTGTGTGCATTTCACTATTGTATTTCTTATTTACTCAACAAAAAACTAATTAGGAATGATTGACATGCAATA
>Ga0213866_10002036_pt1 | contig 14591 bp, 11 predicted proteins | sample PICome_11_FD_160079 | JGI IMG/M metagenome (GOLD analysis project Ga0213866, IMG submission 160079) | Coastal seawater microbial communities near Pivers Island, North Carolina, United States - PICO284 | ecosystem: Environmental > Aquatic > Marine > Coastal | place: USA: North Carolina...
TTAATCTTGATCGCGGGTCAAATCCATCATTGGCAGCAATCGCAAATAGCTGGCCGGAAACAGCCGCCGCACCCAATCGACCACATAAGCGTCGGGGCCAATGAGAATCCGTGCTTTGTTTTTTCTGATGCCCTTCATAATCACTTTGGCCGCGCCATCGGGCTGCGTCATGGTAAATTGGGCAAACCGTTCAATCGCCTCATCGCGCTCGGCCTCGGCTTCAGGCCCTTGCTGCAGGCGGGCATGGCGCACAATATTTGTGTTAATGCCGCCCGGGTGAATGGTTGAAACGCCAATATCCGTGCCGCGCATTTCGTGGCGCAAGGCTTCGGTAAAGCCCAATACGGCAAATTTGGCGGCGTTATAAGCGCTTTGGGTCGGCACGCCAATCAGGCCGAAAATCGACGATACATTGGCTACATGACCGCTGCCTTTGGTCATGAAATGCGGCAGGAAGGCTTGCGTGCCATTGACCACGCCCCAGAAATTAATATCCATCAGCCATTTGCAATCATCGAGGCTCATCTCCGCCACCGGCGCGCCAAAGGCCACACCGGCATTGTTCAAAATCAAATCAGCCCCGCCATGATTTTTTTCCACCTGCGCTGCCAAGTCGAACATGGCATCGCGGTCGGCAACATCGACCATATAGGTTTCCATGCGGCCATTGGCGGCTTCCACCGCGGCTTTGGTGTCGGCCAGCATATCTTGGCGCAAATCAGTGCCGATAATCACGCCCCCTTGCGCTGCCATTGCGCGCGCGCAAGCCGCGCCAATGCCGCTGCCGGCACCGGTAATCACACAGACTTTATCTTTGAATTGACGCATAAAACCCTCCCTGAAGTCGCCTATAATTGTCGGTTTACTGTCAAAAAGCTAGCAAAAAGCCCCGCTCAAACCAGATGTTGAGCGAGGCTTCATGCGTTAGGCTTTAGCGCGCGACTTTTTTCTTACGCCGACGTTCCAGCGGCTGATAGGCTTGGGCCGCATGGGTTGTGCAATAAGGGCTGCCGCTTTTGGCGCGGGCACCGCAAAAGTGAAACTCCGTCGTGCCGGGGTCGCCAATCGGCCATTTGCAAGTATGCTCGGTCAGATGCAGCACGCTGGCGCGTTCTTCGGGACTTAAAATCGGCTCGGGCACCACTTGGTCTTTAATATCGTCCAATTCATTGGCACGAAAACGTTGGCTGCCCGATAGCGAGGGCGTAGATGGTCGCGCCCGTCCTGAACCGGCAGAAATCCGCGCCGTTGAGACGCGCGCTGGGGTCGCCCGACCGGATAGCCCCAAACGGTGCACTTTGCCGATAACCGCATTACGGGTTACACCCCCCATTTTGCGGGCAATCTGACTGGCAGACAGGCCGTCAGTCCATAATTGTTTAAGCATTTCAACACGTTCATCAGTCCATGCCATAATGAGGCCCCTCCAGAATCAATTAATCGTCAATTTGTTTCTCACCACATCTAGTGGCGCTACACTTATTTTCTACTAAATGTAGTGGCAAAAGGGAAAGGCTGATTCGTCTTTATCCACATGATTCGAATCATCGCCTCGCGCATATTTGCCTTGAACCTGACCATGATTGGCCTATTGTCTGCGTCATGGAACAAGCAGAATCACCCGAAACCACCCAAAACCCCGCCTCTCATCAAGGGGGCGGCGCGGTTACCAGCGTTTATCCGGAATTGGGCGTGCGCCAGTTTGGCCGGTTTAATTGGCTTGGGCTTTGGACTTTGTATAAGAAAGAAGTGCGCCGCTTCACCAAAGTGTGGATGCAAACGCTGATGGCGCCGATTGTCACCACTTTGCTGTTTTTGGCGATTTTCTCGCTGGCTTTGGCCGGTTTGCGCCCCGATATTAACGGTGTGCCGTTTATTAATTTCCTCGCGCCCGGGCTGATTATGATGTCGATTGTGCAAAATGCTTTTGCCAATAGCTCGTCTTCTCTATTAGTCGCCAAAGTGCAGGGCAATGTTGTTGATTTCCTGATGCCGCCCTTATCGCCGCTGGAATTGAATATCGGCATTACTTTTGGCGGGCTGACACGTGGCTTGTTTGTCGGCGTCGGCACATTTACCGCAATGGCGTTTTTTGTCGATTTCACTGTGCATAGCTTTTTTGTGGCGCTGTTTTATGCCTGTATCGCCTCGCTGCTGCTCGGCCAAATCGGCCTGATTGGCGGCATTTGGGCCGATAAATTCGATCATTTGGCGACGATTTCCAATTTTATCATCACGCCGCTGGCGTTTTTATCCGGCACATTTTACTCGGTCACCCAATTGCCCGAATTTGCCTATAATGTGACGCAATATAATCCGTTCTTTTACATGATTGACGGGTTTCGCTATGCGCTGACTGGCCATGCGGAAGGCTCGCTCTTGTTTGGGGCGGGCATGCTCATCGGCCTGACTTTATTGGGATCGGCGATTTGCCAATATGTCTTGGCGCGCGGCTGGCGTTTGAAAAGCTAGCCTTAAAAAGCCCGTCAAAACGCCGCTGCTTCAAACTTCTGCCAAAAAACTTGCCAGAAAACCCGCTTTTGGGGTAAAAATCGTCCTCAGCAAGCCGCCTTCGCTGAATGGCGGCTTTTTCTATTCTGCCGCGCTTTTTTTCCGCGCGGCACAGAGAGAGAAATGAGAGCAAAATGAGCGCTGGTGACAGCCATATCATGCCGACTTATAACCGCGCACCCCTCAGATTTGTGCGTGGCGAGGGCGCGTGGCTGGAAACCGAAACCGGCGAGAAATATCTCGATTTCGGCTCGGGCGTGGCGGTCAATACGCTGGGTCACGCGCATGAAAAGCTCAATGCGGCGCTGAAAGCCCAGTCTGAAAAGCTGTGGCATGTCTCCAATCTTTATCAAATTCCCGAACAGGAAAAACTGGCCGACGCGCTCTGCGATGCCAGTTTTGCCGATTTGGTGTTTTTCACAAATTCCGGTGCCGAAGCCGCTGAGGGCATGATTAAGGCGATGCGGAAGTATCATGCGGAAAACGGGGCGCCCGAAAAAGTGACGCTTATCGGTTTTGCCGGCGCGTTTCATGGCCGCACATTGGCGGCTTTGGCGGCGGCCGGCAATCAAGCCTATTTGGAGGGTTTTGGCCCGGCCCCGCAAGGCTTTGTGCAATGCCCCGAATTGTCATTAGCGGCGGTTGAAAAGCTGATTGATGAGAAAGTCGCGGGTATTCTTATCGAGCCGGTGCAGGGCGAGGGCGGTGTGCGCGATGTCGGCACGGCGTTTTTGCGCGATTTGCGCGCCTTATGCGACAAGCATGATATTTTGCTGGGCTTTGACGAAGTGCAATGCGGCATTGGCCGGACCGGCAAATTATTTGCCCATGAATGGGCCGACATAACCCCTGATGTGATGGCGATTGCCAAAGGCATTGGCGGCGGTTTTCCGCTCGGTGCGGTGCTGACGACACAGGCCGTCGGCAGCGTCATGCAGCCCGGCACGCATGGCTCGACCTATGGCGGCAACCCCTTAGCCTGCGCGGTCGGCGCGGCGGTGATGGCGGAAGTCAATAATGAGGCCTTTCTTGCCCATGTGCAGGATATGGCGCTGTATTTTCGCCAGCATTTGACGCGCTTGCTCGAAGAAAACAGCGATATGTTCGAAGATGTGCGCGGGCGCGGCTTGATGGTCGGGCTGAAATGCAAACGGCCAAATACCGATTTGGTGGCGGCCTTGCGCGATGAAAAACTGCTGAGCATTGGCGCGGGCGATAATGTGCTGCGCATCTTGCCGCCGCTCAATGTGACGCAAGACGAGATTAACATCGCCGTGACGGCGTTAGAACAAGCCTGCGCCAAATTGCGGGCAGGAGATTAAGCCATGAGCTTGGCAGACCATCAGAGCCATTTTCTCGATCTGGCCGATTTGTCCGATGGCAAATTGCGTCATTTGCTGAACAGCGCCCATAAACGCAAAGCCGCGCGCGCCGGAAAACCAAAAGGCACGCTTGATGATGACGCGCCGCTGGCGGGTCATTTATTGGCGATGATTTTTGAAAAACCCTCAACCCGCACAAGGCTGTCTTTTGATATGGGCATGCGCCAGCTTGGCGGCCAGACAGTGATATTGAACCAGAGCGATATGCAATTGGGGCGCGGCGAGAGCATTGCCGATACGGCTGAAGTTATTTCGCGCTTTGCCGATTTGGCGATGCTGCGCACCGGCCCGCATGAGACGCTGAGCGAGCTGGCCGCCCATGCCCATGTGCCGGTGATTAACGGGCTGACGGCCTATAGCCATCCGTGCCAAATCGTCGCCGATTTGATGACTTTTGAAGAACATAAAGGCGCGCTGGCGGGACAAAAGCTGGCTTGGCTGGGCGATGGCAATAATGTCGCCTTGTCTTTTGTGCATGCCGCCGCGCAATTGGATTTTGAATTGGCGCTGGCAACCCCGGCCGATTTTTCGATTTCCGATGCAGAGATTAAAGCGGCGCAAGCCAAAGGCGCCAAGATTACGCTGTGCGAAACGGCTGAAGACGCGGCTGAGCATGCCGCCGCGCTGGTGACTGATTGCTGGGTGTCGATGAGCGATGACCCGGCTGAAGCGCAAGCGCGCGCCACGGCTTTTGGCCCGTATCAGGTGACGCAAGATTTAATGGCGCGCGGCGATGCGCCGATTTTCATGCATTGCTTACCGGCCTATCGCGGCAGTGAGGTCACGGCGGAGGTGATTGATGGCCCGGCCTCGGTGATTTTTGACGAAGCCGAAAACCGCGCGCATGCGCAAAAAGCCGTCATGCTGCACTGCATGGGCGCGCAATTGGATTGCTGATAATGACTGAATTGCATAATTATGCCCTGCCGTTTCGTATTGAGGGGCAAAATGTCAATGGCCGCGTGGTGAAGCTGAACAGTCTCGCTTCTGATGTGTTGCTGCGGCATGACTATCCCGAAGCGGTCAATCGCTTGCTTGGCGAGGCGCTGGTATTGGCCTCTATGCTCGGCACCATGCTGAAATTTGACGGGCGGTTTATCTTGCAATTGCAAGGCAGCGGCCCGATTTCCATGTTGATGGCTGACTATACGCCCGAAGCGGGCGGTGTCGGCGGCTTGCGCGGTTTTGCACAATTTGACGAAGCGGCGCTGCAAGCGGCGTTAAAAGCCGGCAGTCCGCCAATGGCCTTATTGGGCGATAAAGGCCATATGGCGTTCACCGTCGATCAAGGTGCCGATATGGAACGCTATCAAGGCATTGTGCCGCTTGAGGGCGACACATTGGCTGATGCGGCTCTGGGTTATTTTGAACGCTCTGAGCAGATTGGCACGGCGTTGAAATTGGCGGCGGCACCGTTATTATTGCCCGGTGGCAAAACCGAATGGCGCGCCGGTGGTATTGTGGTGCAGCAAATGGCGGCGACCGGCGGCGTGATTGATGTTGAGACCCCGCCCGAAGGCGATCCTGAGCTGATTGATGATGACTGGAATCGGTTGGAAATTTTGTTGCAGACAACCGAAGACACTGAATTATTGGACAGTGACGTCAGCGGCGAGGCATTGGCTTTTCGCTTGTTTCACGAAGATGGCGTGCGGGTGTTTGAGCCGCGCGCATTGACCTTTGCCTGTCCGTGCACGCGCCAACGTGTGTTGAATATGCTGGCCGGACTATCAGATACCGACCGCACGGAAATGCAGGCGCAAGAAACTGTCGAAGTGCGGTGCGAGTTTTGTAATGAAAACTATGTCTTTTCGCCGGAAGAAGCGTTTTCTGCTGCCTGAATTAAGCGACTGGTTTAGGCCGCAAGCCGCGTTATATTCTTATTAGTCTGGCGTGGTCATTTGCGTAAAGGGTGCCGGTAGAGGCAAGATGAAACGGTATTTGAACAATGTGGGAGTGTGGATGCGCGAGCAGGGTCATAAATTGCGTCCGGCTTCGGGCGGAAGGCTAAGAAAAATAGCCATGCCTCTGCTTGTCTTAATGGGCGGATTTTTCGGCTTTTCCATGCTGGTCGCCACCAAGCCGCAAACCAAACCTGCTGAGAATCGCGAAATTACTTGGTCAGTGGCGGCGCAAAAAGTCGCTTATGAAATTTACCAGCCCCGCATTTCTGCCTTTGGCGAGTTAAGGCCGCGCCGCGAGGTGAATTTGCGCGCTTTGGTATCGGGCGAGGTGATTGCCACCAGTGCCGGTTTTGAAGATGGCGCGCAAGTAAGCAAGGGCAATGTGCTGCTGGAGATTGACCCGTTTACTTATGAAAACCAATTGGCTGATGCGCGCGCGCAACTCAAGGGCGCGAAGGCGGTTTTGAAAGAACGCCAAGCCGCCGCCAAATTGGCGCGCCAAGAAAAAGCCCGCGCCCAGAAACTATTCAAAAAAGGCACGGTATCGCAAAAGACGGTGGACGATAAAAACACCGATGCGACGATTAAAGCGGCGCGCGCCGAACAACAACAATCGGCGGTTGACCGGATAAATGTGCAGGTGAAAAAAGCCAAGCGCGACTTGGTCAATACCAAAGTCATTGCGCCATTTAGCGGTTTTCTGGCCAATATCACGGCGCGTGAAGGCCGTGTTTTGAACCCGAATGACCAAGTTGGCGTGCTGCTCGATAGCGATAATTTCGATGTCGTGTTCAATTTATCCGATGCCGAATATGGCCGCTTTTTGGAGCGCAATAGTGAAGTGATTGGCCGACCGGTAAATATTGTCTGGCAGCTTGGCGTCGAGCGCATTGAGTTAAAAGCTGAGATCGAGCGGGTTGGTGCGCAAATCAGCCAAACCACGCGCGGTGTCGATGTCTATGCCCGCATTGATGGCAAATTACCCTCTAATTTGCGCGGCGGCGCGTTTGTGACCGTCGAATTACTGGCCCAACCCGTGCCCGATGTGATGGCGATTTCCAAAGATGCGCTTTATGGTGACAACACGCTTTATCTGATTGAGAACGGGCGACTGACCCGTAAAACCATTGCTGATTTCATTGATGATGGCGCGCAAGTTCTGCTCAGAAGCGGTCTCAATGTCGGTGATATGGTGCTGATGACACGCTTTAATGAAGCCGCGCCGGGTGTCGCCGTGAAAGTGGTGGAGCGGCCTTAAATGAATCCGATGCGCGCCATTGTTGAGCTGTTTTCGCGGCATCGCAATGCCGCCAATTTGCTTTTCTTCTCGATGATTATGTTCGGCTTTTTCGGCCTGTCGGGGTTGAACACGCAGTTTTTCCCGACCACTGAAATTAAAATCGTCAATATTAATGTGCCCTGGCCGGGTGCAACGGCGCAAGATGTCGATAAAAATATCGTCGCCACCATTCAGCCCGAAGTGCGCTTTATCGATGGCGTGAAGGAGTTTAAGTCAACCTCGCGCACCGGCTTTGCCGCCATCACGGTGGAGTTTTATCCCGAGGCCGAAATTCAAAAAGCCGTGGGCGATGTCGAGGCGGCGGTCAATGCCATCACCACATTGCCGAAAGATGCCGAAAAGCCGATTATCTCACAAACCACTTTCTTTGAGCCCGTCGTTTCCGTGCTGCTCTCCGGCCCGTTTGAGGAACGCGCGCTGCGCGCCTATGCCAAACAATTACGCGACGGCTTGCTGAGTGCGGGCGTCGATAAGGTGGTGATGGACGGCTTTCGCGACGAGGAAATTTGGGTTGAGGCGCAGGCCGCGCAATTACGCCGCTATAATATGACGGCGCAAGATATTGCCGACAAGCTGGCCGGCTCATCGCTTGATGTGCCGGGCGGTATTTTGCGCGGCGAGGTTGAGAGGCAAGTGCGCGCCGTCGGTCTGGCACAAACCGCCGGTGATGTGAGCGAGATTAGTCTGCGCAGTTCGGCTGATGGCCGCCAAATTAAAGTCGGTGATGTGGCGCGGGTCTATGAGACATTTGATGCCAATGCCGCTGAGGGCTGGCGCGGCGACAATCGCGCCATTCGCCTGACCATGCAGCGCACGAAAAATGGCGATGCGCTGGACATGACTGATGCCGTGCGCGCTTATATTGCTGAAACGTTGCCGTCTTTGCCGCCAACGCTGAAAGTCGAAGTGTTTGATGTGAATGCCGATAAAATTCGCCAGCGCATTAATGTGCTGTTGGTCAATGGGCTGGGCGGCATGTTTCTGGTCTTGTGCATTTTGTTTTTGTTCCTAAATGGCCGCATCGCTTTTTGGGTGGCAGCCGGTATTCCCGCCTCATTAATGGCGACGTTTGGCGTCATGTTATATCTCGGCATGACGATTAACATGTTGTCGCTCTTCGCCTTGATTATGACGATTGGGATTATTGTCGATGACGCGATTGTGGTGGGCGAACATTCGGCAACCCTGACCGAGCAAGGGGCCGATGCGCAAACCGCCGCTGAAGGCGGGGCGCTGCGCATGATGCTGCCGATAACGGCGGCGGCGCTGACCACTTTGGCGGCGTTTATTCCCATGCTGCTCATCACCGGTGTGATTGGCCAGTTTGTTCGCGCCATTCCGCTGGTGCTGTTCAGTGTTTTGGTGGCCAGCCTGATTGAATGTTTTTTCGTGCTGCCCGGCCATTTGAGCCATGCGCTGAAGAAACCGCGCAAACCACGGCGCGGTATTCGCAAGGCTTTTCTCGACCGATTCGAACATTTCCGCGCCAATCGCTTTAAGCGTTTTGTGACCTCAGTATATGACAATCGCTACACAACCGCAGCGGTCGGCATGGCGATATTGATTATCTGCGTCGGTCTATTGGCCGGTGGGCGCGTGCCGTTTCGGTTTTTCCCATCGCCCGAGGGCGAGGTGGTTAACGCCTATGTGTTTTTTCAGCCCGGCACCAAACGCGCTGAAACCCATGAGGGCACCAAGCTGATTGAAAAAGCGCTTTATGATGCCGAGGCCAAATTGCTGGAACAGGCGGGTCCTGAAGCTGATGAAAAACTGATTTCCATCATGTTTACCCAAATCGGCCGCACCGGTGCCTCGACCGGAGAAGAACGCGCCTTCATCACGGCTGAATTGACAGCCAGCGAGGCGCGCACCATTCGCACCAAAGATATTGTCAAGCAATGGGAAGCGTTGGTGCCCGATATTGCCGGTCTGCGTTATGTGTTTATTCGCGAACAGCGCGGCGGCCCGCCCGGGCGCGATATTGATATTCGCCTGCAAAATGCCGATCCGGAAACCCTGAAAAAAGCCGCGCTGGAAGTGCGTCAAAAGCTGGAAGAATATGCCGGTATTTCGCGCGCGCGCGATGATTTATTCTACAATAAACAAGAATTGCTGCTGGAAGTGAACCGACGCGGCGAGGCTTTGGGTTTCACAAATGCGATGGTCGGTAATCTGACCCGCGCCAATTTGGAAGGCGCGATTGCCAAACGTTTTGCGCGGGGTGATGAGGAAGTCACTTTGCGTGTGCTGCAACCGCGCGATGGCACAAGTCCCAAACAATTGGCCGATATTGAATTGCCCGTGCCGGGCAGCCTGACGACGACCGGCGGGCCGCGCTATGTGCCGCTCACGGCGATTGTCGACATTATCGAAAAACCCGGCTTCTCATCGGTGCGCCGCGCGGACGGGCAAGTGGCGGTATCGGTGATTGCCGATTATGATGATGATGCGGGCGACCCGAATGATGTGCTGCAAGACATGGCGGCGACCACATTGCCGCAAGTCGCAGCAAAATATAATATCAGCTTCAGTTTTGGTGGCCGCAATCAAGAACAGACAGAGACATTGGGCGGCTTACGTATCGGGGCGATGGTCGGGCTGTCGCTGATATACATTATTCTGGCATTTGTTTTTGCCAGCTATTCGCGCCCGATTATCATTATGTCGGTTATTCCTTTCGGCCTTATCGGCATGGTGACGGGCCATTATGTGCAGGGCTTTGACCTGACATTTTTGAGCCTTGTCGGCTTGCTGGGTCTGTCGGGCATATTGGTCAATAATTCGATTATTCTCATCAGCCGCATTGATGAACGCCAAAACGATGGCGAGGGCTTGCGCGAAGCGGTGATTAACGGCATTTGCGACCGTCTGCGCGCGGTCACGCTGACCTCGCTGACGACAGTTTTGGGACTGGCCCCGCTATTATTTGAGACCAGCGTGCAAGCACAATTTTTGCTGCCAATGGTTATCACCATTGCTTGGGGCTTGGGCTTTGCCAGTCTGATTGTGCTGTTTTTGGTGCCGAGCGTATTGGGAATTCAAGAAGACATTCGAAAATTTGTCGGTCGATTGCGCGGCGCGCCGCAAGAACCGCTGAGCTATCAGCCCTCAGCGACGCCAGAAGCTGGGCGCGAATAAAACCAACACGGTCAAAAATTCAAGCCGACCCAAAAGCATGCCGAATGCCAGCACCCATTTGGCTTGATTGGGCAGACCGGCATAAGTGCCCGACGGGCCGATTTCGGGGCCGAGGCCCGGGCCGACATTGGCAATGGCGGCGGCGGCGGCCGACAGCGCCGTTAACGGGTCGAGCCCCATCAAGCTCAGCGAGGTCGCCACGGCGATAAAAGTCAGAATGAATATCAGCACAAAGGCGACCACTGAATTGGCGACATCATCGTCGAGCAAGCGGCCATTATAGCGAATGACGAAAACCCCATTGGGACGGGTCAATTGGCGGATATAGCGCCAGCCCGCTTTTACCACCACTTGCAGGCGAAAGATTTTCAGCCCGCAAGCCGTTGAACCGGCGCAGCCGCCGATAAAGGTCAGAATGAAAAACATTGAAATGGCGAATGGGCCCCATGCGCTGTAATCGGCGGTTGCATAGCCCGTGCCGGTCAAAATCGATGTGGTGTTAAAGGCGGCGGATAAAAGGGCCGCGCCGGCGCTGTCATCCATCATCGCCAATTGGTAAATCCACATCGTGCCGGCGGCGAAGAGCGCCAGTAAAAAGAAGGTGCGGATTTGTTCGTCGCGCACAAATTTATCGAATTTGCGATTGACCAATTGTAGATAGGCGACAAACGGCACGGCGGAAACCAGCATGAAAAATATCGCCACCATCGCCACCGGCGCGCCAAACGCGCCCAGACTATCATTGCGGGTCGAAAAGCCGCCCGTCGCAATGGTTGTCATGGCATGGGCAATGGCGTCGAACATATCCATACCGGCGAGCAAATAGGATATGACGCAAGCCAGCGTGATGCCGAAATAGAGCCGCGTGATGGAACCGGCAATTTGCGCCGTGCGCGGCAGAATTTTTTCAGATGTGTCCGAGCTTTCAAGGCGAAATAATTGCATGCCGCCAATATTCAGCATCGGCAAAACCGATATCGCCATAACAATAATCCCAATGCCACCAAACCATTGCAGCAGGGCACGCCATAATAAAATGCCGGGCGGGGCATCATCAAGATTGGTTATCACGGTAGCGCCGGTTGTGGTCAGACCCGACATGGCCTCAAAAAAGGCATCAGTATAACTCATATTCAATTCGCCAAAAGCAAAAGGCAGAGCGGCAAAACCGGCCAGCGCCATCCATGACAGGCTGGTGAGGGTGAAGGCTTGTTTGACCGAAAGCGGCGGCAATTTTCCGCGATTGGTGAGAATAAGCGCACCAGAAATAAAACCGGTAACCAGCGCGCAACCGATGAAAACCTGCCAATCGCTATGGCCGCTTGTCGCATTAATGGTGGCGGGCAGCAGCATGCCGCCGGAGACCGCCGCCAGCAGCAAGCCGATAATGAAAAATATGGTTCGATTGTCACTCATCTTTTTCGTTCATCTCTTTCGCCGGCTCTAATTTATGTTCCCGCTTTCATGCGGGCTGTCCAGCGAAAAGGCGGGCACTTCAATGTCAAAACGCTCGCCCTCTTGCGTGCGCATGCCGTAACTGCCCAACATAAAACCCGATGCGGTGGATAGCGGTGTGCCCGAGGAATAAGTAAATGTGCCGCCGGGCACAAGCGTCGGTTGTTCGCCCACCACGCCCTCGCCACGCACTTCTTGCAAGCGGCCTTGAGCGTCGGTGATTTGCCAATGGCGGGTCAATAATTGCACCGTCTCATCGCCCAAATTTTCAATGGTGATGCGATAGGCCCAGACAAAATAGGCTTCGTCCGGATCGCTGTCGCTGTCCAGAAAACGCGTTTCAACCGAAACCGAAATATCGCGCGTCACCGCTTTTTGCATGCCGCCTTTATCCCTTACACTCAGGCTTTAGCTTAACCTAATTTGGCCAATGCTTGCTCAAAATCGTCAAGCAAATCTTGCCCGTCTTCAAGCCCGACCGAGACCCGCAATGTGCCACCCGCAATCGCCAATTCGGCTTTCGCCGCATCGCTTAATTTCGAATGGGTGGTGGTGGCGGGGTGGGTAATCAGGGTTTTGGCGTCGCCCAGATTATTCGAGATAAGCGCAATCTCCAGCCCATTGGCCAGTTTGAAGGCATCAGCTTTGCCGCCTTTCAGGTCAAAAGCGATAAGGTTTGAGCCGCGTGTCATTTGTTTTTGCGCCAGCTCAAATTGCGGATGATTTTCATCATGCGGATAATAGACGCGCTCAACCTGCTGATGCGCCGACAGCATTTGCGTCAATGTCTCGGCATTATCGCAATGCGCCTTGACGCGCAGCTCGAGCGTCTCAAGAGCTTTCAGCATCACCCAAGCATTAAACGGGGCGAGGCTGGGGCCGGTTTGACGCATGAAACCGGCAAGCTGGTCTCGCACATAATCTTCGCGACCCAAAATAATGCCGCCAAGACACCGGCCTTGCCCGTCAATATGTTTGGTCGCCGAATAAATGGTGATGTCGGCACCCAATGCCAGCGGCTTTTGCAAAACCGGCGTGGCAAACACATTATCGACCACCAATTGCGCGCCGTGATTATGAGCAATATCTGCCACGGCCTGAATGTCGATGATTTCCAGCACCGGATTGGACGGTGTTTCAAGAAATAAAATTTTGGTTTCAGGGCGCAGCGCGGCTTTCCAAGCGTCAAGGTCGCGCCCATCAACCAAAGTGCATTCGACGCCAAAGCGCGGCATCAGCGTTTCCACCACATAGCGGCACGAGCCGAAAAGCGCCCGCGCGGCCACAATATGATCACCGGCCTCAAGCTGGCTCATCATGCAGGCGGTTACGGCGGCCATGCCGGTGGCGGTGGCGCGCGCATCTTCCGCGCCTTCCAATGCCATCATGCGGGTTTCAAAAGCTCGCACAGTCGGATTGCCGAAGCGCGAATAAATATAGCCGTCTTCTTCTTCGTTAAAGCGCGCCTCGGCCTGCTCGGCGCTGTCATAAACATAACCTGAGGTCAGATACAGCGCCTCAGCGGTTTCCCCAAATGGCGAGCGGATAGCGCCTTCATGCACCATGCGGGTTTGCGTTTGCCATTTTTTTCTCTCGGTCATAATCGTCTCCTGCGTGACCCTTTATTGATAACCGGCATAAAAAAACCGACCATGAGGCCGGGTTCCCTCCGGCGATTTTAGCTGTTTATTTAACGAGGCCGCAAGCCAGCCGGCCCAAATCACCTCGATTGGGGAGAACATGTCGAAAAACTGTCTCCGCGTCAAGACATGACGGCTTTTTAAGCGTAAACTCCAGCCCATGATTGAGATTCGTAAAGCGCAATGCGAGACGCAAAAATGAGTGATGGTGCCGAAACAGGCGCTCTGTTTCCCGATGAAGCAGGGCAAGAGCCGGTCATGACCAAAGGTCAGACCCATGCCGTTGGCATTCTGCCGGCCCACGGTATTCAAAACATGGTGCGCGAAAAACAAATTTGGGCCAGTGGCGGCGGCGTGTTGGACGACCAGATACAACCGGCCAGCCTCGACCTCCGGCTGGGCGATGTTGCTTATCGTATTCGCGCCAGTTTTCTGCCCGGCGAAAAGGGCACGATTGCCGATAAACTGGCGGCGCGGGCTTATCATAAAATCGACTTGTCGCATGGCGCGGTATTGGAGACGGGCTGCGTTTATTTGGTGCCGCTTATGGAGGCGGTTAATCTGCCCGAGCGCACGGCGGGGTTTGCCAATCCGAAAAGCTCGACCGGTCGCATTGATGTGTTTACGCGGTTAATCACCGATTTCGGCACGGCGTTTGACATTGTACCGGCCGGTTATAAAGGCCATCTTTATTTGGAAGTATGCCCGCGCACATTTCCGATATTGGTGCGTGAAGGCTCGCGCCTTTCGCAATTACGCTTTCGCCGTGGCGCACCGGCGCATGGCGATGGCGAACTGAAACGATTGCATGATGATATTGGTCTGGTCGATGGCGTGGCCAATATAGATAATGGGCTGGGCGTGTCGATTGACTTGCTGGGCGACGCCAAGACCGGCCTTGTCGGCTATCGCGGCAAACGCCATGCCGGTTTGATTGATGTCGATAAGCCCGGCCTTTTGCCGGTGTCACAATATTGGGAGCCGGTCTATCGCGATGCTGCTGATGAGATTGTTCTCGACCCTGATGAATTTTACATTCTCGCCTCGCGAGAAGCGGTGACGATTCCGCCGACCCATGCGGCTGAAATGGTGCCGTTTAATCCGTTGGTTGGCGAGTTTAGGGTGCATTATGCTGGTTTCTTTGACCCCGGCTTTGGCGCCATTGAAGCGGGTGGCAAAGGCGATGACGGCAAGGGCGGCGCGCGCGCCGTATTGGAAGTGCGCTCGCGCGAAGTGCCGTTTATTCTCGAACATGGACAGA
>Ga0213866_10002038_pt1:0-2500 | contig 14583 bp, 8 predicted proteins | sample PICome_11_FD_160079 | JGI IMG/M metagenome (GOLD analysis project Ga0213866, IMG submission 160079) | Coastal seawater microbial communities near Pivers Island, North Carolina, United States - PICO284 | ecosystem: Environmental > Aquatic > Marine > Coastal | place: USA: North Carolina...
AAGAAAAAAGCGCTATGTTCAAATGCTTATATTGAACTTTCTGGCCATCTCTAATAAGTATTAAGACCATAAACCAATTTTTCATTAACTCTAGATAGTTTTGGGTGGTCGAAGTTGGAAATTTGCTGCATTGGTTGTGTAAGCAGTATAATGCAATTCCTGGAGAGGCATCTCTTGACAAGGATGTAAAGTACTATAGTATCCTTCATTCAGAAGTTATAGGATATTCAAATATAATGTAGAATAATTCATGTGAATGAAAAGCTTATAAGGCGGCTCATAAGTGTCCCTGCTGTGATTTTTATGTAATCAATGACAGTCAGAAGAGACAAAATTGTCGTTGGCAGCAACTTTACAGGCATATAAAATCGATTAACAAAAATGTAAATGAACTTAATGACGACCAAAATACTGATCAAAAAAATGATGAAAAACTAATATAGCATTGAATCAGTTGTAATAAAAGTCATAACGTCCTAGTACGTAATTAGTTGGTCATGGTTCAGAATATTCCAATCGTAAAATATTCGGTCACACACGCACAAAGCTAGTGCGATGTTAGTAAAACGAATGGCATGATGTATGTAGTCACATAAGTTTTCAAGAAGAAGCTCGATTTGAATGATCAAACTTCACACAATTACTTGTATTACTATGGTGTAGGTCCCTATTAAATATGAATATCGAAGTCGTACTACAAAAAATTCCACATGGAATAACTCCAACAAATTTTGTAATGAATGGCATGCTTTTTTCACTATATTGTAGGTAACTTTTGATGTAGAAGGAAGTTTGAAGTGAATCTTGTCACGTTGTATTTGTATTAATTAGTTATACGTTTGTGCAAAGTTTCATGTTCATAGCGCAAAATCTCGTGACGGGAGCATTTTTGTCACAGATACTATTTCGGCTTGTAGAGAAATATTAGAGAATATGGCTTATATCTAAATTACTGGCATAGAAGTAAGATATCAGCGTGCAGGTTGAAATAGGCCCCAGGACCCCTCCAAACCACCAAAACCTTACCACATATGGATATACCACACCTTCTACAGTGAAAACGAGTCCTCGTATGCCCTGAAACTCGTATTAGAACGAGAGATAGAAATAGGACGATTACGAAAAAAAGTAACAAAATAGGCCATAAGTCAATGAATACTTTGAAGTTTCACCTGGTTTAAAGCTCTATACATTTGTATTGTTAATAGAAAGTGTATATTAAAGTCATACAATGTCTTGCTCTAAATGGTAGAAAGCTACAGCCGTTTGAATATTGACTTTTTTACGCTTCGGAGGCACCTTTTTACATGTATTTAGGTAAATCGGGACAACCAATGCAGCGAATTTCCAACTTCGACCACCCAAAACTATCTAGAGTTAATGAGGAATTGATTCATGGTCTTAATAGTTATTAGAGATGGCCTGAAAGTTCAATATAAACATTTGAACATAGCGCTTTTTTCTTCGTGAACGTTAAGTGGAGTGTTCGAAGCTCAATTCCGGTATGACGTTTTCATAAGTTACATAACTGAAGTACACCATTGTAAAGTTCATCAAATTTAGTGATGAAAAGATATTTTGAACTAGGTTTTGTGATGAAGTCTCGTGTAGATATTGTCGATTGAAGGTATTCGAGAGAAAACGTCCAAAAAGCTATTTTCGACGTCACCCTAACGTCATCTGTAGACAGCTCGTCATTGAAACACACAGGACCCCAAATGCGGTAATATCTAGTACATGTAGGCCATAAGCTATCGATAGAGACCTTGGTTGGTTCATGTGGAGGTGTACTTGTGGAAGTAGCGCACGTGAAAGTAGAAAAGCCCGAAATCGCCACTTGTACGAATTTGCGTGAGAAACAGCCGAAAAGCAGGACCGTAAAAGCACAAAAAACCAAAATGAATATCATCACCACTAAACTACGTGTGTTGTTGAGGAGTGAGTATAAACCAGTTGGGTCTTTCTACATGCGATTGTATATATAATAGCAAAAGTAGGCGAAAAAAGAAGCGCAATTGCCACTTTGTACGAATTTGCGTGAGAAACAGCCGAAAAGCAGGACCGTAAAGGTACAAAAAACCAAACTGAACATCATCAACACTAAACTACGTGTACTGTTGAGGTGTGAGTAAAAACCAGTTGGGTCTTTCTACAAGGGATTGTATACAAAATAGCAAAAGTAGGTGAAAAAAGAAGCGCAATTGAAAAGTAATGTTGTTGCGATGTTTGTTGTTTTCGCCGATCGCTGGAAGCCGAGCAGTGTCTCGGATGCCCAAAAAGAGAGTTCGTATGTGTTTTCTAATTGCATATAGTAGAATGTTCTTAAAATTATTATTTCTTATCGCAGTCTAGGTTGTCGTTTCCTGTGATATAAGGTGATTTTGTTAAGTACTATTCTGAAGGGTTGTTTAGTCGAGGGTGTTTCTCTCTGTCTATTAAAGTAGAGATCTCTAAAGAGTGTTATGTATTCATGATTCATGAGCGAATGAATGTCGTTGAT
>Ga0213866_10002038_pt1:10000-12500 | contig 14583 bp, 8 predicted proteins | sample PICome_11_FD_160079 | JGI IMG/M metagenome (GOLD analysis project Ga0213866, IMG submission 160079) | Coastal seawater microbial communities near Pivers Island, North Carolina, United States - PICO284 | ecosystem: Environmental > Aquatic > Marine > Coastal | place: USA: North...
ATAAAACAGTTCACAAAACAACTGGGGAAGACATGAAATCTCCGACGATTGTCATACGATTTCTTCGCATGTACGAGTCTGGAAAAAAAAACAAATTCAAACAGTTCAGTCTTGGTACATCATCAAAAAAATTCATTGGATTGCTATGTACGTTTAGTGCGCTATGAGTCTTCCTAAATTGACACACTTAATGCAAATGTGTTGATGCACATATATAAATTCGAGCGTGGTACATATTTATATGTACATTTAACAACGCAACGTATTCTAGGTTAATTAGCTATACAAGAACTCCTACCACGTTCAATAAAAGTCATAACGTCCTAGTACGTAATTAGTTGGTCATGGTTCAGAATATTCCAATCGTAAAATATTCGGTCACACACGCACAAAGCTAGTGCGATGTTAGTAAAACGAATGGCATGATGTATGTAGTCACATAAGTTTTCAAGAAGAAGCTCGATTTGAATGATCAAACTTCACACAATTACTTGTATTACTATGGTGTAGGTCCCTATTAAATATGAATATCGAAGTCGTACTACAAAAAATTCCACATGGAATAACTCCAACAAATTTTGTAATGAATGGCATGCTTTTTTCACTATATTGTAGGTAACTTTTGATGTAGAAGGAAGTTTGAAGTGAATCTTGTCACGTTGTATTTGTATTAATTAGTTATACGTTTGTGCAAAGTTTCATGTTCATAGCGCAAAATCTCGTGACGGGAGCATTTTTGTCACAGATACTATTTCGGCTTGTAGAGAAATATTAGAGAATATGGCTTATATCTAAATTACTGGCATAGAAGTAAGATATCAGCGTGCAGGTTGAAATAGGCCCCAGGACCCCTCCAAACCACCAAAACCTTACCACATATGGATATACCACACCTTCTACAGTGAAAACGAGTCCTCGTATGCCCTGAAACTCGTATTAGAACGAGAGATAGAAATAGGACGATTACGAAAAAAAGTAACAAAATAGGCCATAAGTCAATGAATACTTTGAAGTTTCACCTGGTTTAAAGCTCTATACATTTGTATTGTTAATAGAAAGTGTATATTAAAGTCATACAATGTCTTGCTCTAAATGGTAGAAAGCTACAGCCGTTTGAATATTGACTTTTTTACGCTTCGGAGGCACCTTTTTACATGTATTTAGGTAAATCGGGACAACCAATGCAGCGAATTTCCAACTTCGACCACCCAAAACTATCTAGAGTTAATGAGGAATTGATTCATGGTCTTAATAGTTATTAGAGATGGCCTGAAAGTTCAATATAAACATTTGAACATAGCGCTTTTTTCTTCGTGAACGTTAAGTGGAGTGTTCGAAGCTCAATTCCGGTATGACGTTTTCATAAGTTACATAACTGAAGTACACCATTGTAAAGTTCATCAAATTTAGTGATGAAAAGATATTTTGAACTAGGTTTTGTGATGAAGTCTCGTGTAGATATTGTCGATTGAAGGTATTCGAGAGAAAACGTCCAAAAAGCTATTTTCGACGTCACCCTAACGTCATCTGTAGACAGCTCGTCATTGAAACACACAGGACCCCAAATGCGGTAATATCTAGTACATGTAGGCCATAAGCTATCGATAGAGACCTTGGTTGGTTCATGTGGAGGTGTACTTGTGGAAGTAGCGCACGTGAAAGTAGAAAAGCCCGAAATCGCCACTTGTACGAATTTGCGTGAGAAACAGCCGAAAAGCAGGACCGTAAAAGCACAAAAAACCAAAATGAATATCATCACCACTAAACTACGTGTGTTGTTGAGGAGTGAGTATAAACCAGTTGGGTCTTTCTACATGCGATTGTATATATAATAGCAAAAGTAGGCGAAAAAAGAAGCGCAATTGCCACTTTGTACGAATTTGCGTGAGAAACAGCCGAAAAGCAGGACCGTAAAGGTACAAAAAACCAAACTGAACATCATCAACACTAAACTACGTGTACTGTTGAGGTGTGAGTAAAAACCAGTTGGGTCTTTCTACAAGGGATTGTATACAAAATAGCAAAAGTAGGTGAAAAAAGAAGCGCAATTGAAAAGTAATGTTGTTGCGATGTTTGTTGTTTTCGCCGATCGCTGGAAGCCGAGCAGTGTCTCGGATGCCCAAAAAGAGAGTTCGTATGTGTTTTCTAATTGCATATAGTAGAATGTTCTTAAAATTATTATTTCTTATCGCAGTCTAGGTTGTCGTTTCCTGTGATATAAGGTGATTTTGTTAAGTACTATTCTGAAGGGTTGTTTAGTCGAGGGTGTTTCTCTCTGTCTATTAAAGTAGAGATCTCTAAAGAGTGTTATGTATTCATGATTCATGAGCGAATGAATGTCGTTGATGCCTTTACCGGTACTTTTTATATATATGTATGGAGTATAGATGTTATGTGTTATGTATGGCGTGACGTGTCTACGAGCGAATGCATCTTGCGAATGCAACTACGTACTGTCTACGAGCAAACGCTTCTTCCGAATGCAACTACTACGAACATT